>SKEW01000283.1_pt1 | contig 59731 bp, 48 predicted proteins | sample 4841441 | NCBI WGS metagenome assembly SKEW01 (sample SAMN11008799, study PRJNA524170) | human gut metagenome | isolation source: fecal sample from pouch patient p41 | place: Israel: Tel-Aviv | reverse complement strand
CCGACCTCCTGGGCCGGGGTGTCCGACGGCTTGTACGACTCGACGAACTCATCGAGCGCCTTGCGTATCGTGGTGGGATCAATGGTAAGTTCTGCCATGATCACTCCTTATTGTTGTTTATAAATTCAGTCAAGTCTTGTTTCAGGCTTGTTCACCGTGCGGCGAACCGTCAGGCGGTTGCCTTCACCGTGCGCTGAAGATGCTGCAGCTGTGCGACCACCGTGTTGTCAGTGACCTCGTCGCCCACCTGGATGCGCATGCCACCCATGACGGTCGGATCGACCACAGAGTTGATGTGCACCGGATGGTCGGTCTTCGCCGTATAGATGGCGATGAGCTTTTCCACCTGCTCCTTGCTCAACGGCGTTGCCGTGGTAACAGTGACCATCGATTCGCCCATATGGCGGGAGAACTTGTTGATCAGCCACTGAATGGTCTGCAGGTAGCGGCGATTGCGCAGATTGCAGGTCGCGTGCTCGGCCAGGCGCTTGGTCACCTTAGTGAAATCCGCGTCACCAATCAGGCTGTACAGCAGCTTGACACGGGCTTCACTGGAAACGGTTGCGTCATACAGCTTGGTGCGCACGACCGGAAGGTTGAGCAGTGCGGAATGCAACTCGGCAAGCTCGACGGAGACCTGCAAAGTCGTATTGGTGTGGTCCGCGTAGTACATCATGCCGTCAACGCCGAAATCCTCAACGGCATTGGCGATATCAGACACGCGGCTCCAACGGCGGGACACCAGATCGGACATAATCTCCATCACCAGTGGATGGGCTTGATCCCCAATCAGGGTCTTGACTACCGCAACCTTGTCTTCGACTGGGCGCGACGGGTCGGTGAGGGCACGTTCAAGCTGGATGTTGTGGTCAAGCGCGCTGGTGATCGTGAACAGCTCGTTCCCGATACGCCATGCGTCCTCACCGCTGTTACGCAGCTTGGGGGCCAGCGAGTCACGCGAAACGCGATCTGCGATACGCGATGCTTCTCCTCGCATTGGTCACCTCCCTTTCTTGAAGGTTTCGATCACTTCTTGTCGCTGTCCATGTCGGCGATCATCTGGTCGATCATCGACGACTGCACATCGTCATTCTCGAGCTTGCTACCCAGGATCTTGCCGGCCAGTGCCGTTGCCAGCACGCCGACTTCACCCTTGAGGCTCACCAGAGCCTGCTGCTGCTGCGATTCGATGGAACGCTGGGCAGTAGCGGTGATCTGCGCCGCATCGCTTTCGGCACGGGTACGTGCGTCCGCGATGATGTGCGATGCCTCCGTACGTGCGTCGTCACGGATCTTGGATGCCTCGACGCGCGCCTTGCTCAGCTGAGCCTCATACTTCGCCTTGGCTTCATCGGCATCTTTCTGGGCCTGTTCGGCCTTGGCGATGCCACCTTCGATCTTGGCAGCGCGCTCATCGAACACGGCCTGGAACTTCGGCAGGAAGAACTTGTAGAAGAACACGGCGACGATGATCAGAATGACCAACGACCAGAAAATGTCGTAGCTTTTCGGAAGGAACAATTCCATTTCGCTAGCTGCGGTCACCATAGTGTCTTCCTCCTTTCATGTTCGTTTGCGTCTTCGGTGTTACCTTGAATCAAGTCTTACTTGATGAAGGCGAGCACGAAGCCGAGCAGTGCCAGCACCTCAACGAATGCCAGGCCCAGGAACATGAGGGTCTGCAGACGGCTGCCGAGCTCAGGCTGGCGAGCGGTGCCTTCGATGGTCTTGCCGATCAGGATGCCCAGACCGATGCCAGGGCCGATGGCGGCGAGGCCGTAGCCAACGACGTTCAGGTTGCCGGCAACCTCAGCGAGGGTAACGATATCCATGATTGTTTCCTTTCTGGTTATTGCTTGACAAGAAGCAACAATTAAAAAGCCGGCGGTCAGTCGATCTCCGGATAGCTCATGTTGATGTATGCGGTGGTCAGAATGGCGAAGATGTAAGCCTGCAGGCAAGCGACCAGCGCCTCGAACAGGAACATGAACATACCAGCTGCGAAGGTGACGACGCCGAATGGCATGAACACCTTGTTCACCACATCAATGAGGAAGTACTGCGTGGCCGAAAGGCACAGCGCAAGAATCAAGTGGCCCGAAACCATGTTGGCGAACAGTCGGATCGTCAACGAGAATGGGCGGATAATCAGCAGCTCAAGCAGCTGAATCGGGGACAGCAGAATGTAGATCGGAGCCGGAACACCCCTCGGGAAGATCTCATCCCTCAGGAAGTGGCCAAGACCCTTTTCACGAATGCCTGCAATCCAGTATTGGCAGAAGCACCACATGGCGAATACTAGCGGCAGCGTAATCGTTGCGCTTGCCGCGATATTGAAGCCAGGGATGATGCCACACAGATTGAAGACCAGCAACGTGCAGAACACGGTGGTGATCATCGGCACGTAACGCTTGCCGCGCAGCTCACCCATCACCTGATAGACGATGTTGTCGCGGACGAATTCGATCAGCCATTCGACTGCTCCCTGCCAACGGCTGGGGATGAGCTTTGCACGGCTTGCCGTAATTCCGAGAACCAGCAGCATGATGACGGTCGCAAGAATGCGAACGAAGATGATGCGGTTAATGGCGAACGGCGTGCCCTGAAAAACGAACGGATCGGGAAGGAAGTCATCGACACTGGGCATCTCGGGACCATCAGCGATGGTCAGCATGCCTTTTCCCAATGCACCAATCATTCACGCCTCCTGCTCTTGTGTCAGCTGTTAGTTTAACCCAACAACCGAGTCGAATGTGACGTTCTGGTTACTTAACCAAAGCGTACTTCGAAGTATGCATCGACGCGACCGGAGCCCCGTGCGACGCATTCGACTCCGAATGGCTGGATAGGATTATTAGCCCGTGTCTAGACAACGTCCACACACTTGGGGTTTTCCTTACGGCCATTTGGTTTTTCCGGCGTTTCGCTTCAAGCTGGACTAACTAGACACGGCTCTGTGATTCGTCGGGTAGTCGACGTTATCCAGCATACCGCATGTTGTCGGTAAAACGTTTCACTATGTCTATCGAGTGTCAGAAAATCTTTAAAAACTGATTCAGCTCAACACCGATAAATCGCAGACGAATGCGATTGATACAAACAAAAAGATGCACACAATCACGCGATTCGCGTCACGCGAATTATCACATATTCAACGCATCGATGGCTTCCGCAATACTACGAAAAGGACGTTGGATTCAGCCGTGGATCACACCGTAGCCGTCGCGCACGAACGGCGCGAACGCATCAACACGCGGCGAACCCGGCTGATGACGAATCGAACGATCCGTACCAAGACGCTTCTGCGCACGAAGTTGCGGAACCTCGCTCAAATCGTATGGCGTAGTCTGATACACCCAATTCAGCCAATTACGCCATAACAGATTCGCGTGGGCACGCCACGCGAACACCGGTTCAAGCTGCGAATCGTCATGCGGGAAGTAGTTTTCGGGGAACGGCACGTTCGTCATTCCCTTCTTCATATCGCGCTCATACTCCTCAGCCAAGGTGTACTTGCCGTACTCCCAATGGCCAAGCGCGAACACCTCCGCAAAATCGCGGGTGGCGATCAGACCAGGACCGGATTTTGGACCCCACGTAAGCACCTGCAATTCGGGATTGCGGGCGACATCGCCTTCGTTCACCCCCGCAAGGCGAGAATGCGGCTGCAGGCAGATCTCGTCGAAACCGTTCGTCAGGAAGCAGTATTCATCCTGCAAATACTGTGGAAACACACCGAAAATCTTCTCCGGAAGATTCTCTTTACGCACGTTATAGCGGTAATTGAGCGCACCCATCGCACCCCAGCACAAATACATGGTGGAGAACACATGCGTGGAAGCCCAGTCGAGAATCTTCTTGAACTCATCCCAATAATCGACCTGCTCGAAATCAAGATGCTCGACGGGAGCACCCGTCACCACGAAGCCGTCGTAATAATTGTCTTGGAACGCGTCGAGGTTTTCATAAAACTTTACTAAATGGTCGGCGCTCACATGCGTACCCTCATGCGTGGAGGTCTTCATGAAATCGATCTCCACCTGCAGCGGACTCTTCGAGATCAGGCGGAGCAGCTGTGTTTCCGTTTCAACCTTCTTCGGCATGAGATTCAAGATCACCAGCTTGAGCGGGCGCACACGCTGACGCTCCGCTTCGGGCTTTTCTAGCGCGAAAATGCGCTCGGAGTCGAGAATGTCTCTGGCCGGAAGGCCGCTGGGAATCTTGATAGGCATGCTTCTATTATGGTGCGGAGTCGGATATGGCGCACTCCCCTGCGCCGGCGATCGGTCGAAACGGGTATAGGAAAAATGGATAACGCGCTATTTGTGACGCTATTTTGCACGGCCGAACGAGCACGACACGCCGATTTGACATATTTGGAAGTAATCGTAAAGTTAATAGAGCTGTCTTGAAGACAAGCCGACGCGGGGTGGAGCAGCTCGGTAGCTCGCTGGGCTCATAACCCAGAGGTCCATGGTTCAAATCCATGCCCCGCTACCGATGAAAGTCAGGAACCATAGTGGTTCCTGACTTTTTTGTTTTCCTACCGAATCTTGGCCAAGCCGATTACTTAACAGAATCCAGGCAAAATCTGGACATGGCAGCTGGTCGGACTGTTCACAGGTTTCGAATTTCGCCACGTTCTTTTCGCTGGCTTCCTTCAGCATATTCAGCCAAGTTTCGCAAACTCGCCTCCATGAAGCAGCATCATCGCCACCTATCATCGTCGACGAACGGCATATAGCATGAACGCCCCGCAGCACATCACGGCAGCCGCCAAACCCAACACCAGCCCCATCGGACTTCCTGTCTGTGGCATTTCCTGCTCAGGAGCATAAAGGTTGTCGACATTGAACGTCAACAGGCTATCCTCACGTTCCACCACATCGTTCAGCACCATCATTTTCTGCGCGGTGACGGCCTCATCCAATCCCACGGACTGGTATCCGACCTTGATATTGACCTCGCCGGCGCCCGTTGCATGCCAATACACGGTGGTTCCCTCCAGTTCGGCCCAGCCGACTGCCGTGGGCTCGTCATCTTCGTCGAACACGGCCGGACCTTCGATCGTCGCCGTGAATACGCCCTCGACAGGCTGTCCACTCGCATCCAGCAACTGCACGAACAGGCTTCCGGACCGCAATCCCTGCCGATCATCACGCGTCACCCTCGAAGAAACCGGCAACTTGTTCGCAGCCTCCTCCCAAAGCTCGTTGACCTTGCTTTCCAGCCCATCCATCGCTGAAAAGAGGTATTGCTCATGCCTGGCCCACACCTTTTGGTCGTCATAGTTGCGGTGCACCAGCACGCCGATCGCCGCATACGTGAGCACCGGTTCCCCGTCATGTTGATATTCGGACAGCAGCCATGCAAGGCGCCGCGCCGCTTCCGTATTTTCCACGGTGGTGGTTTCAGTCACCTTATAGTCGGTCATGCGTTCGATTTGCCGGCAATAATAGAATTTGCCCGATCTCGATTCCGCGTTCACCCCGATCACATACGGTTTTCCATCAAGAAAATAGTTGTGATGCTTGCCGTTCGCACGTAGCAGCTGTTCGGCGGCCAGCGCTGCAGGGCATGTCATCGCTACGATTATGGCGCAGGCCACCAATACCGCGGCCAGAATCGCAAGCATACGTCGCTTCATAACATTCATTGCATCGTCCTTTCGATATGCACGTCGTTGTTGCCGTGATTCAACAGACTTACATACTTGCGATTACCACATGGTCTTTTTCAGGGGTTGTGGTCGGAGGACGTTTTTTCGGCATTTTGTGGATAACTTTGCCTGTTGAAAACCGCGACTTATCCACAAAAAACGTTTTGCCAAACTTAAGTCAAGAAGTTATCCACAAAGGGCGGAAAATCGCTGGTCAGAAGATAGTTCACCAAATCACCTTTCCTCATCTATAATCGGCGTTATGGCAGAAGAAGATAACAGCGCGGAACCGCGCACCACCACCAAGCAATCAACCCTCAAGAAGACGACCGCTAAGGCGGAGTCATCAATGTCTCAGACGCCTAACAAGCGCACTGCCGCCAAAAAACCTACGGCATCCACCGCTCGCAAGCGCACCGCCAAGGCGAAGACCGCCTCACCACAAGTCGTAGGCGAAGCCCCAGCCCCCGTCATCGAACGCACCAGCCCCGAACAGTTCGGCCGCGTGAACGTGCTCGACATCACCCCGAACGTTGAGAACGGCCTGTTCCCAGCACGCGTGGAGCTCGGCGAAGCATTCAATGTCACCGCACAGGTGTTCATCGAAGGCCGCACCAAGGCCGGAGCGACCGTGTCCGTGCGCAGCGCACGCGGCCGCGAGGTTGAACGTTTCGCCATGACCTGCACCAATCCGGGTCTTGATCGCTGGGAAGCCATGGTCAAGATCGGCGAGCACAGCGATCTGAAGCCGTGGGATGCCGACTATGCCACCGTCAAGCGCAAGCTGGGTGAATGGCAGATCGTGGTTGAAGGCTGGGAAGACACCTACCAGTCCTGGCTGCACGACGCCATCATCAAGGTTGAAGTGAATGACGACGTGGAGAATGCGCTGGAATCCGGCGCACGACTGCTCGCGCGTTGGGCCGACGCGAAAGATTCCAAGCTTTCCGCAGCCGACAAGAAGGTGCTGCGCGACGCTGCCAAGACCATGGAAGACAAGTCGCTGAGCGCCGAAGAGCGTCTCGCCGCAGCCCAGAGCAGCGACATCGAACGGCTGCACGAAACCAACCCGCTGCGCGACGGCCTGTCCGAATCGAATCCGCAGCGTTTCCGCGTGGAACGCCCGAAGTCCAGCTTCGCCTCCTGGTATCAGTTCTTCCCGCGTTCCGAAGGCGCCTACTACGGCGAAGACGGCAAGATCGTTCCCGGCAATCTCAAGACGTCGATTGCCGGCCTGGAACGTGCCGCAGCCGAAGGCTTCAACATTGTGTATTTGCCGCCGATCTTCCCGATTGGCGTGACCAACCGTAAGGGACGCAACAATTCCCTGGTAGCCGGCCCGAACGATCCGGGCTCCCCGTTTGGCATCGGTTCCGAACTGGGTGGTCACGACACCGTTGACCCGCAGCTTGGCACCATGGACGATTTCAAGGCATTCTGCGAGCGCGCCCACGAGCTGGGCTTGGAAATCGCGCTTGATTTCGCCCTGCAGTGCTCTCCTGACCACCCGTGGGTCAAGGCGCATCCGAACTGGTTCCGTACCAAGCCGGACGGCACCATCGCATTCGCCGAGAATCCGCCGAAAAAGTATCAGGATATTTACCCGATCGACTTCAATGCCGACATGGAAGGCATCGAAAAAGAAGTCGAACGCATTATGGATCTGTGGGTCAAGGCGGGTGTGACGGTCTTCCGCGTTGACAATCCTCACACCAAGCCGGTGCGTTTCTGGCAGGATGTGATCGCCGCCGTTACGAAGAAGCATCCGGAAGTGCTGTTCCTCGCTGAGGCGTTCACCCGCCCGGGCATGATGCGCGCGCTGAGCTATGTGGGCTTCACGCAGTCGCACTGCTACTTCCCGTGGCGCAACACCAAGGAAGAGCTCGAAGAGTACTTCGAAGAGACCAACGGCGATGGCGGTTTCTACCAGCACAACACGTTCTGGCCTACCACTCCGGATATTCTCACCGCCTACGTGCGAGACAACGGCATCGCCGGTCACGCGGTGCGTGCGGTGCTCGCCGCTATGGGCAGCCCGAGCTGGGGTATTTACAACGGCTACGAGCTGATCGAAAACAAGCAACGTCCGGGCTTCGAAGAGCAGATCGACAATGAGAAGTACGAAGTCAAGGTGCGCGATTGGGACAGCACCGAAAAGTACGGTATCGCCGAACTGCTGACTTCGCTCAACAAGATTCGTGACACTCACCCGGCATGCCGCAGCTACCACAATCTGCACATTCTGCCGAGCGACGATGCTGGCGTGATTGCATTCCTGCGCCAGACCCCGGCCGAGCTGACCGGCACTGGCAAGGCAGACACGGTGATTGTGATCGTAAACCTTGACGGCCACAACGCGCACCAGTCCATCGTGCATGTGGAGCTTGGCGACTTCGGTTTCGCCACCGACAAGCCGCTCAAGGTGCATGACGAGCTGACCGGCCGCGACTTCGAATGGGGTTACGACAACTACGTTTCGCTCGCCCCATGGGCCGACGTGGCACACGTGCTGACCGTAGTCGAAGACTGATTTTCAATCGATCTGATTAATCTCGGTCAGCTCGATTAGAAATTCGTTTCGATTCATGCCACAATACCGGTTCCACCTCGGTGGAAAGCGGTATTGTGGTTACTGATAATGTAAACTGCCCAATCTCAAGGAGAAATGACATGGCAGAAACCTTCAACGTCGTGGTGGAAATTCCGCGCGGCTCCAAGAACAAGTACGAAGTGGATCACGAGACCGGCCGCGTGTTCCTGGACCGCACCCTGTTCACTTCCATGGGTTACCCGGATGACTATGGCTACATCGACGGCACTCTGGGCGAGGATGGCGATCCGCTCGACGCACTCGTCATGATCCCGAACTCCGTGTTCCCGGGCTGCGTGGTGGAATGCCGCGCTGTTGGCCTGTACCACATGGTCGACGAGGCTGGCGGAGATGACAAGGTGCTGTGCGTGCCGGCTGACGTGCGTTTCGACGATATCAAGGATGTCGAAGACGTTTCCGAGTACCACAAGGCTGAAATCAAGCACTTCTTCGAGCAGTACAAGGCTCTGGAGCCGGGCAAGGAAGTCCTGCCGGGCGATTACTGGACCGGCGCCGCTAAGGCCGAGGAGGAAATCGTGGCCGCACGCAAGCGCCTCGCCGAATCCGAAGCTGAGTGATTTCGCCCCTTTCTAGGTAGCGACTTTACGCGAAAAGCCCGTTGATGTACGCATTCACGCACGTCAACGGGCTTCTTGTTTTTGCATACCTTTCAACGTCCGGATTTTCCCACCCACTGGAAGAATCACCCCACAAACCAGCCCCTCAGCGGGCAAAAACCTCCACCCACTGGAACAATCACCCCAGCAAAAGCCATCTCAACGTCCCAAAACCTCCAGATACTGGAAGAAAACGGATAAAACCATACCCTCCAAGTGTCCGGATTCCTCCAGCGAGTGGAAGAAATAGCCCGCAAGCGGGATACACTCATATCACATACGCATATTCGCTGGGACCGCTATAGTGGAACACGTAATTCACGGCATGCGAACAGTATTCGCAGAATTCAAAGCCCGCTGGCTGGCGCGGCAGTTCTATGTCGGTACCCCTCTAGGCGTAGGCGGACGTGAGACTCCGTCGAGGCCCATCCCGTGGGAAACCGGCGGGATGAACCCATATACCAGTTATGTTGATTCAAATACTACTCATAGCCATTTCCGTATCTATGGACACGTTCGCCGTTTCCATCGGCAAAGGCCTCACCATCAAAAAACTGCGCGGCCTCGACGCGTTCAAAACCGCCCTCTGGTTCGGCGGATTCCAGGCGCTTTTCCCGCTGCTCGGCTATTTCGCCGCGTCCACGTTCAGCAAATACGTGACCGCCGTTGACCATTGGATCATTTTCGGTCTGCTCGCCCTCATCGGCGGCAACATGGTGCGTGAAGCATTCGAAGAGGATGAGGAAAACGCCAAGGAAACCGCTGATTTCGATTGGAAACACATGCTTCCGCTCGCCGTGGCCTGCAGCATCGACGCATTCGCCGTTGGCGTCAGCTTCGCATTCATGTCGCTGAACATTTGGATTTCAGTGATCATCATCGGCATCACCACCGGACTGTTCTCCGCAGCCGGCCTGTATATCGGCCGCGCATTCGGCTCGCACTGGCAGAAGCCCGCACAGATCGCGGGTGGCATCGTGCTTATTCTGATCGGTGTGAAAGTACTGCTGGAACATCTCGGATTCCTCGCATAACAATCGTAAGTCAGATAAAAACAGATATACAAACTACAGCAAAAGCCCGTGATCGCACATGATTACGGACTTTTGCATTACGATTATTGTAAAAACGATTATTTTCTTATGATTGCTTTCCCACGATTGAAAGAATCGCATTACCAAAGTATGACGTTCGCATACGATGCAAGGCCGACCACAATTCCGGAAATCATAACCGGCAACAGCGCGATGCCAATCCACGGATGCTTGGATTGTGGATCGGGATCGGCATTACGATTCCACCAATACGAGCACACATCGAGCGCAACGATCAGCAACAGCGACACGATCACGGAGACAATCCACGCCGGGCTCCCGGCAAACTCGGTGGAAGCCGCGTTTTCGCCGGAACGAATCGGCAGCAACGTTGACAAGAAACACCAGCCCGCGCTGCCAATCATGGCAACGCCTTCCACAACATTGTGCGACAGCGAACGAATCAGATGTGTACGGTTCTCACGCGCCATTTGACGCCCGAACGAAACCACGATCAGCAGGATCAGCAGACCGCCAACACCGGCAATCCAGCCTTCCTGCATCCAAAACGTGTCTTCGTTGCCCAAACCAGCGGGGAAAATCGCACGTCCAAGCATCACCGTCGTGGCACATACCACGGAAAGCAAGCCCGCAACCACGGAAATCACATGACCCACAACACCATCGCGGAACGGGTTGAACACGGCAAGCAGCGCAATCATCGCCACGGAAGCCGCAACAGTGAACGACACGATTGCAGGCTCTTCCGTATTCCCATAGGAAATGCCAGGAATCAGCGCAAGCACAACCAGCACCACATATGCGGCGATTTGGACGGCAAGTACCTTGCCGAACGAGGCTTTCTGAGCCGACTTGACGGCAGCTTTTTCAGAGGCGGTCATTTCGTCCCCTTTTCATGTTTTTCCATAATGTGGTCATTACGTATGCAATACCATTAAATGTAGCTGCAAGTGTCCACATAGTTCAGATAAAATTAACGAAACGCCGATAACACACAACAAGAGTACAATCGCGGCAACGATACAAAACCAGCACAAGAGATAAAGGGAGCTAACGTGACGGATCTGACGCTTATGACGTTCGCTAGCGACCCAGCTACCGTGCTTCCTTCTCTGGCGCTGCTTTCCCACCGCGTGCGCGTGCTGCCGATGGATGCGGCAAGTCTGGTGAAAATGCCGGAAAGCACCATTCTTTTCCTTGACGCGCGAGACGACCTGGCTACGGCGAAAACGCTGTGCCGCCTGATTCACGCCTCCGGACTTTCCACGCCAATCGTGCTCATCCTCACCGAAGGCGGGTTCACCGTGGTCAATTCGCAGTGGGGCATCGCCGACGTGGTAGTGGCGTCCGCCTCTCCGGCCGAGGTTGAGGGACGTCTTCGCCTGGTGTCGGAGCGCGGCAACTCGCCGATCAACGCAATGTATGGTTCCGGTGACTCGGGCGTGCAGAACGAAGACGGCATGATCCACTCCGGAGACTTGGTAGTGGACACCAACGGCTACACGGCAAGCCTGCACGGGCACCCGATCGATTTGGCATACAAGGAGTTCGAGCTCCTCAAGTATCTCGTGCAGCATCCGGGGCGCGTGTTCACCCGCGCGCAGCTGCTGCAGGAGGTGTGGGGCTACGACTATTACGGCGGCACCCGTACAGTTGACGTGCATATCCGTCGCCTTCGCGCCAAGCTGGGCGGCGAATACGAGCATGTGATCGGCACTGTGCGCAATGTCGGCTATCGTTTCGACCCTCCCGAAGAGGAAGAGAGCGAAGCTGCAGCCAAGGATGCTGCAGCCCGTAACGCTTCGGACGAAAGCTGATTTTCTTACTATCCGCTTGCTTGTCAGACGATTTGCAATACTTGCGATTGTTGCAATTGTCTGCGATTTGGCTGTCGGCTATTTCACTTTCGTGCGAGCAGTTGCACTATTCATACGACGGTAGACTGGTAGTGTGCCCAAGGAATCGAAACAAGCGCGACTGTCACGCATGCATCAGGAATACGCAGTATTGTGCGAAGAGATTCCACATCCGAAGTGCGCGCTGAATTTTTCGAATCCTTTTGAATTGCTGGTGGCGACCGTACTGAGCGCACAAACCACCGACAAGCGGGTGAATATGGTCACACCGGAATTATTCGACGAATATCCGGGACCAGACGCACTTGCGAGCGCCAATCCCGAACGTGTGGAAAGCATCATTCATTCCATCGGATTTCATCATACGAAAGCAAAGAACATCATCGGACTTTCCTACGCATTGTGCGAACGGTTCGATGGCAAAGTGCCGCAAAATATGGACTCTTTGACAAGTCTGCCAGGCGTGGGACGCAAAACCGCGAATGTAGTGCTTGGGAACGCTTTTGGCGTGCCGGGTTTTCCTGTTGACACTCATGTGATTCGTGTGACCGGTCGACTGCGCTGGCGTTCGGATTGGGCGAGTGGATCTCCTGACCCCAAGGCCATTGAACGCGAGATCACCGCATGCTTCCCACCCGAGGAGTGGACGGATCTGTCTCACAGACTGATACTGCACGGTCGTGCCATATGCCATGCTCGCAAGCCGGACTGCCTGAACTGCCCGCTTAACGACACCTGCCCCAGCGCATTCGCAGCGTAGTTCCGTATCGGACCTTCCAACGGGGGTTCTCCCACCCACTGGAACAATCACCCCGTAGATGCAGCACCCGCTGTAGCACGTGTCAACTAGACTCGGCAACATGGAAGACACCATGGAAGAAGAAAACGGGCGGGAAACCAAGCTAAAAGCCGAAATCACGCGGTGGCTGGTCTTTTTCGGCGTCGTAATCATGCTCAGCGTCATGACCTGGCTGGGCTGGTCGCTGACGAACCGCAAAAATCCGATTGCCTCCTTCACCACGCTCGTTTCCGACTCCTCCGTGGCCATCGGCATTCAGGGCAGCGCGCCGGAATCGCTTGACATCCGCAGCGAACAGGGCACTGCAATAGAGCAGGCGCTGCTCGAAAACGTGTACGAGACCTTGGTATCACGCAGCGAAACCAACAAACTGCAGCCGTCAATCGCCAAATCATGGCAGATTTCCGACGACGGACTGACCTACACGTTCACTCTCAACACCAACATGAACTTCGCCAACGGCCACAAACTCGACTCGTCGGACGTGGTCTGGTCGTTGCAAAACGTCATCAACAATAATTACGTGGGTGCCGACCAGCTCGGCGATCTCAAGGAAATCACCAATCCTGACGAAAACACAGTAGTCATCGCGCTTAATCAGCCGAATCCAAGGCTTTTGCGCGCGCTCAGCGGGCGTGCCGGCATCGTCTATGACGAGGAAAGCAAGGCGAATTACAGTAAAAAGTCCGTGGGATCGGGCCCGTTCACCGTGGCGAGCACGTCGAAATCGCAGATCGTGCTGCAACGCAATGACTCGTATTGGGGCACCAAAGCCGCAGCATCGCAGGTAATCCTGTATTACTACTCTTCTGAAGATTCCCTGGTCAGCGCCATGGAAGCCAAGAAAATCAGCATGGCATTGCCGTTGAGCGCATCGGCGGCGGACGAGCTCAACCAGCAAAGAGGCATCAATTCCGACAGCGGCATCAGCTTCGACAAAGTGATGCTCGCCTTCAACAACGGCGCCGAAAGCCCATTCTCCGACGAGCAGATCCGTAAAATGACGCGGTACGCCATCGACGTCCAATCCATCGCCAAAGACGCTCCGGACGCCTATTCGCCGCTCGGTGGTCCAATAAGCCCGCTGGAAGACGGCTATGAGGACTTAAGCGAACTGTTCCCATACAGTCTTGAACAAGGTCAGCAGATGCACAGCTATTTCGGCGCCTCCTATATCGCCGATATCGATCTGTTAGTGCCCAAGAAATACGAGCAGATCGGCAATACCGTGAAATCGGCGATCGAACAGCTCAATATCGGTGTCAATCTGGAAGTGCTTGATTCCGCGGCACAAATCACGGAACGCATGAACGCCGGCACGTACAATATCGCGCTCACCACTATGAGCGGCGAAAACGATGCGAGCGTATTCACCGACGGCCAAAGCATGTTCCATTTCGAAAATGGCGATGCGCAGCAAGCATATGCGGATGCGATGGCGGCCACCAACGACAGCGATTATCAGGATCGCATGCGCGCGTATGCACGCACCGTCAGCGAGAATGCGGCAAGCGACTGGCTGTACACGCGTAAGAATTTCATTGCGGTAAGCGACCAGTTGCAGGGATATCCGAAAAATCTGACCGACCGACTGCTTCCGTTAAGCAGAATAAAACTGCACTGATTTTCCTGCGATTATTTCGCGATTTCGGCATTCGGTTGCAGTTCCGTAAGTTGTCACATTCGCTTTCTAGACTAGCGTTTATGACTGAAAGCCAAGATAATACCATCAACGCGAACCTCACGCCGCTGCCCGACAAGGTCGGCGTGGACGGTCTCGAAGACAAGTGGCGCGGAGTCTGGGACGAAAACGAAGTCTACAAGTTCCAGGGCACCCGCGACCGCAAGGCCGTCTATTCCATTGACACCCCGCCGCCCACCGTTTCCGGCCACCTGCACGTGGGCCACGTGTTCTCGTACACGCATACCGATGTGATCGCGCGATTCAAGCGCATGAACGGCTACGACGTGTTCTACCCGATGGGCTGGGACGACAACGGCCTGCCGACCGAACGCCGTGTGCAGAACTATTACGGCGTGCGCGTGGACACCTCCCTCAAGTACGATCCTGATTTCGTGCCGCCGTTCGAAGGCACCGATGGCAAGAAAATCGACGCCAAGGATCAGGTTCCGATCTCCCGTAAGAACTTCATCGAACTGTGCGAAAAGCTCACCGCTCAGGATGAGAAGCAGTTCGAAGCGCTGTGGCGTTCCCTCGGCCTGTCCATCGACTGGACGCAGACCTACCACACCATCGGCGAGCACCCGCAGCGCGTGGCCCAGAAGGCATTCCTGCGCAATCTGGCCCGCGGCGAAGCGTACCAGAAAGACGCTCCGGGCCTGTGGGATGTGACCTTCCAGACCGCAGTGGCTCAGGCCGAACTGGAATCCCGCGAATACCCGGGCTTCTACCACAAGGTGGCCTTCCGTTTCGAAGACGGCACTCCGATCTACATCGAAACCACCCGTCCGGAACTGCTGGCGGCCTGCGGCGCACTGATCGCGCATCCGGACGACGAGCGTTACAAGTCGTATTTCGGCCAGTACGTCTACTCGCCGCTGTTCCATGTCAAGGTTCCGATCCTCGCCCACAAGGCCGCGGAAATGGACAAGGGCGCCGGCATCGCCATGTGCTGTACGTTCGGCGACGTGACCGACGTCGAATGGTGGCGCGACCTGAACCTGCCGTTGCGTTCCATCATCCAGCGCAACGGACGCATCGTCATGGACACCCCGGATTGGATCGAAGACGAGGAAGGCAAGCGTGTCTTCCAGGAGACCGCTGGCAAGACGACGTTCTCCGCACGCAAGGTCATCGTCGACGCACTGCGCGAATCCGGTGATCTTGACGGTGAGCCGACTCCAACCAAGCGTATGACCAACTTCTATGAGAAGGGCGACAAGCCGCTCGAAATCGTCACTTCCCGCCAGTGGTATCTCAAGAACGGCGGCACCGATCAGCAGCTGAACGCCGAGCTGATCGAACGCGGACGCGAACTGAACTTCCACCCCGATTTCATGCGCGTGCGTTACGAAAATTGGGTGAACGGTCTGAATGGCGATTGGCTGATCTCCCGTCAACGCTTCTTCGGCGTGCCGTTCCCGCTGTGGTATCCGGTGAATGAAGATGGCACCGCCGATTACGATCATCCGATCGTGCCGAGCGAAGATCGTCTGCCGATCGATCCGACCGATGATGTGCCGGAAGGCTACACCGAGGAACAGCGTGACGTACCCGGCGGTTTCACCGCCGAGCCCGACATCATGGACACCTGGGCCACTTCCTCCCTCACCCCGCAGATCGTGACCCGTTGGGAAGAGCCAGGCGAAGAGAACCAGGCGATTTTCAACGCCACGTTCCCAATGGATCTGCGCCCGCAGGGTCAGGACATCATCCGTACCTGGCTGTTCTCCACCGTGGATCGCGCGCATCTTGAAAACAAGTGTCTGCCGTGGTCCAACGCCACCCTGTCTGGCTGGATTCTCGATCCGGACCACAAGAAGATGTCGAAGTCCAAGGGCAACGTGGTCGTGCCAGACAAGCCGATCAAGCAGTTCGGTGCCGACGCGGTGCGTTATTGGGCCGCTGCGGCACGTTTGGGCCTGGACGCCACTTACGACGAAGGCCAGATGAAGATCGGCCGCCGTTTGGCCATCAAGTTGCTCAACGCCACCAAGTTCGCGCTGGCCATCGGCCGTGAGGATGAGAACCATCATGTGGGCGCTCCGGCAACCGCAAACTGGAACCCGGCCGACGTGACCGAGCCGCTGGACCGCGCAGCCATGGCCAAGATGGCCCTCGTGGTGCGCGAAGCCACCGAAAGCCTCAACAACTACGAGCATTCCAAGGCTTTGGAAGTCATCGAGAACTACTTCTGGCAGTTCTGCGACGATTACATCGAACTGGTTAAGAACCGCGCATACGGCACCGCCGACGCCACCGGCCGCGTGCCGAGCGAGAAGGCTGTGAAGTCCGCCCGCACCGCACTGGGACTGGGCTTGGATGCCTTCGCACGCCTGCTGGCACCGTACCTGCCGTATGCCACCGAAGAAGTGTGGAGCTGGATGCATGAGGGCGAAGGCTCCGTGCACCACGCCGCATGGCCGAAGGCTGAAACGTACGATGCGGCCGCCGCAGCCGTCTCCCCGGAGCTGCTCACCCATGCCGGTGAAGCTCTGGCCGCACTGCGTGGCATCAAGTCGAAGGCCAAGGTTTCGATGAAGACCCCGATCCTTTCCGTGCAGCTGGGCGTTTCCGACGAGGCACGCAAGTCCATCGAAAGCGCATTAGACGATATCGCCGAAGCCGGTCGTGTGGTCGGACCGATCTCCTTCACCTCGACTGCAGCAGCCGAAGGCGAAGACGAGGCCGCAACCGACGTAACAATCGCTGAAAGCGAGCTGGGCGAGCCGCCGGCAAAGAAACCTAAGAAGTAATCTTCTGAAATCATATCGGCCGGCAGTTCTCACGGGACTGCCGGCTGACGGTAAAGCCTCCTTTTGTATTGCCCCGCATTCGAAAAACCGGAAAATCACATTCCCTGCCAGAATATATACCCCCGTACTCGAAAAAGCCGCATTCCCGATGCGCAATCGCAGTCAACGCACGAAAGAGGGCATCAAAGCAGCGTTCCAAGCCGAAATACGCACCCCCGTATCCGAAAAAACCGGGAAAACCAATCCAAATCGATCTTATTCATGAACGGGGGCCACGCCAAAACAACCACAAATCGCATCCACCAGCGGAAACAGCCAATCTACAGTATCGGAACAGCCAGCAAATACTGCGCGACGCCAGTCGCCTTTGCGGAGCCAGCCGACAGTCCAGACTGCATCGCACCGTCCAAAATCTCGGCCGCGGCAGCCAACTCAACCGTCTCGTCGATCAAATCGCCATTATTTGGCGCAAACTCGCTTTTCGCCAAACCGTAGCCCGAAATCGGCATCGAGCCGGCGGATTCGGAACTGCCATCCGAAGCGGCGGAATCGCCCTTCTTCGTGGAGCCATCCACTCCCCCAACCTTCGCCACGTTCTTCGACGTGGCGTCCGCGGCCGCGCCGAATGACGGACGCAATCCACCCGCATAGCTCATCACATCGTCCATGCTGATGGCGTTCTTGTCGTCAACCAAGCTGGAGGAATCGGCGGCATCGCCCTTGGCCTGCACCCGTTCCGCCTTGTGCTGAGCCTTGGCGCGCGACTTCTCGGCCTTCGCGCACAACGCACGCCCAGCCGAAACGGCGCGCATTGAATCAAGCACCGAAGAGCCGTCAGCAGCGTTGGAATCCGATGTCTCGTCATCCGGATCTAGCTGGTCAGCAAACCGCACGATGATCTGATGGAACGCACTGGCCTGCCCGATGTGCTCGCTAGCGTCCGCCAACGCGGTCATCGCGGCGGAGACCTTGTCAGATGCGGTTTTGAGCTTCTCATTGCCCTTGATGCCGGCACGCACGTCGGCGATCGCCTGGTTTTCGTATTCGGACGCGGTGCCGGTGGTGGCGCCCAGTTCCTTGAGTCGAGCCGTGTATGCGTCGGTGAAGTCCATCGAATACGGAATCATCGCGGAGGACAGCTGTGACTGGCCGACGCTGTAATCCTTGGAGCCGCGCTGCTGCTCCTCACCCGCGCGTTTGCCTAGCTCTCTCACCAGCCCGGATGTGCCGCGCTGTTCGATGGTGCGGATCACCTCGTCGACCGCATCAGCGGCACCAATATGTCGGTAAGCGGCGCTCACGTCGTTGACGGCGTTGGCAAGATCCGCCACGGACTTGGCTACAGGGGTGTCGCCGTTCAACTCGGATGCGGTGCCGAGAATGGCGGACAGCTGCGTGGAATTGCCGAGTGAGCCGGACAGATGCGTGGTATACGAGCCGACATACGCCTCGACATAGGTGTCGAACGCCTGCTCATGCGCTTTGGAACGCGTTAAGATAGTCTGTTTGGCGATCGCTTTTTCGTTGTCCCGAAGCTTTTCCAGTTGAGAAATGAGCTTGCGATTGCGCTGCGAACCAACATTGGTCAACCCGTCCACCAGCGTCGCCGCACGCTTGGTGAGATCAGGCAGCGATTGGCCGGCATCGCCATCCACCGCGGCGACGGCCAGCGAGCTCATGGAGAAGCGATTCGCCGTCACATACGTGTTAAATGTCAGATTCTCACCGGGTTTGCCGGCTGCGGCCACCAGTGTCGAAGTGTTGTCCGACGAAACGACCACACCATCATCAGCGGTCACGTCATTGCCGACGCGGCTGGGGATGGTGAAAGCGACAATCGGCGTCAAATCGGCCGTTTTGTCGGCATCAACAGCATGCAGGGTGATGCGCACGCCAACCATTCCGGAAGCGCCGGAAATTTCGGAAGCGCTCACATTGGGACCGTCAAGAGTGAATGTGGCGGACACTTTCCATGGCATTGCCACAGTGCCTTTGGGAATGCGCTGTGATGCGTGCGATGCAGAAGTTCCGCTTTGGGTCAGGAAAAGATGGCCAGGCTTATCGATGGATTCGTATGCGCTCATCACGTCACTTTGCGCCGCCTCGACCGCATATTGCCTGTTCTGCCGCACGAACGTCGCCACATTGGCCACATCGACGGCCGCGACTGGAATCGCGGCGACAAGCGCCACAGCAGTAGCCGCGGAAAGATGGCGACGGACATCCCGTGGATGAATCGTGAGTGTGTGACGCATGCCGGACCTCGCAATCGCAATCGTAATTCCATTCCAGAGCATTCAATGTAATGCCCGGCATGCCCCGAAATACTTGTTTTCCACCGAAAACAGACAGGTCAGGCGAATACGTCGAGCACGCCCGGATCTCCACCGTTTTCGGCAATGCGCTTATGCCTACGCTTGGCTTCGGTCACCACGAATTCGCGATACATTTCGGCGATATCAGGGTCAAGACCCGCGTCGACGGCAATGCGATGCAGACGTTCAATCTGATAGTTCTCACGCTTATGATCGGCCGGTGCAAAGCCCGCATGCGCCTTCAGCACGCCCACTTGGGACGTGTATTTGAAGCGTTCCGATAGCAGGGAGACGATGGCCGTATCGACATTGTCGATTGACTGGCGCAATGCGGCGATTTTCGCCACGGCGTCGGCGACCTCAGGATTACTTTGCGCGGTACTCGCATCGATGATGGTTTCGGTTTCGTGTTCTTCTTCTGGCCGAAGCCAGTCGTGTTCGCTATCGCTCATGCATACAAGACTACCGCGCAAATGTCACTTGGAGAAGTACCGTTGCAGCACAATCGTGGTTTCAGTGCTCACCGGCACCGTCTGATGAATGACATTCAGCAGATCCTCAAGCTTGCCTGGTGAGGCCGTACGCACTGTCAGCATGTAGCTGGGAGAACCGGCAACGGAATCGCATGACATAATGCCGTCGATATCCTGCAACTTGTCGGGAATCTCGGATTCCTTGGAATAGTCGATCGGCGTCACCGCAATATAGGCGCGCACAGCAAGCCCGCGCCTCTCATCGTCGATGACGGCCTTGTAGCCGAGAATCACATCGCGACGTTCCAACTTCTGTACGCGCGACTGCACCGCGGAAATCGACAGTCCCGTAGCGTCCGAAAGCTGGGACAGCGTGGCGCGGCCATCCTCCTCCAACATGCGGAGAATAGTCTCGTCGATGTCGTCGAATTGGCCCACGTTCGCGTGCGTGGTGTCGGGTTCGTTGCCGTTGCCTGTCATACATACCCCTTTCCAACAAGCATTCTGCATCGGCCTGGCGGGACCGACTCCCCCTATGCAGCTCACAGTTCGTCCATTACCATACCCACCCCAACACACAATCCGTCAACCGCGTTTTCGTAACATTTCCTACGAATTTCGATTTTCAATCACTTGTCTTTTATTTTTTACACATCTACCCTTGTAAGGCAATATGATTTTCGTCTTTCAACTTTTGTTTTCGTATTTTTTAGCATGTCGGAATTTATGTATCGCATGTCCACAACGTGATCACCCATGCGTCTGCAATGCCCTGAGGATATGCGAAAGGGTCGTATGACGATTGCCATACGACCCTTGGCTTGCTTACCACAAATTGCGATCACTCGCGACTAATTGCGATCAATTGCTGCCGTTATTCGCGTTATTGCTGCTTTGCTGAATCAGCGACGCCATGAAGTCACGGTTGGTCGCGGTCTTCTTCAGACGTGGCACGAGCGTCTGGTAGGCCTGCTCAGGTTCGAGACCGCCAAGCAGTCGGCGCAGACGGTAGATAATCGGCAGTTCCTGCGGATCGGTGATGAGCTCCTCGCGGCGGGTGCCGGAAGCGTTCACGTCAATGGCCGGGAATAGGCGCTTGTCTGCCAGTTCGCGGCTCAGGCGCAGTTCCATGTTGCCGGTGCCCTTGAACTCCTCGAAAATCACCTCGTCCATCTTGGAACCGGTTTCCACCAGAGCGGAGGAAATGATGGTCAGGGAACCGCCGTTTTCGATGTTGCGGGCGGCACCGAAGAACTTCTTCGGCGGGTACAGCGCCTGGGCGTCAACACCGCCGGAAAGGATACGGCCGGAAGCCGGGGCCGCGATGTTGTAGGCGCGGGCCAGACGGGTCATGGAGTCGAGCAGCACCACCACGTCCTGGCCGAGCTCCACGAGGCGCTTCGCACGCTCGATGGCGAGTTCGGCGACCGTGGTGTGGTCGGAGGCCGGACGGTCGAAGGTGGAGGAGATGACCTCGCCCTGCACCGTACGTTCCATATCGGTGACCTCTTCCGGGCGTTCGTCCACGAGCACGACCATCAGGTGGACTTCAGGATTGTTGGTGGCGATCGCGTTGGCGATGTTCTGCAAGGTGATGGTCTTGCCGGCCTTCGGTGGAGACACGATCAGGCCACGCTGACCCTTGCCGATCGGCGCCACAATATCGATGAGACGGCCAGTGAGCTTGCTCGGCGCGGTCTCCTGCTTCAGACGCTCCTGTGGGTACAGCGGGGTGAGCTTGTTGAACTGCGGACGGTTCTGCGCGGCCTCGACGGTCATGCCGTTGATGGAGTCGATGGACTGCAGCGGTACGAACTTCTGACGCTGGTTACGACGGTCGCCCTCACGGGGGGTGCGGATGGAACCGTGCACCGCGTCGCCTTTGCGCAGGCCGTACTTCTTGACCTGGCCCATGGAGACATACACGTCGTTCGGTCCCGGCAGGTAGCCGGACGTGCGCACGAAAGCGTAAGAATCAAGCACGTCGACGATGCCTGCGACTGGCACGAGATCCTCTTTCGGCTCCTCGTGGCGCTGTTCACGTTCGACATTGCGATCCGTGCGATCGTTACGGTCTGCACGATCATTGCGATCATTGCGATCGCTGTTACGGCCACGACGATCGTCACGCTCGTCATAATCGCGGTCACGGCCACGCAGACGGCGTCCGCGACGATCCGCACGATCGCCCCTGTCGCTGGCACGACCACGGACACGACGTGCAAAATCGCCATCCTCAGTTTCGCCATGGCGCTCGTCGTCCTCGTTGCCCTGCGAAGGCAGCGTGGCGAGAATGTCGTCGAGATCGCGCACGACATCCTCATCCTTCGGCTCCTCCACCGCACGGCGACGACGACGCGGCTCGGCATCGACCTCATCGTCCTTGCGATGGCGACGACGATCGTCCTGCTTCGGCGAAGCATCATCCAGTCCCAATTCGGCGAGCAGATCGGTAGCCGCTTCCGTGTCACGGCGACGACGGCGCTTCGGAGCCTCGTCAAGGCTATTCAAAGCGTTCACAGCGGCCATAACGTCCGCGGCATCCTTGCCTGCCGGCGCTTCGTCCTGCTTGCGGCGGCTGGAACGCTCGGAACGCTCAGTGCGCTCGACGCGGGTCCTTCCAGAGGTTTTGGAAGCCGTCTTTTCAGAATTCTCAGCATCATCAGCCTTGACTGCGGCAGCCTCAGCAGGCTTGTCGGCCTCTTCGGCCTTACCAGCCGCGACCTCAGCGTCTGCGGATGGAGTTGCGGCCTGAGCTGCCGAAGCGGTGAACGCTGCGGACTTCGGAGCGCGTACGGTCACGCCGGCCGGCGCCTCGCCACCGGAACGGGCGGCCTGAAGCGTCGCGATAAGTTCCGGCTTACGCATGGTGGAGGTGCCGCGAAGGCCCATCTGCTTGGCGAGCTCCTTGAGCTCAGGCAGTTTCATGTCTTCAAGATTCGGGCTGGTTGCCACTGGTTTTTGCCTTTCCCCTAGCTTCCGCAGGCACACGCCCACGACAGCTGTAAAAAAGAGATACGGAAATGTTCCGCCACTGAAAGTCCGCCGCGAAATATCACGGTTTTCGAACTTTTCTAACCATACAACGTTATCCAGACCAACGCAACGCAGGCGTGCCAACGTATTCATGCCAACCGCAAATCACAAATCACAATGCAAAAGACCCGTCATGCGATCACACGACGGGTCTTTGTCTGCAACAACAGTATGTCGGACTTACCGAAGCTTACTTTTCCTCGTGGTAGCTCTTGTCGGTATTGACGGACCACACGTTCTTCTTGGACGTCTTGCCATTCTTGATATTGCCGACAGCCTCGATGGCGGTGGCCATGGAATGATCCATGTTGTTGTAGCGGTGCTGGCCGTTACGTCCGACGCAGTACAGATTACCGAAGGAATCGAGGTATTCCACGAGCTCAGACATACGGTCGTACGTGTCGAAATAGGCCGGATATGCCTTCTTCACGCGCTCACGATGGGAATCGATCACGTCCTGCGGACCGTTGATGATCTGCATGCGGGTGAGCTCCTGGATGGCGAACTTCTTCGCCTCCTCGTCAGACATGTTCCAGAAGGAATCGCCCTCTTCGCAGAAGTATTCAAGGCCGATCCACACGGTGTTGTCTACGTCCTTGACCAGGTACGGGCTCCAGTTGTTGAAGATCTGCAGGCGTCCGACCTTGTAACCCGGATCCTGCACGTAAATCCAGCAATCAGGCACGATCGGCGGATTGCCGAGGGTGGGAATGTCGGTGGTGTTTGGCAGACGCAGGTGCTTGACGAGCAGTCCTACGGTCACGAAATCGCGGTACGGCAGACCGTTGGCGATTTCGGTCATGTCCTTCGGCGCAGGCTTGCTGGAAGCGTCCACAGCGTTGATGAGGTCCTTGACAGGCATGGAGGAAATGAAGTCGTCCGCCGTCATTTCGATGCGGTTGCCTTCAGAATCCTCATACACTACGGAAGCGATCTTGCCGTCGTCCTGGCGAATCTCCACCACATTCGCGTCGGTGATGACCTTCACGCCAGCCGCCTCGCAGTTGGCCTCAACGGTTTCCCACAGCTGGCCCGGACCATACTTCGGATACCAGAATTCCTCGATCAGCGAGGTTTCAACCTCAGCATTGCTGCGCTTCTTCGGCAGAAGCTTCTGGAACGCGTTCTTCAACACGCCCATAATGCTCAGGCCTTTGACGCGTTGCGCACCCCAATCGGCGGAAATCTGGGACGGATGGCGCCCCCACAGCTTCTCGGTGTACCCCTCGAAGAACATGGAATACAGCTTGCGGCCGAAACGATTGATGTAGAAGTTCTCCAGATTGTCTTCCGGCAGCTTGTGCACCATGGACTTCAGATAGCTGAAACCGGCAACCAACGTAAGCTTCGGCCCCATGGCCTTCAACGTGTTGGCGCTCAGGGAAATCGGGTAGTCAAAGAAGTGGCGGTTCCAGTAAATACGAGACACGCGATGACGCTTGAGCATCACCTTGTCTTCGACTTCCGGATCCGGGCCGCCCGGTTCCATATCGTGTTCACGACCGAGCTTCTTGTCATCATAGCTTGGCGCGCCCTGCAATGGAAGGACTCCCTTCCACCAATCCATGATGCGTTCGTCCTTCGAGAAGAAACGATGGCCGCCAATATCCATACGGTTGCCATCATGCTTGACAGTGCGGGAGATGCCGCCGAATTCGCGGGTCGCTTCCAACACGGTCACGTCGTAGTTCTCGGAGCCACCGTCCTTGATGAGCTCCCAAGCGGCGGTCAGGCCTGCAGGGCCACCGCCGATAATCACCACGGATTGCTTTTGCGTCACTTTGAGGTCTCCTTATGAAAACAAAAATCCCTGATAGTCTACCCGAGGGTAGGGAAACGAACATCGCATCTTGTGCGAATGCTTACAAAATCAAGCCAAGTCAGGCAATACCGAACCAAGCAGTCTAAAACAAACAAGGCAATATCAGACCGAGCAAAGCGATCGCGACCATATCGACTATATGGAATCAGGAATGTCGATATCGGTTTTCTGCACTTCCTCGACATTGACGTCCTTGAAAGTGACGATACGCACGTTCTTGACGAAACGACTGGAACGATAGACGTCCCACACCCACGCGTCGGTCAAACGCACGTCGAAATACACGTCCTGACCGGCGGAACGTACGTTGAAATCGACTTTATTTGCCAGATAAAAACGACGTTCCGTCTCAACAACGTAAGTAAATAATTTAATAACGTCGCGATATTCCTTATACAAAGCCAGTTCTGCGTCGGTTTCGTAATTATCGAGATCCTCGGCGCTCATCACTCACCTTCCACATCACGCTTGCGACCACGACCGAGCGTACGCCACCAAGCTTCCTTCGACGTCTTGCGCTCGCCAGCCGTATACGGCCAGCTGTTTTCGACATCGGCATCACCATTAACGGACTTACGATCGTCACGCTCGCTTTGCCGCGCAGCATCCACGCCTTCGACGTTCTTCCGCTGGGACGCAGCCACATCATCCGCACCGTCAGAAAGAACTTCCCGCACGGATTGCGCAACCGCCGCAGCATCGTCGGCGCCCACACCTTCCGCATCAGGTTTCGTGGGATCCTTCTCATTCAGTCGAATGGCGATCGAATGCTCGCGTGCGCTCAAGGCCTCCTTGACGCCCGGATTGTCTTCGATCACGTGCATGCCGAACGCGTCAAGCGAGCGGATCGGATCAAACTCGTCAACCAGCGTGTCCATAACGATCAGATCCTGGTAACGGTTCTGAGAGGCGTTCCACAGGGCGTCGCGGGAGCGGCCGGAAGGCACGAATCCCAACGACTGGTACACAGACACGGAACGCGTGTTCTGCTCGGGCACAGCAACCCAAATGCGATGCATGCCAAGGCCTGCTGGCTCCGGCGCAAGACCGTACGTCATCACGCGCGGCATGATGTCTCGCGAATAGCCACGGCCCCGGTAATCCTTACCAAGCACCACCTGTATGCGGGCGGAACGAGCCCAACCGTCAATATCGATCAGGAAAATCATACCGATCACATTGTCGGAATTCGCGGCGTCAATCTCACCATCGCCATCATGATCGGCTTCGGTGACGATGGACCATGCGATCGTGCGACGTGATTCCGGGTCCCCCACACCGGATTCGAACGGAGCCTCGCCTTGGGACCATGCCACGGAACGACGCACCCATGCACGCACCGCGCCACGCTCGGCAACCCGGTCCTTACCAGTGATTCCGGAAGCGCCGACATACGCCTCGATGGCGTCCATGCGGTCGAGATCCTCGATCACGGCCGGGCGTAGATGCACCATCTCGCCCTTGATAGGCGGCACAACGATACGCTTCGGCAGCTCACGCGACTGCTGGTCCGACTGCCCCTGTGCTGCAACCTCAAGATTCTCTGGCATTTTTCCTGTCCCCTACGTCATTGCAGGCACGACCGTCGCCGCACCCATACCGAGGGTATTGTACCCGACTGTACGTCAGCTGTGAATTGGCGCGGCGGCAATCGTTGTACATCTTCCTCTATCAGCATAACTTGGTATTGAAAGACACGTCGGTAATAGTAAGAAAAACAACTGGCGATTATGCTCTTTCCCTTTCTTTCGGAAAGATAAGAAAACGCACGTTCCAAGTTTTTTTGGAACGTGCGTTTTCATGCGGTTCAGCAATCGCAAGTAATCGTCGTAAACGTTACTTGATCTTGCTCATCACGATCTTGGTGACGGCCTTCGCGTCAGCCTGACCGCGAGTGGCGCGCATGACGGCACCAATGATGGCGCCCATCGGCTTCATGTTGCCGCTCTTGAGCTTTTCAACGATGTCAGGATTGGCTGCGAGAGCTTCATCCACGGCCTTTTCAAGAGCGCCGTCATCAGACACGACCTGGAAGCCATGCTTCTTGACGACCTCATCCGGAGTGCCCTCGCCGGCGAGCACACCTGCGACGGTCTGCTTGGCCAGCTTGTCGTTGAGCTTACCGTCGGCGATCAACTTCTCGACTTCAGCCACATCGGCCGGAGTAATCGGCAGCTCTTCGAGGCTCACGCCCTTGTTATTGGCTTCACGGCTCAGCTCGCCCAGCCACCACTTCTTGGCACCGGCTGCAGTGGCACCGGCCTTGACGGTTTCCTCAAGCAGATCCAGAGCATCGGCATTGAGCACGTCGCGCATCTCCAGATCGTTGAAGCCCCACTCACCCTTCAGACGGTTGCGGCGCTCACGCGGCATTTCCGGCATCTGGGCCTTCATCTCTTCGATGTGTTCCTTGGTGATGTGCAGCATCACCAAATCCGGATCCGGGAAGTAACGGTAATCGTCGGCGTCGGACTTCACGCGGCCGCCGGCGGTGGTCTGCGAAGCCTCATCCCAGTGTCGGGTTTCCTGCAGAATCTCGCCGCCTTCGCTCAGAATGGCCGCCTGACGGCGAATCTCATACTGAATGGTCTTTTCAATGCCACGGAACGAGTTCACGTTCTTGGTTTCGGAACGAGTGCCGAACGGGTCGGACGGGCTGTTGCGCAGCGACACGTTCACATCGGCGCGCATATTGCCCTGCTCCATACGAGCGTGGGAGATGTTCAGCGCACGCACGATGTCGCGGATGGCGCGCATATAGGCGCCTGCGATTTCGGGGGCACGGTCTCCGGCGCCTTCGATCGGCTTGGTCACGATCTCGATCAGCGGCACGCCTGCACGGTTGTAGTCGACCAAGGAGTGATCGGCACCTTCGATACGGCCGTCAGCACCACCGACGTGGGTGTTCTTACCGGCGTCGTCTTCGATGTGGGCGCGTTCGATCGGCACGCGGAACACGGTGCCGTCTTCAAGTTCCACATCAAGATAGCCGTTGCCGTTGGTCGGCTTGTCGTACTGCGAGATCTGGTAATCGCGCGGCATGTCCGGGTAGAAGTAGTTCTTACGTGCGAACTGGCTCCATTCAGCGATTTCGCAATGCAGAGCAAGACCCAGCTTGATCGCGTAATCGACGGCGGTCTTGTTGACTACCGGCAAAGAGCCCGGCAGACCAAGGCTCACCGGGGTGAGCTGGCTGTTCGGATCGCCACCGAACGAGACTTCGGCCGGGCAGAACAGCTTCGTGGTGGTGCTCAGCTCAACATGGGTTTCCAGACCGATGACCGGGTCGAACTTCTTGACGGCATCGGCGTACTTCATCAACTTTTCAGCCATTTTGTTTTCTTTCCTCCGATGCTTCTTACTTGTTCAAGCCGTCGAGCCACGGGGTCTTCAGGGACTGCCAGATCGGGCCGTTCCAGTCTTCCTCGAGAGCTGCTTCAAGAGCTGCGGCAGGCTTGTACATGGCCTCGTCGCGCTGCTGCGGAGCGAGGAACTGGAAGCCGACCGGCAAACCGTCGTCGCTCAGACCAGCAGGAATGCTCATAGCCGGAACGCCGGCAAGGTTGGCCGGAATGGTGGTGATATCGATGGCATACATAGCCATCGGATCCTCAGTCTTCTCACCGAACTTGAATGCGGTGACCGGGCTGGTCGGGCCCACAAGCACGTCGACCTTGTCGAAAGCCTTCTTGAAGTCATCGATGATCAGGGTGCGCACCTTCTGCGCAGAACCGTACCATGCATCGTAATAGCCAGCGGACAGGGCGTACGTACCGAGGATGATACGGCGCTTGACCTCGTCGCCGAAGCCGGCTTCACGAGTGTAGGCCATCATGTTGGCAGCGGTCTGAGGAACACCCGCCGGCGGCATGACGCGCAGACCGTAGCGCATGCCATCGTAACGGGCCAGGTTGGAGCTGACCTCGGATGGCATGATGATGTAGTACGCGCCGAGGGAGTACGGCAGGTGAGGCAGAGACACCTCGGTGATCTCAGCACCCATTTCCTCGAGCTTCTTGACGCCTTCGTTGAAACGTGCCATAACGCCCGGCTGGAAGCCTTCGCCGCCGAGCTCCTTGATCAGACCGACCTTGAGGCCCTTCAGATCACGCTTCATGCCTTCGCGGGCGGCCGCCACCATCGGGCGCGGGCCTTCCGGAATGGACGTGGAATCACGCTTGTCGTGGCCGCCGATCACTTCCTGGAGCAGGGCCGCGTCGAGCACAGTGCGCGAGCACGGGCCGATCTGGTCGAGCGAGGAAGCCATGGCGATCGCGCCAAAGCGGGAGACGCCGCCGTAGGTCGGCTTGACGCCGACGGTACCGGTCAGCGAACCCGGCTGGCGGATGGAACCGCCGGTATCGGTACCCAAAGCGAGCGGAGCTTCGAATGCAGCCACGGCAGCTGCAGAGCCACCGCCGGAACCGCCCGGAACGCGCTCGGTATCCCACGGATTGTGGGTGGTCTGGTAGGCGGAGTGTTCGGTGGAGGAGCCCTGCGCGAACTCATCGAGGTTGGTCTTGCCCAGCAGCGGCATGCCTGCGGCCTTGAGCTTCTCGATGACGGTGGCATCGTACGGGGGCACCCAGCCTTCGAGGATCTTGGAGGCTGCGGTGGTTTCGATGCCCTTGGTGACGATCATGTCTTTGATGGCGATCGGCACACCGGCGAGTTCCGGCAGTGCAGCCTTTTCCTCATCGGACTTGGCGTCGAAGGCGTCGGCCTGTTCGAGGGCCTGTTCGCCGGATACCTTCAGGAAGGCCTTGATGCTCGGTTCGGCGGCTTCGATGACTTCGAGGTGCGCTTCGACCAGCTCGCGGCTGGAAACTTCCTTGGTCTTGATCTTGGCCGCCATCTCAGCGGCGGAAAGCTTGACGAGTTCGCTCATGTCACTCCTCCCCTAGAATGCGCGGCGCAACAAACATGCCGGCTTCAGAAACCGGGGCGCCCGCAGTTGCTTCTTCCTGAGTCAGCGGGGTTTCCGGCACATCCGGGCGCAGGTAGGCTTCCAGCGGAATCGGGTTTGCAGTCGGTTCCACATCGTCGGTAGCGACTTCCTGGACCTTGTTGATGGATTCTGCGATGACGTTCAGATCGCCCTGCAGACGGGTGATCTCCTCGTCAGTGAGTGCAATTCGGGCCAAATCGCCCAGATGCACGATTTCTTCTTTGGTGAAAGTAGGCATGTCCCTAACATTAACGCGTCTGTGTGACGAGCGCCCCACCCATTTCGCCTATCGCCCCAGCCTCACGCTCCAGCCGCAACGGCCTCGCCGAACCAGTAGCAACAGCCCAGCCACAACCAGCACACCATCTCGCCAAAGTCCCGCCAAAAACGCATCAGGGACGCATCAGGGACGCGCCAAAAGCACGCGCGCAGTCCCAAATCCCCCAGTCACTGGAACAATCCACCCGCAAACCAGCCACTCACAATCCCAAAACCTCCACCTACTGGAACAATCACCCCGCTGACAGGACTCCAATCGTCCCGATTCTTCCAGTGACTGGGGGGAATCACCCCGCTAGACGCTCCACAGGAGACCAAAAACCTCCATCCACTGGAGAAATCCACCCGCGGAAGACCCTGATAAAGTCTCAAATCCCCCACCTACTGGAACAATTAGGACTCTAAGCAGTATCTCAATACTCAAAATACCCCGTAACAGAAGAAAACAGTCTAAATTCACATGAAATAAGCTGACATTAACCTTTATCTACAAAACAACCAACCAGTTATCCACAAAAATCGTGAGTTATCCACAGACACGCCCGAAACGGCATCCTCTATCCACATTTGCCAATCGCGCTTCCTTAGCAGTATCTCAATAAGGTAGCGTCAAACCATGAAAGCATATCCTCAAATCGATGCGCTGCTCGATCAAGCAGAAAATGCGCGACGATGCGCACATAGCAGCGACCCTCTCATCCAGAAGGGACTGTACCGCAGATACCACGCGGGCGATCTCGCGCGCCCGTATCCGGGGCTCTTCATCCGCGCCGAATATTGGCAGCAGTTCAACGAGTCAGAGCAATCGTTGCACATGGCCAGAGCCCTTGGGGATCTCCACCCCAACTGGGTTTTCTCAGGAATAACGGCCGCCGCAGCTCACGGATTCGACCATCCACGAATCTTGCATCGGCAAGGACTGACCATAACGCTGCCCAGTCACGGATCATACCGACCGCACGAAAAACTCAATATCATATACAGTCCATACCCCAAAGAAAAAGCGGTAATCGCAAGCGGAATTCCCGTCACGAATCCCTCTCGTACGCTGCTAGATTGCGGACGTACGATAGATTTCGTCCATTCCCTGCCGATTTTTGACGATGCAGCTTCAGATGGAATCGAAGAAAAGCAGATTTTGCAAGAATGTGCGCACACGACTCTCGACTGCTCACGCATCTTCAAATTACTGAGATATACCGATGCGAGAAGCGAGAATGGCGGCGAATCTTTTGCCCGTGCGGTCATGATCGAAAATGGATTTGCGGTTCCCCAATTACAGGTTCCCTTTACTGATTCCCTTACAGGAAAACAGTTCAGGGTCGATTTTTTATGGCGCACAGCCGATGGACGAATCATTGTCGGGGAACTCGACGGCACCGCGAAATACGTTGATCCGCAAATGACCAATCGTAGAAGCATACAGGAAACCGTGCAGGCCGAGAGAGAACGCGAACAGGCGCTTTTTCACGCAGGAGTTACGGAAATCGTCAGATTCACTTTTGACGATGCAGTCCAGCAAAAACCGCTGATTGCGAAACTACGGCGCGCTGGGGTTCCTTGCGTTTCATAGGGTGATCATCTGCGAGAAGATTTCCCTAGTAAGTGGAGGAATCGGGACGCTGAGAGGCTCGCCACCGGGAAGATTTCTCCAGTAAGTGGAGGATTTGGAACGATAGAAGCCTCAGGACTGGGGTGCGGCGTGCTGGGCAATCCAGGCATGCATGGAAACCGCAGCGGCAGCTCCGGCGTTAATGGAACGCACCGAACCGAATTGGGAAATGTAGACCACATCATCCGCCAGCTCAAGCGCCTTTTCGGACAGTCCCGGGCCTTCCGCGCCAAACAACATAAGACATCGCTTCGGGAAGCAATACGTTTCCATCGGCACCGCACCCGGAATGATGTCAAGCGCAATCACCCGCGCAGCCTTCAACTCAGCAATGCGCTGATCGATCGCCGCCAGCTGCGTCATATAGGCCAGCTTGTTCCCATTTTCAGCCCCACTTGCGGCTGGAGCATCCATTGACATGCCAGATGGAGCACACTCAGTAACATGGCCTTCATTCAGTGAAACGGCATCGTTCATACCGGCACCGTGCCCACTTTCCGCATTTTCGTGCACATGTAATGCGATTGCAGAGGCTTGCGATTGCGCCGCCGCGATTTCTCCGGCAATGCGCAGCTTCCAGCATTCGACCAGTTCGGTTATGGAAGGGTGGTTTTCGACGTGCTGGTACAGTTCCGTCATCAACGCGCCCTTGCGATTCCACTTATGCGGACCGACGATATGCACGCGTTTTGCCTGAAATGCGTTGGCAGTGCGCACCATCGATCCGATATTGAAATCATGCGTCCAGTTTTCCACGGCAACCTCAAAATCATGACGACCATGAGCATCAAGATCGTCTTTGATGGCCGAAACCGTCCAGTAACGATACCGGTCAAGCACGTTACGGCGATCACCCTCGTCAAGCAGAGACGAATCGAATCGACGGTCATAATTCGGCGATTGCGGATCATCCGGACGGGGCTCGCCAAGATGCGCTTCAGCCCACGGCCCTACGCCCACTTCACGAAAGACCGGCTCTCCGGATGCTTTCGCTGCAATATCGATGGGATTAGGCTGATGCACGCGATTCCTCCTCACAACTCATTAATCGATTCAACCAGACGCAAAGTCGTGAAACGTTCCGTGAAACACGATATTTAGCGTCATCGAACTACCAATACAACCGAAAAGCTGCGATACTTCGATACTTAGTATTGCGACACTTAGTGAAGTTCCGATTCCTTGAATACTTCCACAAACGGCAGATCGGATTCGCTTCCGTCAACCGGATTGATGACCTTGATAGAAGGCGATGCCATATCGACGCCACCAATCAGCGATGCAACGGCAAGCACTTTAGCGCCCTCGTTTTCCACCACGGAGAAGTCAAGGCTCAGCTCGTTGCCATTGCGCAACGTAACCAACGAGGACGTCTGCACATACGACTTTTCAGACAACCAAGAATCCAGCAGAATCACGCGCTTGCCTGCGATCGAAGGCCCCTTGATGGACGGATACACGAAATCCATCACGAAACCGTTAAGGTTCTCCCCACGCGAAGCGGCCGCCTGAATCATGGCGGACACCAGCGGAACCGCGGCCGCGGTCAACGCACCCACCGCGTCGAAATCGTCCACGGAATAACCGGCCTCTTCCAACGTGTCCAACAGGATATGCCCAACGATCGAAGCGCCACGATGGTCGAACAGCACGGAGGAAAGCTCCGAGAATGGCTTGTCGGCCATTTCAGCCTGCAACAGCGACTTCAGCTGGTCACGCGGCTCAAGCATGGCGAAATCGATGTCGCTACGAGCGGGAGCATCGGCAGTCGCAGCAACCGACTTGGTCTTACGGAAAGTCTTCTCTTCGGTCATGTTCCTAGCCTATCCTTTCGGCTCGTCAAACCTTACCTCATACAGACACGTATCAGGCAAAGGTTACTGCGCGCTGGTTTCGGGAGCGGTGAGTTCGCGGACATCGGCCTTTTCGGGTGCGATCATGTTCACGGGTTCGATAATTCTGCTCTGGTCGACGCGCTGCAGCTTGCGTGCGGTGACCAGCACACGCGATTCCAGTGACGAGGCGAACGCATTGTAGGCACCGACCGTTTTGGTGATGGCGGATCCCAGCTTGGCGGCACGGTCCCCGAGCACGGCGAATCGTTCATACAATTCGCGAGACAGGTCGAACAGCATTTTTGCGTCATCGGTCAGGCTTTGCTGCTGCCATGCGTACGCCACGGACTTCAGCACCGCCCATAAGGTAATCGGCGAAGTCAAAGCAACCTTGCGTGCAAACGCGTCGTCCATCAGCGTCGGATCGGTTTCCAAAGCTGCCTGCAGCAAGGATTCGTTGGGAATGAAGGCGATTACGAAGTCCGGCGCGTCGTCGAACGCATTCCAATAGGCCTTGTCACCCAAAGTTTTCACATGCTCGCGCACCGCCTTGGCATGCGCATGCAGCAATTCCGACTTTCGTGCCAACTCCTCAGGCGTGGCGGTGTCGGGAATTTCACACGCTTTCTGATAGTCGGCATATGGGGCCTTCGCATCGATCGGAATGGTTTTGCCGCCCGGCATGTGGATGATCATATCCGGACGCTGCGTGCGACCGTCCGCATCAGTGACGACCACCTGCGTATCGAAATCCACATGTTCCAGCAGCCCGGCGGATTCCACGATATTCCTCAACTGCGCCTCACCCCACGCGCCGCGCACCTTGTTGTTACGCAATGCGGACGACAGGGCGTTGGTCTCGCGGTCAAGACGGGCCTGCTGCTCGCCAAGGCCCTTGAGCTGCTCGCCAAGCGCACCCATTTCCCGCTTGCGACCCTCTTCGATTTGCGAAACCTTCTGCTGCAGGGCATCAAGATTCTTCTGCACGGGCGCGAGCGCGGACAATACCTTGCTCTGCTCCTGCAGCTTTCGTTCGTTTTCGGCCTGCTTGCGTTCCGCTTCGGCCGCGGCACGCTCACGCTCACGCTCCACACGTTCCTGTTCGGCCCGCTGGGCCTGCGCGAGCTGCGATTTGAGATAGGTCAACTGTTGGGCTAACCCTTCCGCCTGCGTGCGGTATTGGGTCACCGATGTGGACAATTCGCTGATTTCCTGACGATCAGCTTCGATCTGCGCTTTCGCCTCGTTAAGATCAGCGGTTTTCGCATCACGGGCCATTTCCTGCCCTTTGGAACGGCCCGCAAAAAAGCCGGCCGCGGCTCCAAGCGCGGCCACAACCACCAGAAGAATCACCACAAACACAGGATTGTCGAACATATGTTCTATATAACAGCATGCCCAAGACATCATGGAAGATCAAAGTTCGCAAGACATCCGCGCCCAGCTGCATTATGCTTGGAGCCGAAAGCATGCTCACGAACATGCGGCAACGCGAGCACGCTGAATATTCGAGAGGCATTCAAGAGGCAATCCGGGGGTTCGGAAACACATGGGATTCGATTTGTTTATGACGGTGGCGGCGATTGTTGCGGCGGCCGTGACCACTTGGGCCATCCTCAGGCTATTCCTAAGCGAAAACGATGGCATAGCCCCCTCCCGCCAGCGCATCACCGATGAAAAGCCCTCCGAAAATCACACCGTGAATCCAGACGAGGCAGCCGGCGAAACACACCGAAGCGACATCGCCAAGCGTCTCACCATCGCAACCATACTGACCATTCCTACATTCACCGTAACCATGCTGACATTCGGCGGCATCACACTTCCCCACTGGCTGGCCAATCCATGGCTGCACGCCATCATAGCTACGCCGGTCATGTTCTATTGCGCCGCGCCGATGCACAATCGTGGCACCGCCGCCCTGAAAAACCGCATGCCCAACGCGGATTCGCTGCTATCGCTCGCCATGACCGTCGTGTACGTCTACAGCCTGCTGGCGTGCGTGGTGTCATGGATTTTCCCCGCAGGGTCACGCAATCAATATTTCGCTTTCGCAAGCATGGTCGCCGTGCTGTCGCTTGCGATTTCGCTGATCGAGCAACGTCCCATGACAAGGAAAGCATCGGAAGGCGATATTCCGGCCGCACAATCGCAAGAAACGCAAGAAATACAAGAAACACAGCAAAGCCTAGATACGCTTATCCAGGCCAGCATCACATATGAGATTCGCACGCGGGTAACGCAGATTACCGCAACCGTGACGATGATCATCGCGGTGTGGACGTTCGCTTTGTGGCTGATTTTCGGACTTCAGCCAAAGCTTGCGATTGCCGTGTTGATCGGCGCGACGGCTTTGACGGTCGCAGGCTTGGTTTTGCAGGCATACGAACGACAACCGTCACGGTAAAACGGTTTTCAAAAAGAAAAATAGCGCAGTCGCACAAAAAAATGGGCGGACCCACATGTGCGTGGTCCGCCCACCGTCAACGGTAAAACCGTTTTCGCAACTCGGCCAATCAACAGTCCGTCAGGCCAAACCGATCAGCCGAATGACTCCGACCGTCACTTAGCTTCCGCCGAAAAATTGTCGTCGATCTGCCCCGGCGCCCACGAGGAAAGCTCCAAATGGTCGCCGCCGGTCTGGTCCACAAGCACGGTGTCGCCGTCGTGCACTTCGCCAGCCAGCAGCATGCGCGCCAACTGGTCTCCGACTTCGGTTTGCACCAAACGACGCAGCGGGCGAGCGCCATATGCCGGATCGTAACCGGTGTTGGCGAGCCAGTCGCGCGCCGAATCGGTAACATCTAGCTTGATGCGGCGATCCGACAAGCGGGCCGAAACCTGCGCCACCTGAATGTCCACGATGCCGCCAAGCTCTTCGCGCGTAAGCGGGTGGAACATGACCAGTTCATCCAAGCGGTTGATGAATTCCGGCTTGAACTGCATGTGCACGGCGTCCATCACGGCCTTCTTCTTGGCTTCGTCATCCAGTTCGGTGTTCACCAGGAACTGTGAGCCAAGGTTGGAGGTCATGATCAGAATCGTGTTCTTGAAGTCCACGGTTCGGCCCTGCCCGTCGGTCAAGCGGCCGTCGTCGAGCACCTGCAACAGCACGTCGAACACTTCAGGATTGGCCTTTTCAACCTCATCGAACAGCACCACCGAATATGGGCGGCGACGCACGGCCTCAGTCAGCTGGCCACCCTCCTCATAGCCGATGTAGCCCGGCGCAGCACCGATTAGACGAGACACGGAGGCCTTCTCCATGTACTCGCTCATATCAATGCGCACCATGGCTTTTTCATCGTCGAACAGAAAGTCGGCGAGCGCCTTGGCTAGCTCCGTCTTGCCCACGCCGGTCGGTCCAAGGAACAGGAATGATCCTGTCGGGCGGTTCGGGTCGGAAATGCCCGCGCGCGAGCGGCGTACCGCATCAGAAACAGCTTGAATAGCTTCTTTCTGGCCGATCACACGCTTGCCGAGATAATCTTCCATGGTCAGCAGCTTCTCGTTTTCGCCTTGCATGAGGCGGCCGACGGGAATGCCCGTCCAGTCGGACACGATTTCGGCCACGGAATCGGCGTCGACGCGGTCCGGCACCATCGGAATGTCATTCGCCGCGCTGTCGTCGCCAGCCATGCCGTCCGCATCATTCTTGGCCGCCGCCTCGTTTTGTTCGGCTTGTGCAATCTCCTTCTGAATGGCCGGAATTTCGCCATAGTTGATGGCGGAGGATTTCGCCAGATCGCCTTCGCGCTCGTACCGTTCGGCTTGGGTGCGCAGTTCGTCGAGCTTCTTGCGCAGGTCGCCGATGCGGTTGTGTCCGTTCTTTTCAGCGTCCCAGCGTGCTTTCAGACCGTTGAGTTTTTCGCTTTTGTCTGCGATTTCCTTATTGAGGTCGTCGAGACGTTCCTTGGCGCTTTCGTCAAGCTCGCTTTCGGCTTTGCTTGCGGCGGCACCGTCTTTCGGATTGCCAAGCAGGTATGATTTCTCCATTTTGAGTCGGTCGACCTGGCGTTGCAGTTCATCGATTTCCTCAGGCGAGGAGTCGAGTTCCATGCGCAGGTGCGATGCGGCCTCATCCACCAGATCGATGGCCTTGTCTGGCAGCTGACGGCCGGAAATATACCGGTTCGACAGCGTTGCCGCGGCCACGAGCGCGTCGTCGCCGATGGTCACCTTGTGGTGGGCTTCGTATTTCGGCGCGATGCCGCGCAGAATGGCGATGGTGTCTTCAACACTCGGCTCTCCTACGAACACTTGCTGGAAACGACGTTCCAACGCCGGGTCCTTTTCGATGTTCTCACGGTATTCATCGAGCGTGGTGGCACCGATCAGACGCAGTTCGCCGCGCGCAAGCATGGGCTTGAGCATATTGCCCGCGTCCATGGATCCTTCGGCTGCGCCCGCGCCGACGATGGTGTGGATCTCATCGATGAAGGTGATAATCTGCCCGTTGGCGTTCTTGATTTCCTGCAGCACGCTCTTCAGGCGTTCCTCGAATTCGCCGCGGTATTTCGAACCGGCCACCATGGAGCCCAAATCAAGCGAAATAAGCTTCTTGTTTTGCAAGGTTGTCGGCACGTCGCCGGCGACGATGCGCTGTGCGAGGCCTTCCACCACGGCGGTTTTACCCACGCCCGGCTCGCCGATCAGCACCGGGTTGTTTTTGGTGCGTCGACTCAGGATCTGAATCACGCGGCGGATTTCCTGATCGCGGCCGATCACCGGGTCGAGTTTGCCTTCTTTCGCGGCCGCAGTCAGGTCGGTTGAGTACTTTTCGAGGGCTTTGTACGAACCTTCAGCGTCAGGGCTGGTCACTTTCGCACCTCCTCGAATCGATGGCACGGCTTTGCGTAACGCGTCGGCGGTCACGCCGTATTGTTCCATGATTTGCGCGCTTTGGTTTGGTTTTGCCGCTGCGATGGCGATGAGCAGATGTTCGGTGGAGACGTATTCGTCGCCCATCTGCTGCATCTCCTTGCCCGCTTGCGCAAGCACGGCGGACAGTTGCCTGCTGACCTGTGGCTGCGCGGTGGTCGATCCGCTGGCGCTCGGCAGCTCGTCTTGCGCTTGGTGCACGGCTGCGCTGATGTTTTGCGCGTTGCCACCCGCGGCTTCGATCAGTCCGCGAATCACGCCGTTTTCCTGACGCAGCAGCGCGTCAAGCAGGTGCAGGGTTTCGACTTGCGCGTTGCCTGCGGCCGACGCATTCTGCACGGCGTCGGAAATGGCTTCCTGCGCCATTGTGGTGAACTTCTGTTCCATATCATCCTCCATGGTTCGCGTCGAACGTCCGTTTTCGCACGGTTGTGTCGGCGCATATGTCGTTGTCTGATATGCTCAACCAACTTCACCACCATTCTATTCCCAAAAGTTGAGTCCGCAACACTCAACTTTTGTTCACTGAACGAAAAGTCGCGAAAAAACACGAAAGGCCGCCACCCACGAAAGGTGACAGCCTTCATATCCGCAATATGCCAATCGACAATCAGCCGCGCACTACCACATTGCGCAGGCTGCCAATGCCTTCGACGTGCACGATCGCCTCGTCGCCCGGATCGAGATGGCCGGAAGCGTTCGGAGTGCCCGTCAGAATCACATCGCCCGGCAGCAGCGTTGTGAAGCTGGAGATCGCGGCGATCTGCTCGGGAATGCCGTGAATCAGGTTCGCCGTGGTGCCGGAAGCCAGCTCGACATCCTCGCCATTCAACGTGAAGGAGATCTTCGCATCCTTCCAATCCAAGTCGTCACGGGTCACGATCCACGGGCCGAGCGGGCAGGACGTGTCGAAGCCCTTCGCACGCGTCCACATCGGGTCGAGCCCCTGCAGGTCGCGCAATGTCACGTCATTCACGCAGGTGAAGCCGAGCACATAGTCCATGGCCTGCTCGACCGGCACGTTCTTGGCGATACGACCCATCACCACGGCCACTTCCGGCTCGAAATTCATGTCGTTCGAATATGACGGAATCACGATCGGATCATCCGGACCAATCACCGACGTGCTCGGCTTGGAGAAAATCACCATGTCTTCCGGAGCATGCTTGATGTCGGAATGGCCGGCGTCATGCATGAACTGCGCGTGCGCCTCATAATTCTTGGCCAGGCCATACACCTTCGACGGAATCACCGGAGAGAGCAGACGGATGCCATCGCCATCCACCGGAAAACGCTCGCCGGTCGGCTTCACGCCGGCACCGGCCAGAGGATGCCCCTCAAGCGCTACGAGATAGTCCTTGCCGTCGCTTTCGTCGGTCTGCACGAAAGCGTATTGCGGTACATCATTATGCGAAAAACGTGCGATTCTCATGCTTGCCAGTCTACCCGCAACAATCGTCGAATCGTCCATATCATCGACATGCAACGCCCGACAATCAAAAACATCGAAAAAAAAAACGGGCCATCACATCATGCGAAGGCCCGTCGCAGGAAGAAAACGTCAGATAAAAGCACGCTCACCGAAAATCGCGGTGCCGACGCGCACGATAGTGGATCCTTCCGCGATCGCGAGTTCCATGTCGCCGGTCATACCCATTGACAGTTCACGGCAGGACTGCGTGCCAGGCTCCCCCGATGCGAGAATATGATCGCGGGTTCTACGCAGATGTTCGAATCCCCGGCGAATGGCGGTTTCGTCGCTCACATGCGCGCCGATAGTCATCAGCCCTTGCAATTCAAGCCCGTCCAATGTGCCGATTTTCTGCGCGATGCGAATGGCATACGCCGGATTGCACCCGGATTTCGACGTCTCGCCCGATTCGTTGACTTCCAGCAGCACGCCCACGGTGACGCCGCGCGCCACCGCCCTACGTGAGATTTTTTCCGCCAAATCAAGGGAATCAACCGATTCGATGGCGTTGACGACCGGTAGTACCTTGCCGATCTTATTGCTTTGCAGCTGGCCGATCAGATGGAACGGAATGCGCTCGCAAGCGACTTCGGAATCGCCTGAAGCGGACGCGACGCCGGAATCACCGGCAACACCCAACGCAAACCCGCGTTCCGCGCAACGTGCCATCAATCCTTCGGCCTTCGCCGTCACTTCCTGCGGACGATTCTCGCCGATCATGCGCACGCCCGCGTCGATCGCCGCCATAATCTCGCCCACATCGCGCGTCTTCGTAGCAGCAAGCAGGCGCACGGAACCCGCGTCACGACCGGCATGCTGCTCGGCCGACGCGATACGATCCAACACGCGATGCACGCCATCGGCGATCTGCACGGCGCGCACGTCGTCAATCACCTCATTGGCAAGATTCTTATGATCCATGTATGCGGTCATATTCAGCCTCTTATATTCAATCCCAACTACCCTACCAGAGTAAGAAGAAGCCCGTACGACGGTCTGAAGTGAAGTGATAAAGCGACCGATATTCGCACGGGCCAATAAAACAGACGGCAGTAGAAGGGGGACTTCAAAGACACCGTCCGACGACCACTATATGCAAGATTTATTCAACACGCGCCGAAAAAATGCTTTTCTTTATTTTTTCAGCTATCGCACTTCATCCTTGTATTTCTTTCAATTGCCGTTCCAAAACGTCGATGCGATCCTTCAGTTCAAGTACCTGACATGTCAACGACCGAATCTGCCCCAGCTGAACGGACACCAGTCGCTCGCGCGTCTCGGCAGACAACGGCCCCGACGAACCTCCGCTTTTCGCGGCGGCCATGATATCCGGATCCGCCTTCCAGCGCGCGATATTACGCTCCACACGCTTGCGACCGACAATCGCAGGACTCAATCCAGCCGACGTGAAAATCGAACTTGGCCTCTCGCCATCCAAATATCTGCGCATGCAGCTGATTTGAAAATCACGCGAATACGTGATTCTGTTCTGCGTAACCGACTCAACCGCCGGCAACGCACGAAGATACTCGACCTCCGTGTTGCTAAACTGCCTTTTCGTCATATCGACCTCATTCACCCGACAAAACGGAATACCTTTTCCACGCTCGCAGATTACCTTCGCAAACGAACGTACCGGAACGGCACATACTACCACCTTATACACACTGGTATGGGGGTTTGCGCCACCCGAATCGCCCTACGCTGAACCTGAATGAGTCCCAGAAGGTACAGTTGCATACTGTCACCATCGATGTATCAAAGGAGCCACCATGACCGGCCGATTCGCACCCACCCCATCAGGCCGCATGCATATCGGCAATGTCTACGCCATGCTTGGAGCTTGGCTTTCCGCACGTAAAACAGGCGATTCCATACGATTGCGCATTGAAGACATCGATGAACCGAGGGTCGTTCCCGGCGCTGCCGAAACCATGATGCACGACCTCGGCTGGCTCGGTCTCGACTGGGACGGCGAACCAGTATTCCAATCGGCGCGACACACCCTATATCAGGAAGCGCTCAATCTTCTCACCAACCTCAACATTGACGAAATCAGCGATACTATCAGCACTATCGGCATCGGTTCCTACGATTCCGATTCCTACGGCACTACCGCAAACAACACCATAAACACACCCGGCGCAACGCCGCTCATCTACCCCTGCTTCTGCTCGCGCGCCGACATCCGCGCCGCGTCGGCACCGCAGGAAGGCGACCGTTTCACCGTATATCCGGGAACATGCCACCGACTCATTGCCAACGACCCGCAACGCGTGAAGCAACGTCTCACCAGCGGAGACCGCCATTCGCTGCGCATCGCCACCACCGACACCACCATCGCCTTTCACGACGAAGTGTTCGGCAACCAGCATTACAACCTCGCCCAAGACATCGGCGACACCATCGTCCGCCGATCGGACGGCATCTACTCCTATCAGCTGGCCGTCACCGTGGACGATCTTGACATGGGCATCACCGACATTGTGCGCGGCCGCGACCTGCTGCGCTCCAACGCTTTGCAAATCTATATCCGCAAAGCCCTTATCACTGCGGGATTCCAGTCTTCCGAACCTGCCGATGCGGCCATTTCATACGCGCATCTGCCCCTTATCGACAACGCGGCCGGTCAACGCCTCGCCAAACGCGAACGCTCGCTCGATCTTGGTATTCTCACGGCACATGGCGTCACCGCGCAACAGATCATCGGCTATTGCGCATGGCTGCTTGGATTGCAAGGCAATCCGGAACATACCAAGCCGCAGCCTATGAACGCCGCCGAAGCGCTTGGCGAATTCAGTTGGAGCGCCGTTCGCGCCAACACTTCGGATCGTGTACTCGACCAAGCCGAGTTCAACGCGTATTTCGGACTATAGTCACGTTCCGCAGTTTTATTTCCGCTTATTCCGCAGTCTTATGCTGACGTCACGCGGGTGGCAGCATATCTCTTCCAAGGCAACGCTACCAGCCAATAATGGGCATGCAAAAAGCCTGTTTCCCCCCGAACCAGAAAATTTCCGAGGAAAACAGGCTTTGCATGTCAGTTCTTATATGTCAAACGCAACTTATGTGACAGTCAGACAAACAAATCACGAATGACTGCAGACGATCAGATGAACAGCTTGAACATGGCCACACCGACGATAGCGCCCAGAACCGGGGCGACGACCGGAATCCAAGCCTCGTCCCAGCGGGAGGAGCCCTTGGACGGAATCGGCAGGATGGCGTGCAGCAGTCGCGGCATGAGATCGCGGGCCGGGTTCAGGCCAGGACCGGTCGGACCACCCATGGAGGTCACGAGGCCCCACACGATGAAACCAACCGCGATGGATGCGGCAGCATGGTCTTCCTCACCCCACGGCAGGGACAGGCAGCACAGTGCGCCGACCACGAGCACGAGGGTGCCAAAGAACTCGTTGACGAAGTAGTTCACGCGATCGTTGTGAGCGTCGGTGGTGCAGAAAGTGCCGAGGATGGCGTCGGCGTCTTCGGTGTCCTTATAGTGCGGATAGTAGGTGATGTATACCACGAGCTGACCGACTGCGGCGCCGAGCAGCTGAGCGATGATGTACGGCAGCACCAGATTCCAGTCGAACAGGCCGTTCACCGCCTGGGCGATGGTCATGGCCGGGTTGATGTGCGCGCCGGAAACGCCACCGAACATGAGCACCGGGAACATCACGCCGAAGCCATAGCCCATGGCGATGTTCAGCCAGCCTGCATGGTGGCCCTTGGTGTTCTTCAGTTCAACGTTCGCGACAGCGCCGTTGCCGAAGATCATCAGAATGGCGGTACCGAAGAATTCGGCCGCAAGTTTGACAAAAGTCGAGTATTCCACTGCTGTTTCCTCTATTGCTTCTTCTCTGTAAGAATCAGATTGATGTCGATTCCGCTCTCGGCGGACAACAGCGTCCAACACTACTCCCCACACTGGAAGTCGAGCACAAAAAGGTTTGACAGGCCGGCGGCTTGCCGGACAGTCATACGGAAATCGGAAAACAAAAAAACCTTGGAACCGAAGTTCCAAGGCTTTATCTGTGCCCCCTCAGGGATTCGAACCCTGGACACGCTGATTAAGAGTCAGCTGCTCTAACCAACTGAGCTAAAGGGGCGTTGGTCTTGCGAGGTTTTGTTCTCGCTGAGCACGAGAAGTAAATATACTCAGAATCGAGAAGAATGCAACTTTCGGCGTGTCGCGGTTGTAAAACCGCTATTTTTCAACGATTTCGACATATTGCGCAAATCGCAGAAAAACGCGATTCAACCATCATATTTCCTACCTAAAGAGCACAATCAAGGCAGGAAATCACAATTTCTTCACAAATTCAGTTCCTTGCAATCCAGTTGCCCCAAACGCTCCCGCTAATTCATTTGCACAGCCATGCATGAAAACTGACGGTAAATCGCTCTTCTTGAGTGAATCAGCATGCTTCACGCAACACCCACTTAAGGATTGAGCTTAGGTTGCTTCCAAGCACCGTTTCCGCACGAGAGAAGGAAAGTAACGACCATGACGTGCCCAAGTTGCGACAAACCAACTAATGACGGTGGCTACAACTGATCAAATATGAAAATCCCCCTGCACAACTGTTTTCAGCTGGCGCAGGGGGATTTCCCATGCTTAAGCTCAGACGTATCTCAGTCTGAAGTCATTCATCATGGCTGCAACGAATGCAGTCTTGATGAATGGGGCCGAAATCACTCAGCGACAACCTTCACGGTGAAGGAAGCGGTGATTTCCGGGTGCAGAGCGACGGTCGCAGCGAACTCGCCGGTGGTCTTGATCGGATCCACGGTGATGTTCTTCGGGTTGACGGCAGCCTTGGAAGACAGAGCGATGGCGATCTTGTCGGCGGAGACACCACCGAACAGCTTGCCAGACTCGGAGACCTTGGCGGCGATTTCGACGACGGAGCCCTCGATCAGGCCCTTGGCTGCAACAGCCTCTTCGCGGGTGGCGACGGCCTTGGCCAGACGAGCGCGCTTCATGGCCTCGATCTGGGCAGCAGCGTTCTTGGACCAAGCAAAGCCGAGGCCCTGCGGAATCAGGTAGTTGCGAGCGTAACCGGCCTTGACGGTCACGACGTCGCCCGGGTGACCCAGGTGATTGACGGACTTGGTAAGAATAACCTTAGCTTCAGCCATTGTTCAAACCTCTCTCAGATCAGCGACCGGAAGTGGCGTACGGCAGCAAAGCCATCTCGCGGGCGTTCTTGATAGCCTTGGCGAGCTCGCGCTGTTCCTGCACGGAAACACCGGTGATACGACGGGAACGAATCTTGCCGCGATCGGAAATGAACTTGCGCAGCAGGGCAACGTCCTTGTAATCGATCTCGGTGACCTTGGCGGCCTTCAGTGGATTCGGCTTCTTCTTAAACGGCTTGACCGGCGGCTGCGGCCTCTTGCGTGACATCTTGATGTTCTCCTTAAAATCTGGAAATTGCTTTTCTTTTAAGCTGCGATCCGGGTCGGATCAGAATTCCGGTTCGTCGCTGTTTCCGCCGAACTCGGAGGAACCGAACGAACCGAACGAGGAGGAACCGGAATTATCCGAATTGCCCCACGGATCCGATGCCGGAGCAGGCTGCACGGCGGGCGCGGCATTGGCCGGAGCGGCAGCCCCACCCTGATAGCCAGCGCCACCGGAATACCCGGCACCGCCCTGATATCCACCGGCATTGCCGGCGAAGCCACTATTGTTGAACCCGCCGTTGCCGCCAGCGAAAGCATTGCCGCCACGATTGCCGGCAAAATTACCACCGTTGGCACTGGAGGTTCGTGTGACCTGGGCGGTCGCATAGCGCAGGGACGGACCGATCTCATCGACCTGAAGCTCGACAACCGTGCGCTGGGAACCATCGTTCGCCTGATAGGAACGCTGCTGCAAACGACCCTGCGCGATTACACGCATGCCCTTGCTCAGGCTCTGCGCGCAATGTTCGGCCATGTCGCGCCACGCGGAGCAGCGCATGAACAAAGCCTGACCATCTTCAAACTGGCCCGTATTACGGTTCCAGGTGCGCGGAGTGGAGGCAATCGTGAAGCTGGCCACGGACGAGCCGTTGCCAACCGTACGGATTTCGGGATCAGCCGTGAGGTTACCCACCACAGTGATAATCGTTTCGCCTGCCATCGTTACCTACTTACTTTGCAGCTTATTGTTTTGCAGCTTGAAAAGCTTAGAATTACTTACTTGCGAAGAATCTTCGTGCGGATGACGGATTCGTTCAGGTTCAGCAGACGATCGAGTTCGTCGCTGGTGGCCGGCTCAGCGGAGTAGTTGACCACAACGTAGTTACCTTCGGTCTTGCCAGCGATCTCGTAGGCAAGCTTGCGACGGCCCCAGATGTCGATGTTCTCGACAGCACCGCCTTCCTTGGTGACAGTTTCCAGATACTGCTCGGTCAGCTTCTTCAGACCGCGCTCATCCAGCTCAGGATCGGCAATGAACATCAGTTCGTACTTATGCGCAGACATCACCCACCTCCTTCGGACTATCGGCCATGGACCTTCCATGGCAGGAGTGTGTATGCGTACTGCCTTCGCGCATCCATATATAAAGGTATAAAGATACGGTTCAGACAACCTGTTCAGCATAGCCCTTCTGCTGGACGAGCGGCAATTGCGCACGTTCCGCAAAACAGGCGCGTCATGGGCACCCGCATTGTTATATTGAATACGGCTATTTTTGTACGGTTGGTACCGTATTTACGCGACTCTAGATTTGTGGAAGGCGAAGCATGTCGGCGATTCTCGAAGGCACTCCGGATAAGAAATTGGCTTTGGTGACGGGTCGTGCATACCCTGAGCAGGCCCATGAAACCGCGAGATACCTGGGAATCGACGTGCTTGAGACCACGGCTTACGATTTCGCCAACGGCGAGATGTATGTGCGTTACACCGAGCCGGTGCGTGGTGCCGACGCATTCGTGATGCAGGCGCATACCGAGCCAATCAACAAGTGGATCATGGAGCAGCTCATCATGGTTGACGCCATGAAGCGCGCTTCCGCCCGTTCCATCACCGTGGTCGCGCCATTCCTCGGCTATTCGCGCCAGGATAAGAAGCATCAGGGCCGCGAGCCCATCACCGCCCGCCTGATTTTCGACCTGTTCCGCGCAGCCGGCGCCGACCGTATTATGACGGTTGACCTGCATGCCGCTCAGGAGCAGGGTTTCTTCGATGGCCCGGTCGATCATCTCACCGCTACTCCGGTGCTGCTTGACTATGTGCGCAATAACATGCCGCTTGAGAACACCACCATCGTGTCTCCGGATGCCGGCCGTATCAAGGTTTCCGAGCAGTGGGCCGCGAAGCTGGGCAATCTGCCGCTCGCCTTCATTCACAAGACTCGTGACACCACTCGCCCGAACCATGCCGAGGCGCATGGCATTATCGGCGAGGTCGAAGGCCGCGACTGCGTGGTGGTTGACGACATGATCGACACCGCGGGCACCATCTGCGAGGCTGTGCGCACGCTGAACAACTCCGGCGCGAAGTCCGTGACGCTGGTTGCCACGCATGGCCTGCTGTCTGGTCCCGCCGTGGAACGCCTGAGGAATTGCGGTGCCAAGGAAATCGTGCTTACCGACACCGTGCCTGTTCCGGAAGAGAAGCGCCTTCCGAATATGACCGTGCTGTCTGTGGCCCCATTGCTGGCCGCTGGCATCCGCTCCGTATTCGAATCCGGCTCCGTTTCCACGCTGCTCAACGGCCTGCCCGAAGACATGCGTCCGCGCAACATCTACGCCTGATTCGCGCATATATTCTTAAGCAAAAACTCGCCACCACCCGGTTGGCGAGTTTTTTGTACATGCTTTACTCATTATTTGACAGCAAATATCATCTAAGTTTTTATCTACCGTAACTACCGTTCAATTAGTCTCCTCTTTATCCCAAGAATCATCAAATATTAATTGAGAAACCATGTATATAGGAAGATAATCAATGTTTTTCATGCATGCAACATTGGACTCCGCAAAAACAATTCCTCGTTCCATACCATAGTTAGGTGTGGCAAGTGCCTTGTCGATGGCATGATGGCGTCTATAGCCCTTACCAGATTTCACTTCGACAGGAACCACCCTGCCGGCTGCACTTTCAACAACAAAATCAAGCTCACCAATCGTATTATTTTTGAAATAGTACAGCGGGAATCCATGCGCACGAAGTTCCTGAGCCACCACATTTTCGTACAATGCACCGAAATTAATGTCAGTACGATCGTTCAATAAATCGCGTACAACGTTCATGCCACACATGCACGTCAATAGTCCAACATCATTCATGAACAGCTTGAACAATCTAGATTGCATCGACAACATCAACGGATACCGCGGCTCCTCAACGTTGTATGAGGGCAATGCGACGCCCGCATCAGCCAGCCATAGGAAGTTGTTTTCATTACGTTCCATTCTGGCATGCTTATCAAGGCTGGTCACACGGAATCGTTTGTTCTGCTGATTTAATTCACTGGGAATCAAATCGAAAATACGGCGGATATTCCGCGCTTGTGTGAGATTCTCTGCATACTGCGAAATATCCTCACGATACCGATTGACGATTGCCTGCTGACGCGCACGCAATGATTGAATATTGTGCTGCTCCAAAAAAACGGAAACTGCATCCGGCATACCTCCCACCAAAAGATAGTCGTGGAAAAGATCCGTCATTCTTCGATGGACCGCCTCATTGACAGACCTTTTCTCCTTGTGGGCCAAACGAACTTCATTCCACACATTTCCCGGAACTTTATTCGCCCAACAATATTCCTCGAAATCCATGGGATACATGGTGATCGAATCCAAAAATCCCACCGGAACTGATTCCACAGATTTTGCTTCAACGCCAAGCAGCGAGCCTGATAGCACAAAATCGTAATCGTCATACCGAGAAACAAGAAATTTAATCATGGTGACCACGTCACGGCATGTCTGAATTTCATCTAAGAAAATAAGGGTTTTCCCGGGAATTATTTCATCTTGTGCATATGCGGAAATGGCAAGAAACAGATCGTCTGCGTTCTGCGCATTGTCCGCCGCTCTCCTCGCGTCAGGCATGTCGATGAAGTTGATTTCCACCATATGCTCGTAGTTGGTTCTACCAAATTCTTCAACAAGACTGGTCTTTCCCACTTGGCGAGCACCATCGACCAACATGGCCTGCTTGTTTTTATGTTCCTTCCAAAACACCAGTTTTTCCATGGCTTTTCGCTTGAACACAAAACCCCCTTGTAACGCAATGAGACGGTTTTTAATCTCGTTTTGTAACATTATAGAACGGTTTTAATGGGTGATTCGTAACGAAATAGAACCCTCTACAATGATGGTTTAACGAAATGAGATTTCGGGGCAATACGATTATCGAAGGCAATACAAGACAAAACGGGTGCCGCATCCTTTGTTGAGCAGGATGCGGCACCCGTGTATCAAGAGAGAAAAGAGAGAAATCTAGCTATCGTCTGATAATGCTTCGCGGATTTGTGCGGCATTGCCGTAGGAGGCTTGCGCGCCGTAACCAGTGGCGGCATATGCAGACACGTACGAGGCGAGTTCGGCAGCTTCGGAAAGTGCCATACCTGAGGCAAGACCGGCAAGCACCGTGCCCATGAACGAGTCGCCGCAACCGGTGGTATCCACCGCATTGACCCGCACGGGGGCTATCCGCTGAATCGGCGTTGCCGAAGTGGAATCCAATACCACCGAACCGTCACCGCCGAGCGTCACAATCGCCTGTTCGAAACCGAATCCGCGCATCGCTTCCAGCGCATGACCCCAGTCGAAACCATCCCAATCGTCGTTTTCCGGCTCGTCAATGCCAAGCAACTGCACCATTTCGTGCTCGTTGACCAACAGAATGTCGGACGCTTCAACCAGTTCAGCCGGCAGCGACAGCGTGAACGGCGAATCGTTGAGTAGCACCTTCACACCCGCTTCGTGGCACATGCGTGCGGCGGCCGTCACCGTTTCGATCGGGCTTTCCAAGCATAGGCCAAGCACGGAAGACCGTACCAGCACCTCCCGCACGGATTCCACATAATCCACAGTGACCTGCGCGTTCGATCCCGGAGAGTAGACGATGGTGTTTTCGCCAGTTGCGTCCACGGTGATCACGGTTGTGCCGGATGGCCCAGGCACGCGGCGAACATGCGTGGTATTCACACCAGCTTCACCTAGGGCGCCCAGCAGGAAGTCGGCGTTGGAATCGGAGCCTACCGCGCCGAACATCTGCACGGTTGCGCCGATGCGCGCTGCGGCGGCAGCCTGGTTGCCGGATTTGCCGCCTGGCAGCAGCTGCAACGGACCGCCGGTGATGGTTTCCCCCGGCCTTGGCAGACGCTGCGCGGTGACGGTGTAATCCGCATTCATCGAGCCGATTACGGACACCGTGCCGTGGATGCGATCCAATGCAGAGAGAACTTCAGTCGCGCTCATCTTTGTCTTCCTTAAATGAAAAGGAGATTTGCGAAAATATTGTTTTTCAGTAATCGCAATTTCACAAATCTCCATTGTTTATATTGAGGATGTTTTATGCGATTATTTGGCCGGTTACGCTTATTCGGCTTTGGTTGCGAGTCCGGAGATGCGGGTCATGAATTCGTTCAGGAAGCGCGGCACGTCAACGCCTACTGCCACCTTCATGGTCTTGACCGGATCGTTCAGACGGGTTTCGTCGCCGATGGTACGTCCGCGGGTCGGGCCTTCCACGTCGACCTTCATATTGATGTCGAGGGTGGTGACGAGGGTCGGGTCCACTGCCACGCCGACGGCGAGCGGATCGTGCAGTCCGCAGCCACCCAAGTGCGGGGACGTGGTTTCGTAGGCCTTGATGTAGAAGTCGGTCATGTCGGCCAGGAACCTGCCGGACTTGGTGCCGAGGTCACGCCACTGCTGGGTTTCCTTGTAGGTGAGCAGGGTTTGCAGGGTTACGTCGAGGCCGATCATGGTGGTCGGAGCGCCGGAACGGAACAGGTAGTCGGCGGCTTCCGGATCCTGCGAAATATTGGCTTCCATGCAGGCGTTGCAGTTGCCGGGTACGGTCAGCGCGCCGCCCATAAGCACGATTTGGCCGATTTCGTCTTTGATTTCCGGTGCTTTCTTCAGTGCGGCTTCGATGTTGGTCATCGGGCCAGTCGGCACGTAGACGAGATCCTTGCCGTAGGTCTTCACCGCATCGATGATGAAGTCGACCGCGGATTCGGTTTCGACGGAACGGTTGGAATCAGGGATGTCCACGTCACCGATTCCGTTGTTGCCGTGGATGAATGCGGAGATCGGCAGCACTTCGAAGTGGTCGGTGGTGCTGGAGTGCGGCAGGCCTTGATATACCTTGACTTCCGGGTGGCCGAGCAGGTCGGTCACGGCCAATGCGTTGCGCACACCTTGCTCGACGAGCACGTTGCCATAGGCACCGGTGATGCCGATCAGCTCGACTTCCGGGCTTCCCAGGGCATACGAAATGGCAAGTGCGTCATCAACACCGGTATCAAGATCAAGAATCATCTTCTTCATGTGTGTGCCTTCCTCCTTGACGAGCCTGACGACGGTCCGCCACCATACGGGTACGCCGTCAGTTATACATCGAACACATTCTTCGGTTGTGTTGTGCGTTGACAAGATTTATGATAAAGCGTTTTATCAATAACGCAAATTCGACACCACACGCACGGCGTGTTGCCTTTATTTCCAACATTTACAGAATATTGGATATACTGATGTCACTGCATATCGATATTGATCTACGCCACCCGTTTTTCACCGGTCTGCAGCACCTAAAAACGGCGGTTTACGAGCAGGCCGCCTGCACCAATTTCGGCGTAAGCACCTCAACCTGCGGCTCGGAAAGCCACGGACGAGCAGCCACCGAATCCACACCGGACTTGGCATGAACCGCAACATTAATCCGCCCACGCAACATATCCCAACAAGCGGCAGCCAGATCAGTCACGCTCTGCTCAACGGTGGTCATACGCCAACCAAGCCCGAATCGCTTGAGAATATTGTCGTAACCAATCACCTGCATATCCTCGGTAACGCGCAACCCGCGCTCCGCCATACGCTGACGAAAACCAAGCGCCATCACATCATTGCAGCAGAACACGGCAGTCGCACCGCCATCAATAATCTGATCAGCAGCCCGATAGCCACTACCAAAACGGTAATCCCCCTCAACACACAGCGCAGGATCAAAATGCTTTCCCGACTGCTCGATAGCATCCACAAAACCACGACGACGCTCCGCGGCACTCGACTCCGCAATATCGCCGGCGACAATGCCAATACGAGTATGACCGCCCTCCAACAGATACTGGGCAGCCAAACGGCCACCAAGATAATTATCAAAACCAACCGCATCACACCAACCACACTGCGTCAAACGGTCGATCAACACCACAGGGCACGATACAAGCGCCACATCCTCACGCAACCGCCCAGCAGCATCGCCAACACAGGACTCGCGCGCCGGAATCAGCATTACACCGTCCACTCCACGAGCCGGAAGACGCTGCAACAACTCATGCTCAGTAACACGCGAATCATCGGAATTGGCCACAATCAGCGAATACCCCTGCGCGGCGCATTCATCCTCCACACACTTGGCAAGCGCCGCGAAGAACAGGTTCTCAATATCAGGCACAATCAACGCCACCAACTGGGATTGCTTGGTCACCAAGCTTCGCGCGCTCTGATTCGGCACATAATTCAGTTTCTTCGCCGCATCGGCAATGACCTTGCGCTTCCCCTCAGACACGCGAGCAGGACGATTATTCAACACCAGCGAAACCGTCGTCACAGACACCCCCGCGGCAGCAGCCACATCCTTCAGCGTCGCACGATACGCCATCCAAACCCCCTTAAAACGTTTATCCCTCCAGCATAAATACCATGAAATCCTGACGCGCCCAGCATCGCAATCACAAACAAATTCCATTCATAGCAAAATAATCCGCACTATTTCCACCGGTAAATCGTTTCTCAGAAGTGTTTTTGTATACCCGCAACGTTTGTCCAAAATGAAAACCGCACAAGAAAAAAGGAACCAGCAATGCGGCCAACCACGCAGAAAAACAATGCGAGACAACGCAAAACCATCGCCATCGTCGCAGTGATCGCAGTGGTCGCCATCGCGCTCGCAGCCGTCGCCTCTGCGTTTAACGGGGTCAAAGTCGTTCAAAGATACAACTTTGACCCCGTTAAATATACTTTCGCACCGTATTTGGCTTATATACAGCAGATTCGGGAGACTTGGATTCACAGCTGGTCATTAGGCCAGAATGTGCATCCGGCTCTCGCAGCCATTTCCTGACGAAACCGGCTACTTGCAGCACGTTATTTCCCAATCGCCACTTACCGAGCCCAATTGCCAGGCTGCGTCGCATCCACCATGACGCACCGTCACAAACGCTCCCGTCTGACGCACTTTACTGGCCTTGGGCGCGGTAGCGGGCTTCGGTGGCGGCTTTGGCGGGCTCCCACCAAGCGCGGTTGGCAGCATACCAAGCGATGGTCGCTTGCAAACCGGCTTCAAAATCGGTGTGCACAGGCTTCCATCCGAGTTCGGTACGCAGCTTACTAGAGTCGATCGCATAACGCCGATCATGCCCGGGACGGTCACGCACCCAGTCGAACGCATCTTCGGCGCATCCCATAAGCCGTAGAATCATACGCATTACAGCAATATTGCTCATTTCGCCATCTGCGCCAATCAGGTACGTTTCGCCGATCCGTCCGCGCGTAAGAATCTCCCACACCGCAGAAGAGTGGTCTTCCGTATGAATCCAGTCGCGCACGTTCTCGCCTGTGCCATATAGTTTCGGCCGCACACCTTCCATGATGGATGTGATCTGCCGTGGAATGAATTTTTCCACATGCTGGTACGGCCCATAATTGTTGGAACAGTTGGAGATCGTGGCGCGAAGCCCGTACGTGCGAACCCACGCGCGCACCAGCTGGTCGGATGCCGCTTTCGACGCACTGTATGGGCTAGACGGCTTATACGGCGTGCTTTCGGTGAATTTGCATGGATCGTCAAGCGCAAGGTCGCCGTACACTTCGTCGGTGCTGATGTGGTGGAATCGCACGTCATGCTTACGGGCGGCTTCAAGCAAATGGAACGTGCCTTCCACGTTTGTTGTGATGAAGGGTTCAGGATTGGCGATGGAATTGTCGTTGTGCGATTCGGCCGCGAAATGCACGATCGAGTCATGACCAGGCATGATACGTTCCAGCAACGCAGCATCGCAAATATCACCTTGCACAAGTTCGACTTGCGATTGCGGAAGACCGGCGATATTTTGCGGATTTCCGGCATAGGTCAGTTTGTCGAGCACGGTTATGTGCACGTCAGGATGGTTATGTGCCACATAGCGCACGAAATTGGCTCCGATAAACCCACATCCGCCGGTCACGATGATGTTGCGCGGCTTGAAAATCTCACTACTCACAATTTCAGAGTACCGGCAGGGTTGCATAGCCATAAAGCGATTCCACAAACTGGCCTATATATGGCAAATTTGCAGCTATTTTCACCCCCACCGCTGAACTTAGACTCACAACTAAGGTCACAAGGCCAAAGTCCGTCCGGCTCTCATAGTCATTTCTTGACGCTTACCAACCTTGGGTACAGTGGCGGGTTTCGGTGCCCCAAACGAAGCCGCACCACAGACTCACTCACACCTACACAAGGTTTTCAATGCGCATGGTGGGCTGCATAAGACAAACAAGGACCAAGTCCGTGATTTTATCCAGAGTCTCTCCATCCAGTTCTCCAACGACGCTGCCGTATCGCGCCTCGAGGTCAAGCGATTTAAGCTGTTCGATTTCCGCCCACCCATAAATTTCCGAACCATCTTCAGTCGGAATCACACCAACATTGACATGCAAAGGATATTCCCTACTGCTGGTTATCGGCACGACCATGGTGAGATTATTGAAACGGTTGTAAGCATCGTTACTAACAACCACCACAGGCCGACGTTTCCCCTGTTCATGGCCAGCCGACGGATCCAAATTCACCCACACCACGTCACCATAGCGATAGTCCTTCATAGAAGTTCCTTTCCGACTTGGCCAGCAAATCCGTCCTCCTGCGTCCGAGGCCCCTCGTAGCCCGCAAACATCGCCTCAAAATCTGGAACCGAAATGACCCTCATACGCTTAGGGGTTAGAATAATACGCCCCTCCCGTACCTGCACGTCAAGCTGGTCGCCCACTTTGATTCCGGCATCCTCCACAACGTCGCGATTCAGCCGAACGCCTTGGCCGTTTCCCCATCTCACCAGTGTCGCAGCGCTCATTTCGATGCCTCCTTAACGCAAAATGAGTTTGTATACATTGTATACACAAAGTCCGTTGTAGACAAACGCATAGAGCAAGACCCCATACGCGCGCAAGCGAGATAATCGAACGCCTCCGCACAAACCCCAAAATCTGCCATACATAAGCGAGACACCACTTACCAACTTTCTCTATCTTTGCAACATGCGTGCATTTGACATAAAATACGCATTAATTGCACGCAAGATTAGGGCAGGGGATTCAGATGGGCAATATTACTATTCGCATGAACGACGATCTGAAAGCTCGAGTCAACCAGACACTCGACGCCATAGGCATGAATTTCAACACTTACGTAACCATGGCAAGCATCCAGCTCGTGAACCAGCAGCGCCTGCCTTTCGACACCTCCGTGCGCACCGCGGAACCAAACGAGCAGACCAAGCGAGCCATGCTCGAAGCCGAAGCCAAGGAACGCGGTATCCTCCCAGACGACGCGGCCACCTTCAACAGCGCGCAAGACGCCATCGCCTGGCTGCACAACAATCACGGCTGAACAGGCAAAGCGCCATGATTACCATCAAATTCGACCAACAATTTCAGACAGACTTCAAACGCATCTCACGACGGATACCTCAAATCGTCACGGAACTCGAATATGTAATCGAAGCTATTGAGGAGTACGGACGCGTTCCGGAATCATATAATCCTCACATGCTTGATCGCCCACGAGGAATCTACTCGGGATATGCGGAATTCCATCTTGCCGAGGGGAAAATGGATGTGTTGGTGATCTACTCGGAGCGATCGGAAGCGTCGACAATCCGATTCATTCGCATGGGATCCCACGACGAACTGTTTGACGGTCTGTTACTTTAGATGAGACCATCGCAGGCCTCAACGAGACTCAGCCATCGATTTCCGCCCAATAAAAACTTTTTCTCACCATATCGGGCTTATATATGGCAGATTCGGAAGGTTGACCGGAAATATATACGAGACACTCGTTCGTCCACAGCTGAACACTAAAATGTACCCGGTTTAATTGTACAGAGCCTCCAATTATAGGGGGGCTATCTTTTTGAAGGATGCGACGATGCCTATTTTTTCGCCCGACCGTCACGCTTGTGCACCTTCATACGTAAAACTTACTAAGCAGCCGATTACGGGCGGAACATATCGCCCTCTTGCGAATGACGAAGACAGCAACGCTTGCGCTCCATCCGCCCTTTCAGGCCACCACGGTTCAAAACTGTATACGCAGAAATCAGCAATTCGCGCCACCTCCGATAACGCAAGCGTTTTCATTCCCAAAGTCGGTGCGCCCCATCTGCCAAAAACGACTGACGACAAGTCCATTGACGAAGCCATTAACGAAGCCGCGAACGACAGTACCCATTCAGCCCCCCCGTCTGCTGAAATTCAACTCGCGCAAGCTAACGAGCATCCTCTGATGCGGGCTGTCGAGGTCTGCAAACAATCCGTACACACTACGGCAAAAGCACTCTCCACCGCAGGACATGCAATTGCAAAAGCTGCCAAAACCACCGGCCACGCCATCCATACCGCCGCTACAGCGGTAAAGACCGCATGGCAAACTTTCACCAATTTCAAAGCTATTCAACTCATCATCAGATTCTTTCAGAAGGCGCACGGCCTATGGAAGAAACGCATGAGGTTCTCCTATGCGTTCTACGCCATCGTGTTCTTCCTGCTCACTTCAGCGGAAGTCATTTTTCTTCAGTGGGGAATGTATTCCGAGCCCGAATATGAAAAGGGCACTGAAATTGACGAAACGACGAAAGTCCTTCAGAGCGTTGGCGGACAAGTCACCAGATTCATCAGTCAAATGTGGCTTGAGCAGAAAAACGTCTGTCTCGTCAGTTTTATGGGACTGGCTTTAATCTATCTTGCGTTAGTTTTTGTAACGAACCGATTCTGGATTGCCACCCTTGTTTTTGGCGTTGCCCTTACTGCTTTTGGAGTCGCCAACAGCATCAAAGTCCAGCTGCGAAATGAACCGATCATTCCCGCTGATTTGACATTCATTTCAGGCGGTGACACCGGCAGCATCATGTCATTCGTACCGAAATCCAGCCAAGCGTTCGTTAATGGCGCAATTACTTTCGTAATTTGGTTCACAATTATCATCTTTGCTCTTTTTGTTCTGGACGGCCGCAGACGTTTCATTTATTGCTCATGGAGATATCCCATTGCCAACATCAAAATCATCATTGGCAATGTCTTCCGCATACTCGCAGCAATACTCAGCGTCGTGCTACTGAGCGCTTATGTCATAGGTTTAGGCACGCCCGGCTCAGGCACCTACAGATGGGCTAAAGATAATGGATATGAACCCCAATTATGGAATGCCATAGGTGATGCTCAAGCCAATAATCCGGCTACCACATTCCTTAGCCTGTCAAAGGTCAAGGCCATGGATAAACCCGACAACTACAGTCAAAAAACCATGCAGTCTCTCGCTAAGAAATATGCGCAAGAGGCGCGAGCCATCAATCAGACTCGACCAGGTGAACTTACGGACAATACCGTCATCATGATTCTGTCTGAAACTTTCTCTGATCCCATTCGCGTTCCGGGTGTTTCTTTCAGTCTCGATCCGATACCAAATATTCGTAACATCAAAAACACGACTACTTCAGGACTTATGCTGTCTCCTGGTTACGGCGGTGGTACCGCGAATATTGAATATCAGGCTTTGACCGGCTTGAATCTTGCGAATTTCAATGATTCTTTGATTGTGCCATACCAGCAATTGGTACCGAACCAGAATAATCCCTACTCCTTCAACCAGATTTGGATGGAAAAGTACGGGAAGAATGCTTCCACTGCAGTGCATCCGTTCCAGCAAAGCATGTATTTAAGGAACATTAATTACAGGAAGTTCGGCTTCTCATACCTTTACACGCTTGATAGCAAGATTCCTCTGGAACATACCGGTTGTATCGATCGTTCGCCTTATGTGAGTGACAGCGAAGCGTATCAGAGTATTCTTGACTTGCTCGACAAGCAACAAGATTCGAAGTCCTCGCAGTTCCTGCAACTCATCACCATGCAGAACCATATGCCCTATGCCGATTACTATGACAATAACGAGTTTTCAGATGCCAATATTTCAGAAGATTTATCTGATGGAGAGCGTTGGAATATCAACGCTTACACCAAAGGCATTAACTGGACCGACCAGGAAACTGCGGATTTTCTTAATCAGCTTGACCAAATAGACAAGCCAATCACCGTTATTTTCTATGGAGATCATCTGCCCGGTATCTACGACACGGCAGACATGGATAAGAACAATAAAACCGTTTTACATGAAACGGATTATTTCATTTGGTCAAATTCCGTTTCGCCTTCTCATGATACGAAGGTAAATCCCGTAACTACCGCATACACGTCATCCAACTATTTCATGCCGCTGGCTGCGGAACACATGAACGCCAAGGTATCGCCGTATCTTGCAATGCTTACGGAATTGCAACAAGAAGTTCCTGCAATGAGTCGTATGATTGGCACCAACGGCGGTATCGGGCAAGGCAAGGCGACGTACTTGGACCATGCTGGCAACAACATCAAAGCCGCAGCTTTGAGCGCTAAGGCAAAGAGACTGCTCAAAGATTACAAACTAGTCCAATATGACCAGACCGTGGGCAAGAATTACCTTGAGGGCTTGGATTTTACACAGGTCCCATAGGAATCGGAAAAAATAAGGCTGCACAGGAAACCTCTGTGCAGCCTTATTTTTATGCGTAGAATCTTACTTCTTGAGGAGTGGTTCGACCTGTTTCTCGTACGCGGTCAACGCGGTGTCGATCACCTGGTGCATGTCGTAGTACTTGTACGTGCCCAGACGGCCGCCGAACACCGTGAGCGGCTCGGCCTTCGCGAGCTCCTCGTACCTCGCGTACAACGCCCTGTCGGCCTCCGTGTTGATCGGATAGTACGGCTCGTCGCCGCGCTCGGCGAAACGGCTGTACTCCTCCCACACCACCGTTCTGTCCGGATTCTGCGAGTCCCTGCGCTCCGGGTTGAAGTTCTTGAACTCGATCGCGCGCGTGTACGGCACGTCCGCGTCGGAGAAGTTCATCACCGGGCATCCGAAATGGTCGCCCTCGTCGTAGCGCACCTCCCTGAAGTCGACCGTGCGCCACTTGAGCTCGCCCAGCGAATAGTCGAAGTAGCGGTCCACCGGACCCGTGTACACCACCGGCACGCCCGCCGCGGCCAGGGCCTTCCTGTTATACGGCTGCGAGGCGTCGAAGAAGTCGGCCTCCAAAGTCACGTGGATGCGCGGATCGTCGATCATGCGCTCCATCCACGCGGTGTAGCCGTCCGCCGGCAGGCCCTCCCACGTGTCCCTGAAATAGCGGTTGTCGTAGTTGAAGCGCACCGGCAGGCGGCTGATGATGCCCGCGGGCAGGTCCTTCGGATCGGTCTGCCACTGCTTGCCCGTGTAGTTCTTGATGAACGCCTCGTACAGGGGACGGCCGATCAGCGAGATGCCCTTGTCGTTGAGGTTCCGGGGATCCGTGCCCGCCAACTCGCCGGCCTGCCCGTCGATCAGGGCCTTCGCCTCGGCCGGCGTGTAACGCGCGTGGAAGAACTGGTTGATGGTGCCCAGGTTGATCGGCAGGGGATAGACCTCGCCGTCGTGCGTGGCGTACACGCGGTGCACGTAGCCGGTGAACGAGGTGAACCTGTTCACGTACTCCCACACGCGCCTGTTGGACGTGTGGAACAGGTGGGCGCC
>SKEW01000281.1_pt1 | contig 60063 bp, 59 predicted proteins | sample 4841441 | NCBI WGS metagenome assembly SKEW01 (sample SAMN11008799, study PRJNA524170) | human gut metagenome | isolation source: fecal sample from pouch patient p41 | place: Israel: Tel-Aviv | reverse complement strand
ATTTTAATGGGAAATACGATTCAATTTTCATAACATTCACAAGGAGTACTTCACTAAATGAGCACTCCTTTTTGTGATACTCTTTTCTACTAGGCTGAATAGTTACAATTATTTTTTATAAAAAAATAAGGATATTATTAATCTAATACCCGTTATTTTTCAACTATTTTATTTTTTATTAAACATGAACAAATTTCAAATATTTAATTAAAATCAACCTCAAAACTCATTCCAGTTAATATTGATTTAAAAGAATAATCTAAATTATACATTTTTAAAATTTGTTGAACTATGTATAATCCTAACCCATTCCCCCCACTACTCTTATTTCTATCAAAATCAACTCTATAAAATGCCTCAAAAATATGTGCTAAATGTTCTTCTGAAATTGGCTTACAATCATTTTCTATAATAAGTTTTTTATCTTTTATATATATTCTTATTTCCTTTCCCTCATCAGTATAATTTACTGCATTAGAAATAATATTAGAGATTGCTTTAGTAAATAATTTTTCATCTACTTTAATATTAAAAGACTCTTTTAAATTCATTTTAATATTAATTTTCTTTGACTTAGCTATTAATTTATATGGTTCTATGTTCTTTTGAACTAAACTACCTAAATCTAATACACTTTCATTTTTATTATTTATTATATTAAGTTTTGAAGTATCTAAAATTTCCTGAACCATTTTACTTAATTCACTAACTATATCCTTACATTTTTCTAAATATATATAATGATTTTTATATTTTCCTATATCATATAGCATATTTTCAATCATTATATACATACTCATTAGTGGTGTCTTAAGCTCATGTGATGCGCTTCTTAAAAAATCCACCTTAATTTTTTCAGATTCACTTACATTTTTTATTTCCTCTTCCAATGATACAATTGTATTTAATAAATTTTCATATAAACTATTTACATTAGCTGCTAATATTCCTATTTCATCTTCAGTTTTTACCTCACAAAAGGCTTCTTTATTTAAATTCTCCATTTTTTTTGTAACATCACAAATTTCTTTTATTGGAGTTGTAATTTTTCTTGCATATATATATGATGCAATAAGTGCTATAAGCAAGCTTATAAAAATAGAATATGGAAGTATTTTTAATATAATATCTCTTGTTTCTGTGAATGATTCTAAATCCATTACTATTTTAGCACTTCCATTTACATCATTACTTTTTTTAAAGTCCCTACTTTTTATTATTGATAAATTATTTATATTAATATATTGACCGAATATTTCTCCATTTTCATCATCAAACCTTTCTATAATATTTTCACCACTTAAATTAGGAATTATTAAAGAGTTTTCTGTAATTTCCTCTTCATTAACATATATATCTACTTTGTGCAAACCTTGAAATACCCTTTTTTCATCTCCTATAGTAAGTAAAACTTGAATATTATATTTTTCAGCAAAATTCTTTGCTATCTTAAATGATTCCTTATTATCAGATTTATTTACTTGTTCAATTAAATCTTCAATAATTTTATCAGCTTCCTTTTGTTTATTATTCACATATACCTTGGGTAATGCTAAATAAATTAAAACATTTGAAATTAAAATTATTACACTTATTATACCCATGGTAAATATATATGTTTTTGAAAATAGCTTTAACTTATTCATCATTGCTCCTCAAATTTATATCCAATTCCCTTAACTGTTACTATACAATCTAATAACAACTTTTTTCTTATATTTTTAATATATACATCAATAACCCTATCATTTGGTGCTTCTTCAATCCTCCATAAATTATCTAAGATTTGTGCTCTTGTTAAAACCTTTCCCTCATACTTTAATAATAACTCTATTAATTTTATTTCCTTAGGTTTTAAATCAATATTTTCGCCATTCTTTCTTGCTGAATATCCTTCAAAATCAATTTCTATATCTCCATAACACCACTTTTTATTTTCACTAACTTTTACTCCTCTTCTAAGAAGTGCTTCTATTCTTTTATGTAAAACTATTATTGAAAATGGCTTTGTAATATAATCATCTGCCTCTTCATCAAAACTCATAATTTGGGTATAATCATCACTCATTGCTGTTAACATAATTACTGGAACATTGCTTTCTTGTCTAATTTTATTTAAAACAACAAATCCGTTAGCCTTTGGAAGCATTATATCTAAAATTACTAAATCAATTTTATTATTCTTAAATAATTCTATTGCTTGCATTCCATCTTCTGCACTTATAACGCTATATCCAACCTCTGCTAGATATTCACTTACGCCTTCCCTTATTTCTTTTTCATCTTCAACAATTAATATATTAATTTTCATTTATATTTTCCTCCATTTTATATAATATATATCAAAATGAATTTATTTTATAAATACATAATAACATAAAGTTTCAATTATATTATAAATATAAAAGTGCTAATTTCATAAATTAACACTCTTAACATTAAATTAATAATATTATTTATATACCAATTCCACATATAATTTATCACTAAAGTTCTATATATAAAGGCTTACTTAAATGATAATATTCTCAACCCTCTCCTTCTCAAATTCCCTTATTTATTAACCTAATTTCAGTAAAAACCTCACTTACTTATGGTACGGTTCTCCGTATCTGTAATAAGTGAGGTTACCTATTTTTTCTCCTATATTTATCTAACACTCATTTTTTAACTTACTATTTTTCATATCTATTTCATAATTAATATAATGTCTAAATAACACTTCAATTAATATATAAAATATCGTAAAAGCCTCATACTCACTTCCACTTTTTAATAAAAACTCTGATGTAGTTGCATATAAATTATATTGAGTTTTTGTTGAAAGTTTATTATTTATAAGTTTAGTAATAGAAATGAACTCTACTCCCTTTAAAGAAAGTTTGTTTGTATAACTTTCTAAAGAAGTTGTGTTTCCAGATAATGAAATTATAATAACAATATCATTCTTAGTTATCTTATCTATTAATCCTTCAAACTCTCCTTCTCCTTCAATCATATATAAATACTTATTTGCTGCAAAAAAAGTCTGCTTTAAAGCTTGTGCAACAACTCTTTGTGGAGCACCTGTTCCATAAACAAAAATATTCTCAGCATTATAAATCAATTTACATATCTCTGTAAAATCTCTGTCTTTTAAATAATTAATAGTTTGATTTATATCTATGATTAATTTTTCAACAATATTATTATTCGTCTTATCTAAATCATTTTCTTTCCATTTTAGATATATTCTAAATTCACTATAACCCTCAAACCCTAATTTCTTTATACAACGTAAAATTGTAGTTTTAGATACATTACAACGCCTTGCCAATTCAGTAATACCCAAATTAAAACATTCGGTTTTATTTTGTAAAATATATTTTAATATATATATATCATTTTCATTTAATTTATTATAATTGTTGTTAATTAGTTCCTCTATTTTCATAATATACCTCCCTGTAATCTATATTATACAAAGTATATTTATAAATTACAAACAAGTACATTTTTATATAAAAGGTACAATACATATACCTTTTATATATTAAATTTAACTAATTTAATTCTGGCCAATATTCTTTATTTACTTCAATCAAATCATCTAAAATCAATTTAGCAACTGATGCACTTGGAACAGTTTTTGATAACGTAAGTGCTTGCCATAATTTTTGATATGATTTTTCTATCCAAGCCTCTACAACCAATTTTTCAACTGAAACCTGCTCTTCCATTAATCCTTTTTGAAATTGCGGAATTTTTCCCATTACAAGTGGTTCTGGACCATTACTACCTACTAAACAAGGAATTTCAACCATTGCTGTTGGATCAAAATTACTTATTGCTCCATTATTTTCAACTATTAATAACATTCTTTCTTTGGTGTTATAGGCAATTGCTCTTGCTAAATCAACTATATATGATGCATGTTCATCTATTCCCATTGCACATCCTTCTGTTGAGTTATTTTCAATAATTTTCTTGCACTCTCCAAATACAAATTTTTCACGTCCATCCATTACTTCGTTTGCTCTTGTGTATTCTTTATTAGAATGCTTAACAACATAATCTGGGAATAAATAATATTTTAAATAAGTATTTGGTAATGTTTCTGGATCCATTGCAAAAACATCTTTAGCTTTTGCAAAAGTATCATCCCAACTTGCATCACTATGCTGAGCACTTCCATCCGTAACAACATATCCATACTTAGATACATGTTCTTTTATTCTCGGCATCAAATCATTACCATCTTTATCTCTAACATCAGTCCACCATCCAAAATGGTTAAGACCATAATAACGAACTGATAATTCTTTTCTCGATTCTAACCCTAAAATTTTCGCCATGCGCGATTCTATATCTATTGGCATATCACATATATTAAGTATTTTTGAATTTGGTCTTAATCTACGAGTTGCTTCTGCCACTATTGCTGCTGGATTTGAATAGTTTAACATCCAAGCATCCGGTGAATATTTTTCCATATAATCAAGAATTTCAATAACCCCACCTATAGATCTCATTCCATATGCAATTCCTCCTGGGCCACAAGTTTCTTGTCCAACTACATCATATTTTAAAGGAATTTTTTCATCCAATTCTCTCATTGCATATTTTCCTACTCTTATATGAGCCATTACGAAATCTACATCTGTGAATGCTTCTTTAGGATCTGTTGTAGCATAAAACTCTATTTCAGGTGCTCTTTCTTTTATAATTATTTCACAAGCTCCTGCTATAATTGCTTGTCTATCTGCATCATTATCATAAAATTTTATTTTTCTAATAGGTAATTTATCTAAATTATCTAATAACATTAATATAATCCCTGGTGTAAATGTACTTCCTCCGCCTGCTACTACTATAGAAAACCTTCTCATAATTGATACCTCCAAAGTTTCTTATTTATATTTATATTTATATTTATATTTATATTTATATTTTTATTTTTATTTTATTAATTAAGCAGTTCTTCAAATTCATCTCTTACTTGTGATACTGATAAGCCTACAATAATTTGTATTGCTTTACCTTTTCTTACAACTCCATGTGCTCCTGCTTCTCTAAATACACTATCAGAAAGAAGCTTATTTTCATCTTTAACTGATACACGAAGTCTAGTTGCACAATTGGTTAAATTTTCAATATTATCCTTGCCTCCTAGTGCTTCTAAAAACCTTAATGCTTTACTACCCTTTTCTATAATTTGCTCATCATTTATTTTTTTAGATTTATAATCTGCTTTTGTATATAGTTTAGTTTTTTCATCATCTTTTTCACGACCTGGCGTAGCAAAATTAAACTTAATTATTAAAAAACGGAACACAAAGAAATATATTGCTGTAAAACACAATCCTATAACTATTTGTTTTATATAAGTATCTGAATGATATTTAAAAAGTGGTATCCAATTTAATGAGAACCATTCAATTAATCCTCCACCAAAGTTACCTACCACCCCTACGGAATATAGTATCGCAGATAATGTTGCTGCTAATACAGCATGTACAGCAAATAATGCTGGAGCTATAAACAAGAATGTAAACTCAAGTGGTTCTGTAACACCAGCAATAATAGCTGTTAATGTAGCTGGTATAAGTAAACCTGCAACAACTTTTTTCTTCTCTGGCTTAGCAGTGAAATACATTGCTAATGATATTCCTATAGATCCAAATATTTTAGATGACGATGTTAATGCAAAACCTCCACCTGGAAACATCTCTCTTAAAGAATGTGCACTTGTTGCAAAATCAGCTAAATGCTGTGGCCAATATGATGCTATTCCCTCTGGTACAACTGCTGGTCCAAACATAAATGGTCCATAAATAAAATGATGTAATCCTGTTGGAATTAAAATACGATCTAATAATGTATACAACCAAACACCCAATGTTCCTGATGAGGATAAAAATCCTTGTATATAACTTATTCCATTTTGCACTTTTGGCCATATTAAACATACAAAAAATGCTGTTGGTATCATAACAATAAACCCTATAATTGCTACAAAACATGAACCTTGAAAAATACCTAAATAATCTGGTAATTTCTTTTCAAAATATTTCTCATGAATATAAACTGCAATACCTGAAATTAAAATTGCACCAATCATTCCTGTATCAAGAGTCTTAATTCCAGCAATCATTGCAAGTCCACTTGAAACGCCATCATTAACTCCAGCTTGTAAATCAAAATTAACACCAAATGATGAACCTGAAACAGTAAGTATAGCATTTACAAAATAATTAAATGTCAAATAAATTAATAATGATTCTAAACAAGCACGAGCTTGTGATTTTTTTGCCAATGCAATTGGTAAGCCTACCACAAATAATAATGGAAGTTGATTAAATACTGTCCAACCACCTTGTTGAATAATATACCAAAATTTACTCCATAACGTCCCTTCCATTGCTATGGACCCCATAATATCTTGGTTTGTAAATAAAACTGAGAACCCAACTACTATTCCATAAAAAGCAAAGAATAGAACTGGAACAAACATAGCAGCACCAAAACGTTGAATTTTTTGCATCATAATATATTCCTCCTCACATAATCTATTTATCGCATTTGATATTTAATCATATACCTTATAATATTTTTAAGTACTATATTAAAGCTTTAACATAATTATATTTTTGACAAGCACTTCTGGATTACTTTGCCAAATTTATGATATCAAACCAGGTAAACTATTACAATATAATTTAAAGTATTAGGGCTTAATTCCTAAAATTGTACTCCTTTCCTTTTTGAGAACATTTTCACAACTTTATATTTTTATATTGACAAAATTAAAAGATCTATTTTATAACATTAATACATTAACTTTTAAAATAATATAAATTATCCATAATATATTATTTCTGTTCTTCCTTTTGAATATAAAAAAGGCTTTATGCTTTATTCAAAGTTCTTATGATGCGGTTCATTATTCATAATTCTAATTATTTAAATTAGTGATATATTATTCATTAGCAACCAATACAAATTTAACTGCTATAACTAAATTTTTTTTCAAATACGCAATAAATATAGCATCCTTTCATCCCTCTAGTAATGAGAACTCGATAAGTATTCTTAATAAGCTCATCAGCTTTTTCTAATATATCTTGTCTATCTTCCCTATATAATTTCTTTATTTCGCTAAGACTTTTATCATTCAATCATTATCAAGAATAACAACTTGTTTACTTTTGTAAAAGCATCTATTATTAGTAATATAATTTTAATTTATATATCTAAAGAAAAAATACGTTAAATCTGCAACTACAATAAATGGAGCTTTTTTTATGCAAAATATGAAATATTATTATGATTTTTCAGGTCAAAAATTCGGTTATCCTTTAAGCCTAAGCATTAACAGCTTTAGCAGACAAGTATTTTATCGTCATAGTAGTCTAGAAATAACCTACGTTTTAAAGGGAGAATATGAGGTTATTACAGAAAACTTCTCTCATATAATTAAAGAGCATGAACTATTAATCATTGCTCCAAATGATATTCATATAATTCGTCAAAATTCTAGAGAAGAAAATGTAATTTTAACCATACATATTGATTTTTCTCTCTTTCCATCAGCAATGATAGGAGAAATAAAGCATTCCTACGAATCAATTGTTTGCACTGACAATAATAATTTGAAATTATTGAAAAAATTAAAGCTTCAAATAGGTAAATTAGTTGGAGTTCTATTACGTGGTAATAATAATTTATTTGAGTTAAATACAATAATGATGGAAATTGTTTATATAACTTCTAATCACATGCAGTATCCTATTGAACGTTTACCTCTTCAATCTATTCATAGAGAAAACTATATTAAAGCTATTCAGTACATAGATAGCCATTATCAAGAGGATCTACGTTTAACAGATGTAGCAGATACACTTATGTTTAGCGTTTCTTACACTTCCAAACTCTTTAAGAAGTATACAGGTATTCCATTTGTAAAATATGTTGCTCTAGTAAGAATTCGTGAATCCATAGAATCTTTATTAGAGGGAAAAAAATCCATTGAGCAGATTGCTGCTGATTGTGGCATGCCAAATTCTAAAGCCTATACCACAGCCTTCAAAGAACTTTATGGAATTGTTCCTAGCCACTATCGCAAAAAGTTTGTCAATAACATGAAATTTAATGAAGATAAAAGAGAACAAATAATGTCTCTAGATTATAATCAAAAGCAGCTCCTTCAACACCTGTTAGAAGAATCAGAAAACATCCTTTATGAAAATGATAGCATAAAAATCAAAGTGAAAGAAGGGCATACTCTTTGCTCCATTCAAACATCTAAAGATGTAAAAAGCACTATAACTCACTGTAATGATGAAATTATTATAGATATTGCTAAAGTTTAAAATGGAGGAACTTAAAATCTACCTTGTAACTTTCTATTATAAGTCATTTTTCGCTTTAATATTATCTCATTTCGCTTTTAATCTTCAAATATGAGGACATATTTTAACCTTTAACATCAAGCTAGGACAAGGATACTAATTGAATAATATGGTAACATCAAAGAAAAAGGAGATGAGGATATGAAAAAATATAGTCATTTATTTTCACCTATCAAAATTGGTGAAACCACAGTTAAAAACCGTATTTTTATGCCACCAATATCTACAAACCTAGCAGATAAAGGTTATGTAACAGATACTTTAGTTGAGCATTACGCTGCAAGAGCAAAGGGTGGTGTTGGTCTTATTGTTACTGAAGTAACTACTATTGAACCTGTTTACACATATTTACCTGGAGATATGTCCATAAGTGATGATTCTTATATTCCTGGTTGGAAAAAGTTGACGGAGGCTGTCCATAAGTATGGAGCAAAAATCCTTCCCCAATTATTCCATCCTGCTTACATGGCCTTCCCTATTCCGGGAACACCTCGTTTAATCGCACCATCAAATGTTGGGCCTACCTATGCGAAGGAAGCCCCAAGACCAGTAACCATACCAGAATTAAAGATTATTATCAAGCAGTTTGGTGAAGCAGCCTTAAGAATTAAAACCGCTGGAGGAGATGGTGTTGAAATTCATGCTGCTCATGCCCACGGTCTACTAGGAGGTTTTTTATCTCCTCTATATAATAAAAGAACTGATGAATATGGTGGTGATATCAATGGCCGTTTGAAATTAACACTAGAAGTTATTGAAGAAGTTCGTAAAACGTGCGGAAAAGATTTCATCATTGATGTAAGAATTTCTGGTGATGAATACTGTGATGGAGGCTTAAATCTTAACGATGGAATATACATTGCTAAGCAATTAGAGAAAGCTGGTGCTGATATGATTCACGTATCTGGAGGAACTACTATCATGCGTGGTAGCTCAATCCCTGCACCTGGTACAAAGCAAGGTTCTCACGCTAAGTTATCAGAAGAAATCAAAAAACATACGTCAATCCCAATAGCTACTGTTGGACGAATTACAGAGCCTTGGATTGCTGATGAATTAATCGCCAATGGTAAAGCAGATATCTGCATGATTGGAAGAGCTAATTTATGTGATTCTGAATTTGCTAATAAAGCCGAAAAAGGTATGGATAATGATATACGTCCATGTATTGGATGTCTTCGTTGCCTAAACGGTATTATGTTTGGAAAGCGTGTAGCTTGCACAATCAATCCCTCTCTTGAAATTGAAAATGAGGATACTCTTAAGTTATCTAACACAAAGAAAAAAATTCTTGTTATTGGTGGCGGACCTGCTGGTATGGAAGCAGCCTATGTTGCAAAGAAAAGAGGTCATCATGTAGTCCTTTGCGATCAAAATGAAGAACTAGGTGGACTTATGCGTATAGCTTCCGTGCCAATTGCTAAGCAAGATCTTTCAAAGGTTACACAATACATGGTTAGAAAACTCGAAGAAACTGGAGTTGAAATTCGTTTAAACTGTACTGTTAATAAAGAACTATTACAAAATGAATTTGCTGATTATGAAGTGATTATAAGCAATGGTGCCTCCCCTATTGTTATCCAACCATTTACATCCTTTAAACATTGGGCAACTGCTGATGATATTCTAGGTGGAAAAGCCTTCCCTGGCCGTAAAATCGTTATTATTGGAGGTGGTTCTGTAGGTTGTGAAACTGCAGATTATCTTGCACCCCTAGTTTATGACCGTCTTCCTAGAGACAGAAAAGTCACTGTAATTGAAATGTCTCCAGAAATCATGTCAACAGAAACAGGCGCAGGTAGAAGTTTACTTGTACAACGTATGATGAAAAAAGGCATAGAGCTAATCTGTAGCGCCAAGGTTGAAAAGGTAGAGGAAGATAAAATCTACTATAGCAAAGACGGTGAAATCCACTGCATTGCTGATGCCGACACCCTTATCTTCGCCGTAGGTTACCGCACAGACACCACACTGGCTGATACTTTAAAGGAACTTCAAATGCCTTATCACACTATAGGAGACGCAAACAATGTTGGAACAATAAAAGATGCTATTCATGCAGGATATGCTATTGCTAAAGAATTGTAATATAAAGAGTATATGACTTTTACTGAGTCATATACTCTTTTGGGACAGTAGATTGATTTGTGTAAAAAATAAATCTAACTACTGTACCTCTAGCTTCATTAAAATCTAAATATATAAAATATATTTATAAATATCATTTATTTGTGGTACGGTTCTCCGTATCGGTAATAAGTGAGGTTTTTTAATTTTAATTTTTATAAACTTTTTCAATTCTACTATATTTAATTTTATTAAATTAATATTTGCTATTATACTATTCCACATTAAGCATCCATACTTTTTTCAAAGGTATCTCTGCCCTTATATCTTCACTTAATTTATCATAGTTCTCAAATAATTGTTGTATAACTTTTTTAGAATCCCATAACCTTACTTTAAAAAATTGTTTTGGTATTTCTTTAATGACTGTTGTTTTAAATCCACTCCATGCTACCAATAAACCATAATCTGCACTAAAGTTACTCATTGTCCCAACTAATTGGTCTAATGTAGCTCTATCCACAGGTGAATCACTTGTTTTTATCTGAACACATATTCTAGGTGAACCGAATCCTAATGTATCAGATGAAGCTAGAATATCTACGCCATTGTCAGCTCCTTCTGGACTTCTATATGTAATAAACCCTTGTGCCTTTAAGATTTCTTCAATAAGCATCTCCATTCTATGTCCCTTAAACTTCCTTATAATATACTCAGATATAGTATCAAAAATATATTCTTCTAAATCTACTTCTACTTCGCTATCATCTTGATCTTGAATTCCTTGCATAAGTGACTTATTTTTTACTTTCCAGTTGTTTTGTGCCATATCTTTTATTCTTTCTTCTGCATTATTTCTATGTATTGCACACACTGTCATAAATGCTCCAAATGAATATAAAATATCTTGGTCAAATCTATCTCTTGGAATATCCTGTGCAAACCATTTTACTTTTCTATAATGGTAATAAGGGCTTCCTAATGACTCATCATATACATAATCTCCTTCAATTTCTCCAATATGTATTGTTCTATTAATCTTACTTGGTAATACAACCCAATCACCTTTTTTCATTCTATGAGCTATTGGATATATTTGAGAAGCCCAATTTATAGCTGTCTTTTCTTTTTCTAAATCATACATATCTAAAAGAATTTCATATAGTTCTGTTTTATCTTCAAATTCATTTAAATCTATATTTAGATCATCCCATGTAAGATATACTCTTCCATCCTTCAAAAACTTACTTTCGTATTCTCCATTTGCCCCTGCTCTAAATAACCAAATACTCATTTTTTATACCTCCCTCATTTAATTCTTATTTTCGAAATATTTTACATTATTACTTATATTATCTTTTAAATATTACCATTTTTCAATTGAAAATTTTATCTTTTTTGTTTTATTTTCATTAACTATTCTTTATATAGCAATATCTAAATTCAGCATACTTATTCCAACATTTCTCAACATAAAAGAAGAAGGAATACCTTTTATAGATACTCCTTCTTCCTTATTTATATAGTCAACCAAGCTATCATTTATTTTTAGTTTTATTGAATCTATTTCTCTTGCTTCATTTATAGCTATCTCTGATATTATCATATGAAGTAATTTCTTCTGTTGCTCTCTTGTTGCACTTTCTGTTAGCACTTTACTGAAATTCTCTAGTATACTCTTTATGAATTCATACGGTATTTCTTCACTTACATCATCTGAAAGTGTAACTAGAAGTGGTTCTTTTTCCTCTTGAAGACTTTTAGCTCTTTTATTTAGCTCATCTTTTCTCTCCTTAAACTCTTCCTTAGATATTAGTTCTTCTTCATATGCCTCGAAAAGTTTAGTTTTCTTCCTATCTATCTTTTCAAGCTCTTTATCTATTCTTTCTAACTCCTTCTTAGCTGGATTTATCTTATTATGTCTTTCTTTATTAACATTCCTTACTATAGTTTCAACCATTTTCTCATTAGAAAGTAATTCTGATAACTTATTAAACACATACTCATTAGCTTTATCAACTCTTATTGTATTAGAATTACATACGCTTGTACCTTTATTCTTCCATGCTCCACAACAGTAGTAAGCTATTCTCTTCTTAGTTCCATCAGCTAACTTATTAGTAGTTCTTGAAATCACCATACCAGCCCCACACTTAGGACACTTTAGTATTCCTGTTAGTGGATACTCACCATCATATATTCTTGAAGGTTTACCTTTCTTACTTTCCATTATTGCTTGTACCTTATCCCATAACCCTTCCTCTATTATAGGTTCATGTATTCCATCTGTTATTATTGGATTAGCATTTATATTTCTTCTTCTTTTCTCTGACCAATTTTGTCTTACATTATATCTAACCTTTCCTATGTATACTGGATTAGTTAGAATTTCTCGTATTGAACCTACTGAAAAATCATTTCCTTTCTTAGTCTTATAACCTAGCTTATTTAGTTGATTAGTAATAGCCTTATATCCTTTCCCATTACTATATTCATTAAATATTAATCTTACTGACCTTGCTTCTATTTCATTAATAGTTAATTTAGTTTTTCTTCTTTTACTTCCTTCTTGATTCTCCACAGGAACTAAGTCGTATCCTAAAACTCTTCCACCACACCATTCTCCTGCTTTTGCTTTTGCACACATTCCCATTTTTACATTTTGAGCTATAGTCCCCCTCTCAAACTCTCCTATCAATGCCATCATCTGAAATTGCATTTTTCCTGCTGGAGTACTATTATCGAACTGCTCTGAATAAGAATTGAAAGCTATATTATTCTGTTCCAATACATCTACTATCTTTAGAACATCTGAAAGCTTTCTACTTATCCTATTAATCTTCCAAGAAATCACCATCTGAAACTTTCTTTCCTCTGCATCCTTTAGAAGTTCCTTTAATGCTGGTCTATTTTTTATATCTTTACCACTTATTCCTCTATCTGAATATACCTTATAAACTGAGTAATTCATTCTATTACACCAATCTCTTAGAAGTCTTTCTTGCTCATCTATACTATATCCTTCCTCTGCTTGTTCTATTGTACTTACTCTACAGTATATAGCAACCTGTTCTATCTTATTTACTTTATCTATATTCATTTTTATTCTCCTATAATCATTAACTTATTTCTACTGAAAATATCGACACTATTGGCACTACGGTTATGACGATATTTTCTATTACAATTATTCTTGGATAGTAAAGGGGGGAAAAGGTAGATAAGTAGATAAAAAGTTTTATTTATAAAAAATAACTTTTTATTTTTTAATTTTATTTAGCCCTACTACTTTGCCCCCTTTCCCCCCAATCATTTATTACGCTCTTATTATTGGATTCATCTTGCTTCCCCGTTTTTCCCGTAATCCCGTAAGATTTTATTATTGTTATAAAAAACTTATTTATTTTTCTTCTGTTTATTATAGACATATTATTTTTTACGGGTTTGCGGGATTTACGGGAATTATACATCTTAGTCTTGATTCTGGTTCTATTTAGGACTTATTACCTTCTTCTTCTATTATTGATTTCATTGCCCTTGGACGTATGGTCGCATAGAGCTTTCAGTCTTTTCTTACTTACATTCTCTTTTTATGTAACTCTTTTTACCTCTATTTAGAAATTTAATATGTCCTTACGTCCAACTTATTGATTTTCTTTACTTCTATTCAACCTAAGTTAGACCTACTTACAACCTCTATCAGTCCAATACTAAATTAACTAAATTCAATCTTATTTAACATCTTCCTCAACCAATTAGTTGTGTAATCTAGCTTCTTAGATAATTCTTTCAAGTTCTTACCATTGTAATTTTTTATAAGATATTCTTCTATGTACTCTTTAGAATATAATCTCATTGGAAAGTTCACTTGTTGCCCTCTGAAATGTTTATGTATTTTTAATGTATTTTCTAATCCTAGTAATTCGACTAACTCTTCGTATACTCCATTATAATCCGACTTATTCATATCTACTCCTCCTAAAATATAAAAAGAGTTAATGCTTCTTTTATTAGAAACATTAACTCTTTATCAGATTTATAATATATATTTGACTACATCAGTTAAAACGGTTGATTTACTATTTCTTTGTTGTTTTATTTTGAGTGTTATTATTTATTCTCATTTTCTGAAATCTCTGTTTTCTAGTATGTTATTGTTGCTTTCTGATATATTTCTCTTTATTGGTACATCACATTTTTATCTCTTTCTATTGTTATTATTTTATTATCTATTGTAATTTATTAGACCTTCTTAACTCTATTTATGTCAATTGGTATAGTTATTATATCTTCTTACTCAATCTATTCTCTATTCTTTTTTCATACTTTTATTTTTACTGGTATTATTGATTCTTACTTTCTTGCATATTTGTTTTTTCTATGTATTTCTCTTATTGGTATATTATATTTATATCTACTTCTATTATTATTTTTATTATCTATTATTGATTTATTGAATTTTATTAATTCTATTTATATTAATTGATATAGTTATTATATATTGATTATATTTTATTTATCTTATTGTATCTATTTATTACTTATTATTGAAATTTATTAATCATTTATTTTTATTTATAATTATTCTTAATTATTTTATTTACTTATTATTATATATAATTCTTATTAATTTATATTTATTATTTTATTTTTATTGAAATAGATTTTTATTAATCTATTCCAATTCTTATTTTTATTATAAGGCTTTAGCCCCCCTATCCCCCCGTTACTCTTTCCAAGTCCCAAGTCCTTAGTTCCTATTCCCTAGTTCCAAGTTTCATTATTTTTATGTTTTATCATTTCAATTCTTTTTATTTTTGAGTGAAATTAGATTTTTCCTGTACATATTATATGTTATGACTTATCCTTGATTTCAAGTGGAATTATTGAGCCTAGGATTTCCTGTATATTCAACACCTCATCCTATTTAATGCCTTGTTATCCTAGGTTGTAATGTTATGATTCTATTATTTACTTATTTTTCTTTATTACCTACCAGCTTATTTAGAAAACATTCAATTTATCCCCTTTTCGTAGTTTTTCATTTATATGGCTACATTTCTTCACCTTTTCTAAAATCTCTGTTTTCTGATGTCTTATCGTTGCTTTTTAGATGTATTTTGACTGGTTACCTACTCAATTTTTCTACTTCATTTTTTATTTAGGTTACATCTTATCTCTTTTTGATTTCAATCTTATTCTTACTGAAAATATCGTCACTATCGTTATATCAATACTACTATTACAACGATATTTTCCATAAGGTTATTATTGTTATAAAAAAAATTAGCTTATTGTTATAATATCATCACAATTAATTTATTATTCTTATTAATTGTGATGATACCTTATTTCATACTACTTCTTAGTTGTTGCTTCTATTGAAGTTGCCACAACTGTTAATACTGTTCCAAGCACCTTTATTACTGTTACTATATCCATAACTTTCTCCTCCTATTTCTTAAATTATTACAATCTTCATTTATCATTACTTTTTAATCAATACTCTTCTGCTAAAAGCATGATATTATAATCATTCTCATCAATTATGAATATTTTTAAATCTTCTTCTACTAAGCTACTTAACTTATTAAATGTATAGATTTTCTTATATTCTGATACTTCTTGTGTATGATCTATTATTAATTCTTCATTACTTCTTCTTATCTTAAATACTTGTAGATAATCTAACTCTATTTCTTTGCTTTCTTTTAAATCATCAACCATTTTCCATAACATCATCTGTAATGAAATATCCAATGTTTCTTTAATCCCTCTCGTCATATACCTATTATTTTTATTAAACATATTCTTTTATCTCCTTATTATTAGCCTTTCATCTTTATCTAAAAGTAAAAAAGGCTATACCTTATTAACTAAGATATAACCTCTTAACAATCTATTTCAGAATATAAATATTTATTATATTCATCTTCATATATGTTTTCTGGAGCAAGTCCTATTAGTTCTTCAATATTACTTCCTCTAATTAAGTCATCTATTACATCTTCTTTACTTGTTTGCTCTATCCAATATTCAACTAATGAATCTTTATCTATTAATGAATCAACATAAATTGCATCATCAAGTAGTTCATCTAATAACCTTCTTGCAACATCTTTTAGATTAGCTGAACTTTTATAAATTATGCTATAATCATCAATCATTATATAACCTTGTTCATCTAACTCATTACACCAATTAATAACATGACCTATTGATAATTCTTCTAATCCATTACCTTTTAGGTTTTGGTACATAGAAATTATCCTGTCATCAACTTCATTTTCTCCAACTTCTTTTGCTATCTTTACTGACATACTCCAATCATTTAGGAATTCCTCCTTTAACTCTTCATTTCTTATGCTGTTTATTAAATTTTCTATACTTGTTATTTCTTCTGTTGTTATACTCTTATATTTATCTAATACATTCTTAATTTCTCTTATTATATATTGCTGAATTATTGAAGAAACTTCTTCATTAACTGCAATGAATACATTATCTTTATTAAACATTTATACTCCCTCTTTCTATACTTTTATTTAAATGTAAAAAGTCTTAATCACTATTCTTATAGCAATTAAGACTTTTAGATTTTATTTATTTCGTGTTTTAGAATTTCAATGAATCCTTCTGAAAATACTTTCTCTCTTATTGACTCTTTTATTAACTCTATTAGTTCTAGCTCTGTTACATCAAGACTTCTTGGAATGTATGTTTCATCACCTCTTCTAGTTGCTTTGTAGACACAGAATCTTACTTCATCCCTCTTTAGTTCCTTGATGTAGATTTTCTCTATTGAGTATGTGTACTCTCCTTCTCCAACTTTTCCTTGGTTTATTATCTTACAATATTTAGTTTCCTTGATTATCTTTTCTTCATTCTTCTTACTCATGTTATTTACTCTCCTTATCTTATTCTATTAATAACTTAGAAAGTTCTTCAGTACATACTACTACAATTGCATAATCACTAGAAAGCAAAAATAGTGAATAAGTCCAATTAACTCCTTCACTACATTCAATTACATCTGTATATTCTGGTATTAGTCCTTGTAACTTGTCTTGTTTCAGTATTTCTATATCTACGATATTTTCTGCTACAACTATATATCCACCTAAGTCTGATTCTATATCTCTATTAACTCCATAGTTTTCATTCAGTACATATATTGTTACTTTTATGCTTTCAATTACTTCTGATGGTATATTGTTTACTTCTAGCAATTGATTTTCTTTATAAATCTTCTTCATCATTAATCCTCCCTAAAATATAAAAACTTCTATATGCAATCTAATTACACATAGAAGTTTCTTGTAAGTAATATCTTTATTAAATATATTATTCTTAATTATAATATATATTTATATTTTAGAATTATTTCGTACTAGTTTACTATTGTTCCTCAAACTCTAATCCCTAAATTGTAATTTAATGCTTAGAATCTCTTAAATTATCAAAAAGTTTTATATATTTAGAATTTTTATATTGCAATTTCTAAAACTTAAAGCATTTTATCTAACATCATTTATTTCATACATCTTCATCATATATAAATAAGCATCTTCTAGTGTTACTTCTGCTCTTATACAATCTATTCTAGGCTTTTCTTCTGATATAATTTTAGTCATTATATTACCATTTACATATTGCTTAGACGATATTGTTGCATATCTAGATAATTCTAATATTTCTTTTTCATTTGTTATTAAACAATTCCATACATGATTCTCTGCATTCTTTAACAATTCACTTATTTCTCCATTAAAGATTAAATTACCTTTTTGCATAATCCCTAATTTATTGCATGTAGATGCTATATCTTCAATTACATGTGTTGAAAAGATAACAGTTCTTGTTTCTCCAAAATCAACTAATAAGTTCCTAATTTTTATCCTTTCTTCTGGATCTAATCCTGTTGTAGGTTCATCTACAATTAGAATTGGTGGTTCATTTAATAAAGCTTGAACTAAACCAACTCTTCTTTTCATTCCACCAGAAAGTTGTTTATTCTTCTTATTCTGTTTATCTATCAACCCTGTTTTTTCTAAATAATAATCTATTCTATCTTTGCATATGTTTTTTGGTATTCCTGACATTCTCCCTAAATATTCAAGTGAATCTCTAACTGTCAAGCTTGGGTATACTTCTAACTCCTGAGGTAGATATCCAATTTGTTTCTGTATCATTTCATAATTATTTTTTTCTAAGTTAATTCCATTAATTAAAATATTTCCTTTTGATACTGGCAATATTGTTGTTAAAACTCTCATTAACGTAGTTTTCCCTGCTCCATTTTCTCCTAATAAGCCATATATTCCTTTTTCAATATTTAGGTTTAGATTATCTATAGCTTTAGTACCATTATTAAATTCTACAGTTAACCCTTTTATATTAATTGTCATATCTCTTCACCTCATTTTTATAATAAATTAAGCTGCTTTTAAATACAGTCATTCCAAATAATACAATAATAGCTCCTATTAATTTTCCAATTACCCAACTATAATCTAAATCCTTAGTAAAGAACTCACAGAAAGCAAATATATTAGCACTTTTAAAAATATTCATTCCAATAGTTGAATTTAATAAGAACCAAATAAGTACAGCTATTCCTACGCCAATACCAATTTTCTTTGTAATATTCACTAATACTACAGTTAAATATCCGAAAAATGCGATACTTACTCCTGTTGCAATTAAAGTAATTATAAGCATTGATAAGTTATCCATTTTCCCTATATTATTATTGACTTTCATTAAATACAAACTATATTGAACTAATGCTAATAATTCTACAAATAACCAAGCTATAAAAAACCTTCTTTTTACTAGCCCTATTAAAACGTCTTTAGACTTTAACTTAATAACTTCATACCTTTTTTCTAAAATCTCTAAATAAAATAAATCTGAAAAGAAAAGAATAGACAAAAGTGAACTATATGGATCAATAACGCCTCCTATTTCATCAGCATATGCTAATGGAAAAATTATAGATAATAGCATTACATATATTATACAAATCCATAACTTATATTTACTAACTACAATTACTAAATCCTGCTTCATCAAAAACGTCTCCTTTTCCAAACAACAGTTGCTATCATAAAAATAAGTATTGAAACTATTAATAATGATATTTGATTAATATACATTCCTAAAGATATTTTAGTTTCAAAAAATATTTCAGGGAATCTAATAAATATACTTAAAGGATGTGTCTTATAATGAATATTACCCTCTAATATTTCTGCACCTATATTAGAATAAAGAATATATAAAATCATAATAGGTATTGTTGGCAGTGGATTTTTAAATATAACTGTTACTAAACTATGAATTGCAAGTGCCATCACTACACTTGGTAAAATAAATATTATTACATATTTAAAAATATCAAACATTGAAGAATTAAATCCCCACTTATATGCAATCTTCATAGCTAAAAAATTATAAAAAAGAGTTATTACTAATATTACTGGAATCATAGCTAAAAAACCTGCTATGGCTTTCCCTCCAATATACTTTATAGATGATATGGATTTGGTATGAATCAATTCATATATATCTCTTTTACAATCCTTCATATATAATATTGGAAATAAAGCTATCATAAAGAATATTAAGCATACTCCAAAATAATCTACAAACTTTTTAGAAAACCACTCAGTATAATTTTCTTCACCTAGTTTTTCTCTAATATAATTATTTGCTTCTTCTATAGTTGCTTGTTTCATATTAGCGTCATAAAAAGCATACTCTGCACTCTTATAGCCATAATTTTCATCCAAATAGTTAGCAAAGTCATCTATACTAATCCCTTGTTTATACTCTTTAATTACCTCTTTAGCTTCATTGGGTTCTACATCTAATTCTTCAACTAAATTCTTATAAATTGTACTTAATGCCAGTTGTTCTTTTTCGTTATCATTTACAGGAATATATCCATTCATTATGTCTGCATCTGAAATACTATTTTCATCTAGGGTAACAATTTGGCTATCATTCTCAAAATATTGCACATTTAAATATTGACATAGATTTACATATACATAGCAACAGCATAGTATTAATCCAATATAATAAAAGGGTTGTTTTATCATATCTTTAATAGTCATTTTTATTATTCCTCTCATATTCTTTGCCTCCATTCTTTATTTTAAAGTTTATTTTAAATTCTAAATATTCCTCCCATATCTTTTACCTCGACTACTTACCTTCAAGTTTATTTTAAATTCTAAATATCAAAAAAAAATCAACTTTTGTGATTTTGCCTAAAAAAAATTCTACCCTATTACTTGGGTAGAATTTTTTACAAATATAAAGTTATAGTAACTATTGCCCCTCCATCTGCTGCATTATAAACTTTTAAATCTCCATCATATTTATCACAAAGCAGTTTAGTTATATAAAGCCCCATTCCCATATGTCCTGAAGCATAATTGCTGTTTTTTCTTATCTTTTCACTGTCTATTTCATTAATTATTTTACTTTCAAAGCCACAGCCATCATCCTTAACAATTAATATAACCTGTTCATCTTCTATATTGATATTTATAGAAACTTCACTGTTAGCAAACCTAATTGCATTGGTAATAATATTTTCATAAATCTCTAAAAATATGAACTTATCAATATTAATTTCAAAATCTTCTTTAAATTGATTATGTTGAACCTTTATATCAATTCCATTTTTCTTATAAAACACTTTGTTTTCTTCTTCAATATCATAAATTATTTTTAGTGCACTTACCTTTTCATCTTTTCTATCTCGTAGTTTTACCTCATCTGCTCTTCTCATATATTCCACAAATTCTTTCAATCTTGCAATTTGAACATTACATTTATTAAGTTCCGCTAGCACCTCTTCTTTGGATATGTTGTCTTCTGGATAAAACTCTAAAATAGTTTCTACATACCCCTCTAATACCATTAGTGGAACTCTTATATCATGAGCTATTGATGCATGAAACTCCTTTTCTTCTATAATTCTATTCCACATTTTCTGATTATTATCTATCAATTGAATTCTCATCTTATCAAAAGATTTACACAGCTTACCAAACTCATCCATATAATCATACTCAATTTCAAAATCTAAATTATTGTTAAATATTTCATTTGCTCCTTTTTCTAGCAACGCTAATGGTTTTTTAAGCTTTCTCTTAAAAAATAAATATGATGTTATGCTATTTAAAGTTATCGTTATTATTAATAATGTCCATGTTTCTAAAAAGTCACATATCTCTACTATAATATTATCTGATTGACTCATAAAGCTTGAGCTAATCCTCGGTGCTTCTGTTATATATCCATAATACTTATTATAAAAATCATATATTTCCTTATACTCTTCTATGGTTTTATATTTACTCCATACACTATTTTGTATAACTCTAGCCCCATTCATAACTCCTATAGATATGATAACTGATAATAGTGATGATATAACTATATAATAAATTAGACTCTTTTTAATTGATAATACCCTTTTATTTAGATGTTTCCTTATCAAACCTTTTCCACCTATATCCACTACCCCATTCTGTTTCAATAAAATTTTCATCTGTAAACTCATAAATCTTTTTTCTAATTCTTCTTATATATTCAGTAACTACTTTAATATCACTATCATTTTCCTCATTCCATAATTTTAAAAATATATGTTCTTTGCTAAATATTTGCCTTTCATGCAATGCTAATAACTCTATTATCTCATATTCTTTTTTTGTTAAATCTAATCTTTGCCCATTTATAAATACTTCCATTGAAATAAGGTCTATACTCATACACCCTGTATAAATCATCTTATGAGAATACTTTGACCTCTCTTCTCTTTTCAAATTAGAAACTATCCTAGCCTCCAATTCCCTAACACTAAATGGTTTAACAATATAATCATCTCCACCAACTAATAAGCCATTTACTTTATCTTCTTCTGTAGCTCTTGCTGTTAAAAATAAAATAGGACTTTGAGTAAAATCCCTTATTCTTTTACATACATCTATACCATTTAGTTTAGGCATATTAACATCTAGAATCACCAAATCTGGAGTATACTTCATTTTATCTAATGCTTCTTTTCCATCATATGCTGTATATATTTCATATCCTTTTAATAAGAAATAATTTGAAAGCATATCTATTAAATCTAAATCATCATCAACAATTAATAGCTTTGCCATTTTACCCCCTATATAATTCTTCTTAAATGTAATAATATTAACTCGTCTTATAATACATTTTTAATCATTTTACACTCTCATTGTACCATAATATCCTATTTTTAATAAATATATCAATAAACTTTATTCTTATATTGTAAATAAAAACCCTTACCTATATTAAATATAAGTAAGAGTCTTAATCTCTTATAACCCTATTTCTATTTACAATTTTAGTAAAAACCTCACTTATTTATGATACGGTTCTCCGTATCGGTAATAAGTGAGGTTTTATTTATTATTTTTTAACTACCCAAAACCATACATCTACATCTACACCAAAAGCTTGTCCAGCAGTTATGTTGAAATTTTTTATTTCATATCTTTCTCTTGAAAATTCTTTTCTTATTATATAATCTAAGTTATCAACTAACATCTTGCTATTTTCTATATTTGATGTATGCTTGTCTATCAACCTATAATATTTCACATACTCTTTGAATTCTTTGTTAGGCACTGCTTTAATATGAGTAGCTATTATTATTTCATATTGGTTTACTCCATTAATAACTAATTTACTATTTTTATTGAAATCCTTATTTATTGCATTTATATAACCACTCATATCAGCTGAGTCAAATGTATACATAGATTTTAATTCTATTATGTCTTTAATTTGATTATTTTCAATTATTGCTAAATCTATTCTAGATTTTATTCCACTTGGATTATACTCTCTAGAAATAATATAATTATCATATTTACTATATAGCTCATATGGCAATTCTATCCCTTATTAGCAATTCATTTTTACCTGTCATTGAAAGATATGCTAATTCATTCTTTCTAAAAGAACCCATACTTTCATTTATTACTTCAACTAAACTATCAATATTCATTCTTAAAATCTCCTTTACTGATTCTATAATCTATTATATAGTAATATCTAAATTCAATACACTCATTCCAATATTTCTTAACATAAAAGAAGAAGGAGCATCCTTTATAGATACTCCTTCTTCCTTATTTATATAGTCAACCAAGCTATCATTTATTTTTAGTTTTATTGAATCTATTTCTCTTGCTTCATTTATAGTTATTTCTGATATTATCATATGAAGCAATTTCTTCTGTTGCTCTCTAGTTGCACTTTCTGTTAGCACTTTACTGAAATTTTCTAGTATGCTCTTTATGAATTCATATGGTATTTCTTCACTTACATCATCTGAAAGTGTAACTATCAATGGTTCTTTTCCTCTTGAAGACTTTTAGCTCTCTTGTTTAGCTCATCTTTTCTCTCCTTGAACTCTTCCTTAGATATTACTTCTTCCTCATATGCTTCGAAAAGTTTAGTTTTCTTCCTATCTATCTTTTCAAGCTCTTTATCTATTCTTTCTAGCTCCTTCTTAGCTGGATTTATCTTTTTATGTCTTTCATTATTAACATTCCTTACTATAGTTTCAACCATTTTCTCATTAGAAAGTAATTCTGAAATCTTATTGAATACATACTCATTAGCTTTATCAACTCTTATTGTATTAGAGTTACATACACTTGTACCTTTATTCTTCCATGCTCCGCAACAGTAGTAAGCTATTCTCTTCCTAGTTCCATCAACTAACTTATTAGTAGTTCTTGAAATCACCATACCAGCTCCACATTTAGGACATCTTAGTATTCCTGTTAGTGGATATTCACCATCATATATTCTTGAAGGCTTACCTTTCTTACTTTCCATGATTGATTGTACCTTATCCCATAGCTTTTCATCAATTATTGCTTCATGTATTCCATCTGTTATTATTGGATTAGCATTTATATTTCTTCTTCTCTTTTCCGACCAGTTCTGTCTTACATTATACCTAACTTTTCCTATGTATACTGGGTTAGTTAGAATTTATCTTATTGAACCTACTGAAAAATCATTCCCTTTCTTAGTCTTATAACCTAGCTTATTTAGTTGATTAGTAATAGCTTTATATCCCTTCCCATTAACATATTCATTGAAAATAAACCTAACTGCTTCTGCTTCTTTCTCATTTATTGTTAGTCTATTCTTTCTTCTTTTAGCTCCTTCTTGACTATCTATTGGTACTAGGTCATACCCTAAAACTCTACCTCCACACCATTCTCCTGATTTTGCTTTTGCACACATTCCCATTTTTACATTTTGAGCTATTGTTCCTCTCTCGAATTCTCCTATCAATGCCATCATCTGAAATTGCATTTTTCCTGCTGGTGTACTATTATCGAATTGCTCTGAATAAGAATTGAAAGCTATACTATTCTGCTCTAGTATATCTACTATCCTTAGAACATCTGAAAGCTTTCTACTTATCCTATTAATCTTCCAAGAAATCACCATCTGAAACTTTCTTTCCTCTGCATCCTTTAGAAGTTCCTTTAGTGCTGGTCTATTTTTTATCTCTTTACCACTTATTCCTCTATCTGAATATACCTTATAAACTGAGTAATTCATTCTATTACACCAATCTCTTAGAAGTCTTTCTTGTTCATCTATACTATATCCTTCTTCTGCTTGTTCTATTGTACTTACTCTACAGTATATAGCAACCTGTTCTATCTTATTTACTTTATCTATATTCATTTTTATTCTCCTATAATCATTAACTTATTTCTACTGAAAATATCGACACTATTGGCACTACGGTTATGACGATATTTTCTATTACAATTATTCTTGGATAGTAAAGGGGGAAAAGGTAGATAAGTAGATAAAAAGTTTTATTTATAAAAAATAACTTTTTATTTTTTAATTTTATTTAGCCCTACTACTTTGCCCCCTTTCCCCCCAATCATTTATTACGCTCTTATTATTGGATTCATCTTGCTTCCCCGTTTTTCCCGTAATCCCGTAAGATTTTATTATTGTTATAAAAAACTTATTTATTTTTCTTCTGTTTATTATAGACATATTATTTTTTACGGGTTTGCGGGATTTACGGGAATTATACATCTTAGTCTTGATTCTGGTTCTATTTAGGACTTATTACCTTCTTCTTCTATTATTGATTTCATTGCCCTTGGACGTATGGTCGCATAGAGCTTTCAGTCTTTTCTTACTTACATTCTCTTTTTATGTAACTCTTTTTACCTCTATTTAGAAATTTAATATGTCCTTACGTCCAACTTATTGATTTTCTTTACTTCTATTCAACCTAAGTTAGACCTACTTACAACCTCTATCAGTCCAATACTAAATTAACTAAATTCAATCTTATTTAACATCTTCCTCAACCAATTAGTTGTGTAATCTAGCTTCTTAGATAATTCTTTCAAGTTCTTACCATTGTAATTTTTTATAAGATATTCTTCTATGTACTCTTTAGAATATAATCTCATTGGAAAGTTCACTTGTTGCCCTCTGAAATGTTTATGTATTTTTAATGTATTTTCTAATCCTAGTAATTCGACTAACTCTTCGTATACTCCATTATAATCCGACTTATTCATATCTACTCCTCCTAAAATATAAAAAGAGTTAATGCTTCTTTTATTAGAAACATTAACTCTTTATCAGATTTATAATATATATTTGACTACATCAGTTAAAACGGTTGATTTACTATTTCTTTGTTGTTTTATTTTGAGTGTTATTATTTATTCTCATTTTCTGAAATCTCTGTTTTCTAGTATGTTATTGTTGCTTTCTGATATATTTCTCTTTATTGGTACATCACATTTTTATCTCTTTCTATTGTTATTATTTTATTATCTATTGTAATTTATTAGACCTTCTTAACTCTATTTATGTCAATTGGTATAGTTATTATATCTTCTTACTCAATCTATTCTCTATTCTTTTTTCATACTTTTATTTTTACTGGTATTATTGATTCTTACTTTCTTGCATATTTGTTTTTTCTATGTATTTCTCTTATTGGTATATTATATTTATATCTACTTCTATTATTATTTTTATTATCTATTATTGATTTATTGAATTTTATTAATTCTATTTATATTAATTGATATAGTTATTATATATTGATTATATTTTATTTATCTTATTGTATCTATTTATTACTTATTATTGAAATTTATTAATCATTTATTTTTATTTATAATTATTCTTAATTATTTTATTTACTTATTATTATATATAATTCTTATTAATTTATATTTATTATTTTATTTTTATTGAAATAGATTTTTATTAATCTATTCCAATTCTTATTTTTATTATAAGGCTTTAGCCCCCCTATCCCCCCGTTACTCTTTCCAAGTCCCAAGTCCTTAGTTCCTATTCCCTAGTTCCAAGTTTCATTATTTTTATGTTTTATCATTTCAATTCTTTTTATTTTTGAGTGAAATTAGATTTTTCCTGTACATATTATATGTTATGACTTATCCTTGATTTCAAGTGGAATTATTGAGCCTAGGATTTCCTGTATATTCAACACCTCATCCTATTTAATGCCTTGTTATCCTAGGTTGTAATGTTATGATTCTATTATTTACTTATTTTTCTTTATTACCTACCAGCTTATTTAGAAAACATTCAATTTATCCCCTTTTCGTAGTTTTTCATTTATATGGCTACATTTCTTCACCTTTTCTAAAATCTCTGTTTTCTGATGTCTTATCGTTGCTTTTTAGATGTATTTTGACTGGTTACCTACTCAATTTTTCTACTTCATTTTTTATTTAGGTTACATCTTATCTCTTTTTGATTTCAATCTTATTCTTACTGAAAATATCGTCACTATCGTTATATCAATACTACTATTACAACGATATTTTCCATAAGGTTATTATTGTTATAAAAAAAATTAGCTTATTGTTATAATATCATCACAATTAATTTATTATTCTTATTAATTGTGATGATACCTTATTTCATACTACTTCTTAGTTGTTGCTTCTATTGAAGTTGCCACAACTGTTAATACTGTTCCAAGCACCTTTATTACTGTTACTATATCCATAACTTTCTCCTCCTATTTCTTAAATTATTACAATCTTCATTTATCATTACTTTTTAATCAATACTCTTCTGCTAAAAGCATGATATTATAATCATTCTCATCAATTATGAATATTTTTAAATCTTCTTCTACTAAGCTACTTAACTTATTAAATGTATAGATTTTCTTATATTCTGATACTTCTTGTGTATGATCTATTATTAATTCTTCATTACTTCTTCTTATCTTAAATACTTGTAGATAATCTAACTCTATTTCTTTGCTTTCTTTTAAATCATCAACCATTTTCCATAACATCATCTGTAATGAAATATCCAATGTTTCTTTAATCCCTCTCGTCATATACCTATTATTTTTATTAAACATATTCTTTTATCTCCTTATTATTAGCCTTTCATCTTTATCTAAAAGTAAAAAAGGCTATACCTTATTAACTAAGATATAACCTCTTAACAATCTATTTCAGAATATAAATATTTATTATATTCATCTTCATATATGTTTTCTGGAGCAAGTCCTAATAGTTCTTCAATATTACTTCCTCTAATTAAGTCATCTATTACATCTTCTTTACTTGTTTGCTCTATCCAATATTCAACTAGTGAGTCCTTATCTATTAAGGAATTAACATAAATCGCATCATCAAGTAATTCATCTAATAACCTTCTTGCAACATCTTTTAGATTAGCTGAACTTTTATAAATTATGCTATAATCATCAATCATTACATAACCTTGTTCATCTAACTCATTACACCAATTAATAACATGACCTATTGATAATTCTTCTAATCCATTACCTTTTAGATTTTGGTACATAGAAATTATCCTGTCATCAACTTCATTTTCTCCAACTTCTTTTGCTATCTTTACTGACATACTCCAATCATTTAGGAATTCCTCCTTTAACTCTTCATTGCTTATACTGTTTATTAATTTTTCTACACTACTTATTTCTTCTGTTGTTATACTCTTATATTTATCTAATATCTTCTTAATTTCTCTTATTATATATTGCTGAATTATTGAAGAAACTTCTTCATTAACTGCAATGAATACATTATCTTTATTAAACATTTATACTCCTTCTTTCTATAGTTTAAATATAAAAAGTCTTAATCACTATACTTATAGCAATTAAGACTTTTAGATTTTATTTATTTCTTGTTTTAACATTTCAATGAATCCTTCTGAAAATACTTTTTCTCTTATTGATTTTTTTATCAGCTCTATTAGTTCTAGCTCTGTTACATCAAGACTTCTTGGAATGTATGTCTCATCACCTCTTCTAGTTGCCTTGTAGACACAGAACCTTACTTCATCTCTCTTGAGTTCTTTGATGTAGATTTTCTCTATTGAGTATGTGTATTCCCCTTCTCCAACTTTTCCTTGGCTTATTATCTTGCAGTACTTAGTTTCTTTGATTATGTTCTCTTCACTCTTCTTACTCATGTTTATTCAACCTCCTTATCTTATTTCTAGTAGGAACTTAGAAAGTTCTTCTGTTGTTACTACTACAATTGAAAAGTCACTCGAAAGCAAGTATAAGCTTGAAGTATAATTTTCTCCATTCACAACCTCAATTACATCAGTATATTCTGGCACTAAACCTTGTAACTTATCTTGTTTCAGTATTTCGATATCTACGATATTTTCTGCTATAAGTACATATCCACCTAAGTCAGCTTCTATATCCCTATTCTCTCCATAATTTTCATTCAGTATATCTATTGTTACTTTCATACTTTCAATTACTTCTGATGGTATATTGTTTACTTCTAACAATTGATTTTTCTTATAAATCTTCTTCATCATTAATCCTCCCTAAAATATAAAAACTCCTATATGTAATCCAATTACACATAGAAGTTTCTTGTAAGTATATCTTTATACAATATATTATTCTTAACTATAATATATATTTATATTTTAGATTTATTTCATAATACTTTAATATTTTTCATCAAGTATAATCATTAAATAAAATTTATATTCCGAAATGAATTATATATTTATTTCCTTCTTTTACTATATTAATTAAAGAAATTAAATCAATATACTCTATTTTATCTTGTAATAATAAAATATTTTTAAATTTATCCATTGATTGAGGTGGTATAAGTGTAATACCATAATATGCAATTCCTTTACCTTCAACTTGAAGTGTATACCAATAACAATCTATACTTTGTAAATCTATTAAAATAGATTCAATAAAATCATCATCAACCCAAATACAATTATTATATTTATTGGGGTCATATTAATCAAATCTGTCTTCATACATAGGCTCATTTTTCATAATTCCAAGCTCATGTTTAGCCTCATAATCACCTCTTGAAATTCATATTTATCTATATGGTATCATTGTTTCATATTATAATTCAAATAGGAAGTAAAAAAGAGAGTTAAATATTCAACTCTCTTATAACTTGTAGCATTACCTCCCACACATAAACTACTACATCAAAATATTGCTATTATCAGTTATTTAAATATATTTTTTCTTCCATTTCTATCTCATGAGAATGTGTATTATCATCATTACAACTAATACAAGTATCATTATGAATTTCATCAACATACTTAATATAACCTACTAAATATTCTGCATTAACATTAGGAAGATTTAATGTTTGTATTATAGTTTCATCATTTATTCTATGTCCTGATATGTTTTCTATTTCATTTCCATTATTATCTTTAAAAATAACTATTGCTTTTGGAAGATTTTTATCACGTTTTACTGTAATTTTTAATTCATATGGTGTAAGTTCTATATCTTCTATTGATGTCCCATCTGTTATTATATTTTTTATATCTATATTTTTACTTTCTGATAAATCCTTCTTTACTGGAACTTCAAACTCCCAGCTTCCATTATATTCTTTTGTTTTATTAGTAGAATCTATTTCATCAACCATAATTATTTCAATAGAGTTTAATTTTACTTCTAAATTAAATTCATCAACTGGTATTGGACCATTAAACAAATCACTTATTCTATATTTTTCCACTATAAGCAAAGTATTTTCATCAATAAATGAAAAATTATCCGTAAAAGTGGAAATACTGCTTTCTGAATCCGTATATTTTATCTGACCCTGTAATGATACTTTATGAATATCACTTTCTTTTATATTAAATGTATCCTTATTTAAAACTTTATACGAAATACTTACATAATTATCATCACAAGCCACACTTTCAATAGTAATGTTTATATTGTTAGAATTAATAGTTTGATTTACATTTGTTTCAATATCAGATATTTTTGAATTCGATAATAACTTAGTTTCAAAATACTTAAATATACTTTCAAATGCATTTCCTTCACTGGCACTAGCTAAATTAGAATTAAAAAATGCTCCTATTATAAATATAGATAGTATTGCAATCATGCTACAAACTTTTAAATAATGCTTCTTCACCTTTTTCTCCTTCTCCCTTTTTAATTTATTTATACCTTTATCTATAAATTCATCTATATTATCAGGAATCTCTATTTTATCTAAATCTCTATTAATCATTTAAATATCCCTCCTTTAAAATTTTGAATAAAGCTTCTTTAGCTCTCTTTAGATTTGTTTTTACAGTATTCTCTGATAAATTTAATGTATATCCTATTTCTTTAATTGTTAAATCATTAAAGTATTTCATTATAATTATTGTTTTATAATTATTTTTCAGTAAATCAACCGCATTATATAAATCAAGTTTCTCATCAATGTTTATCGATTTATTATTAATAAATATATCATTATTATTAATAACATCATAATTATCTATATGTATTACTTTTTTTCTTTTTTTCAACTCATTAATGGTGATATTAACCAATATTCTAGTTATCCACTTTTTGAATGCTAATGGTTCTTTTAATGATTTTATATTTTTAAATGCAACAATTGTAGTCTCCTGAATTATATCTAATGACATATCTTTGTCACGTGTATGGATATATGCCATTTGATATAAATGCCTTTTATGAAGTTTCATTAAATTTGCAAATGAATCATAATCACTATTAATTGATTTAACAATTAACTCATGTTCATTTAAGTTTATAGTTTTTATATTGTCATACTGATATATTATTCCATCCATAAACTTAATCCTCCTATTAGTTCTTATATACTTATAGAGTTATTTAACATAAAAAAGGTTTCAAAAATTTTTTGAAACCTTTTAATTTATTTTATATTTATATTTTTACTAATTGCAAGTTTCCATTTTTGCAAGAAAATAAAGTCCTTTTGAATTACAATATATTAATATTCTTCAATGCTTTATTTTAACTAACTTAATCTTAAGAAGTAGTTTTCAATTTTTTCTTTATTAGTTTTATTACATTAAATTCTACTAAAAAAAATAACACAACCCACCATATAGTTATCATAAATGAATGAACCCATTACCACTCATACCCCATTTCATCTGACTTCAAAATTTTAAATCCATAATCATCATACCAATTATAAGGAAGTGAATCTTTATCGATTTTATAAGTATTGTCCCCCCATTGGAATATCTTTTGTTTTTACAATAGCTACTGTAGGGTCATTACTGAATGATACTTTAAGAGTGAAAAACTTAATATATGATAATAATATAAAAACTACTATTAGACAAATAGTTAATAACTTACTACTTTTCCCTAACACGTTCATTTGTAACCTCCGTTAATGAAAATACTAATACATTTATTAATTACTTCATATTTTCATTATACCATATTATTCTATTTTAAATAAATATATCAAGTTACTGTTTTACAATAGATTAATTTCTTTACACAAAAAACTCTTACCTGTATATTTAAATACAGGTAAAAGTTTTAAATATCATAAACTTTTTACATTTACAATTTCAATAAAAACCGCACTTACTTGTGATACGGTTCATTCTTCATTATTCTAAAAGCTCTATAAATTTGTTCCAATAACATTACCCTAAACAACTGATGTGGGAAAGTCATCTTAGAAAAACATATCTTATAATTTGCTCTCTTTATTACATCCTGAGATAATCCAAGACTACCACCTATAACAAAAGTTATGTTCGAATTACCCATAACCCCTTGAGTCTCAATAAACCTTGAGAACTCCTCAGAGGTCATTTGTTTAGCATTTAAATCCATTGCTATAACAAACATATTATCCTTTATCTTAGATAAAATAAGCTGTCCTTCCTTATCCTTAATTTGAAGCTCTTCCTTTTCAGATGCATTATCAGGAGTTTTTTCATCTGGAAGTTCTATAATATCAATTTTACAATACCTAGTTAATCTCTTAGAGTATTCATCAATAGCCTGCTTCAAATACTTTTCCTTTAGCTTTCCTACAGAAATAACTGTTATATTCATCACTTTCTCCTCCTAAGTAAAATATTTCAAAACCTATTTATTATTCCTTGAAAGTATCAACATCAACAATAGTAGTATCCTTACTTATATACGTACTCTTAGGTATCAATACATTCAAAGTATCATTTTTAAAAACAGCCCTAATTCCACTAGGATCTGCATTTTCTACATAATAATCCTCATTTATATCTCCACCAGCTTGAACTACAGCTACAGCTATATTCTGGTTATTACTATAAAACATATTTCTCTTAACTTGTAAAGTAATATAATTATTATCATACTCCAAGTTAATATTCTCTTTCTTAGTCCCAGGCAAATAACATTGAATAGTATACCCCCTCTTATGCTCTTTAAATTGTACCTCAACCGGGGCCATATTATCTATATTTTTCACTAAATTATCCATAAAATCACTATTAACAATATTATTTACAACATTATCTACAATATTATCAATTACATCCATATTATTAGCTATAGTATTAAATGTAGTCGAAAATATATATGGAAATATATTAAGCATATAAGCACCTCCAAATAAATAATTGTACTATTATAATTTATTTATCTAGCTTGCTATTTGACACTAAATCATTCTTTCATTAATACAAAAAAGAGCTTTGATATCAAAGCTCTTTTAAACTAAGTAGAAATTACTTTCCACAACATTTCTTATATTTTTTTCCGCTTCCGCATGGGCAAGCATCGTTTCTTCCAACTTTGTTTTCATTTCTTACGCTGCAAGATTCTCTGTATTGCTTTTGAATTTCTTTTCTCTTTTCAGGTGAGAATATAGCATCCCATTGTGGTAAGTTATATAAATATTCAGCCTTAGCTTCTAACATATTAAAGAATAGTTTTTCTAAGTTTATATCTAATACTAATTCATCATTTGAGTTTAAAGCTTCTAAATCATATTGATTATTTAAACTATCATTGATTCCATCAACGAATCCCATTATGAATTCTTCTGAAGTTTCATACTTCTTAGCAAAATCTGCAATTGTAATCTTCATAGCTTCTTTGCTATTAGCTAATAAATCCTTATATATAGCAGTTTCAATCTTAGTATATTCATTCCAGAAAGCTGCTTCACCTTTAGTCTTAACGTATTCTACGACCATATCTGTCCATTGTTTATATAAACTCATATTCATTTCTCCTCTTTCTTCTCTTACGATTATATAAAAATTATACTAAATATTATGTACATTTTTCAACATATAATATTAAGCCATTTTGACTTCATACTTAGCTTCTTTTTCGCAATATGTACATTTGTATCCTGTAATTTCATTAATTACAGGATATGTTTCTTTGCCATCTATAACTTCATCCATTGCTTCATCCATATGTTCTTCACATGCATATAATTTTTCCATACTTTTCACCTTCTACTTTAATAAATTAATTTTTTATAAAGTAATAAATTCACTTGGATTATGCCTATTGGCTAAACTTAAATCTAAATCTGAACCAACCTTAATACCATTAGCAGTTAGTATATCTCTTACTGTAAGCTCTGCTAACTCCGGAGTATTATTAGTATTGCTTAAATGACCTAATATAATATTTTTTCCTAAGCCATTTTTTAATATCTTAACAATTGCTTCTCCACAATCTTCATTAGATAAATGACCATATGCTTCTTTTATCCTTTGCTTCAAGCTATAAGGGTATGGACCAAAGTCTAGCATTCCAGGATTATAATTGCTTTCAATTAAAATAACATCTGAATCTTTGATATTATCTTCAATCTCCTTTGTAAAAGTCCCAAAATCAGTTGCTACACTCGCCCTCTTATCATTAAGATTAATTGTATATCCTACTGGTGCTGCCGCATCATGGGGAATAATAAAGGATTTAACTTCTATATCCTTTATTGAAACTACAGATCTTCTATCCATAACCTTTATATTATGCTCTTTTATCTTTCCAATGGTTCTTTCCATTTCGACCCAAGTATCTTGTGGTGCATAAATAGGTATATCATATTTTCTAGATAAAACTCCTACACCTTTAATGTGATCGATATGCTCATGAGTTATAAAAATTCCATCTAATTCACTTGGATTTTGCCCAATTTGCTTTAACGCTTCATCTATTTTCTTTCCAGGTAATCCAGCATCAATTAAAATTTTAGCCTTTTCTGAACCTACAAAAATACTATTTCCACTACTTCCACTATATAATGAGCAAAAATTCATTTAAAATTCCCCCAAGCTTATTTTTCTATTCTTCTTATATCTGCGCCTAGTGCTCTGAATTTATCTTCAATATGAGGGTATCCTCTATCAATATGTTCTATTTCAGAAATTTCAGTTTCTCCTTTAGCAACTAAACCAGCTATAACCATAGCTGCTCCAGCTCTTAAGTCTGTAGCTACAACTTTAGCTCCATTTAATGAATCAACACCATCTATGATAGCAGTTCTTCCTTCAACCTTTATTTCAGCACCCATTTTCTTTAATTCATCAGTATGCTTGTGCCTGTTTTCCCAAATGCTTTCTGCAATTAAACTTCTTCCAGCAGTAATGCTTAATAAAGTTGACATAGGTTGTTGTACATCTGTTGGGAACCCTGGATATGGTGCAGTCTTAACACTAACACCCTTTAAAGGTTTATCAACAGTAACTCTTACGCTATCGTCACCTTCTTCAACTATAGCTCCCATTTCCATAAGTTTAGCTGAAATAGACTCTAAATGTTTTGGAATTACATTCTTTATAGTTATATCTCCCTTTGTAGCAGCTGCTGCTATCATGAAAGTTCCAGCTTCAATTTGGTCTGGTATAACACTATAATTACATCCTACTAATTTCTTAACTCCTCTTACTCTTATAACATCTGTTCCAGCACCTTTAACATCAGCACCCATAGTATTTAAGAAGTTAGCCACATCTACTACATGTGGTTCTTTAGCAACATTTTCTAATACAGTTGTTCCTTCTGCCATAGTTGCTGCAATCATTACATTTATTGTAGCTCCAACTGAAACTACATCGAAGAAAATATTTGCTGCATGTAAATTTTCAGCGTTAACACTTACAGCTCCATGTTCTATAACAACTTCAGCTCCTAAAGCTTCAAATCCTTTTATATGTTGATCTATAGGTCTTACCCCTATAGGACATCCCCCTGGAAGTTCAACTTTAGCTTTTTTAAATCTTGCTAATAACGCCCCTATAAAATAATATGACGCTCTCATTCTTCTTACATCTTCAGTACATGCATTAACTGTTGTAATATCTGAAGCATCAATTTCTAACGTATTACTATTTAATTTATTTACTCTACATCCTAAACTAGCTAATATTCTTTCTAAACAATGTACATCTTCTATATCTGGTATATTATCAATAATACATCTTCCTTCGCTAGCTAAAATAGCTGCCGGCAAAATAGCAACTGCTGCATTCTTAGCTCCGTTAATTTCTACAGCTCCTTGCAATGCTTTGCCTCCATTAATGATTAATGTTTCCATCCTATTCACCCTTATCCAAATTTATATATATATTAATTTATCCTATAATATAAAAATTTATCCATTTTTTGTTTTATAAGGTATTTTTTAAAATTTTCCCTTATATTTTTTAGTCAACACTATTGATTATAACATAAAGTATGCATGAGTTAATAGGGTTTTTTCTTCCAAAATCCCTTATTTTTAAACTTTACCATGAGTTATTAGCAAATATATAAATTGTCAATTTAAGTTTATATATGATATAATTTAATATAAAAGTATCATACAAAATTTAACTTGTGAGGTTATAACATGAAATATTATTTGGTAGCATTATTTGATGATGTATCTTATAAAAACTTAAGTCCGATTCAAAGAAGTTTGTCAAAAAGATTTAGAGCAAATAGGAACTCTCCTATCCCATATATACCCTTAGAGGTTATAGAAAATCCTAATATAGATAAACTAAATACTGTAATGGATAAAATTCTAAAGCCATATAAAAATTTTAAAGTAGAGCTGTCATCAACTGTAACACTTTGCGATTCAAATAAAACTCTCAACTTAAAAATTGAAAACATAGGATATATAAAAAAAATAGATAGATTAATTGCTGATAACTTAAAACTTTATGGTTTTAATATAAAAGGTGGAAATGATGAATTACATCTTTCTTTAGCTAATATAAATTATCTAAATAAGGATAATAAGAAATTTGATTCAGTTGTTGAGTATAAACCTAGCATCTCAACATTAAAGGTTAATAGAATTGAACTTTGGAAAATTTCTAATAATCGTAGAGAAACTTTAATTCAAACATATCCCTTAAAAACAATTTAATATATTTTTTTGTGAATTTAAGGGGCATTTTCTTTAAAATGCTCCTTTTTTTATTGAAACGTATTAAAATCATAATTGAAATTTTATTTTTTTGTATTCGTTTACTGACCTTTTCAAGAATTAATAATTTCTGTAAAATATATTATATTAATCCTAGTAGACAGGGAGGACACTTATGAACATTTTACCAATTGTGGAATTACAAAAAGAAAAAAAACATGGACTTTTAATTAATAAAGATCTCTCACAATACAAATTATGGGCAAGGAAGCATCTTGAACTTCAAGTAAAATTAAGCTCACTTGCAGAAGAAACTAAGTGTTATAAATACTGGATAGATGACGGCTTAAATTTAAATAAAGAAACTGTATTTATCAAATATGCTGATTTTCTTACACATGTGATCAACTTAGGTATAGATAAGCATTATATTGAAAATTATGAAGTATTACTTAGACCTAACGATTATTGCTTAAGCGATCAATTCTTAAATCTATATATAGATATTAATGATCTAATAATCTCACCTTCTACAGATCACTTCTTTACCCTACTAGAAGATTCTCTTAGTCTTGGAGTAACTTTAGGATATTCAGAGGAAGAAATTTTCAACTCTTTTATATATTAATCCTTTAAAGCATTATGATGTATTTTTTATTACATCTAATGCTTTTTTTATTACAATAAATTTTAATATATTATTGTCTATTTAGGAATACTATACCTGGAGGTGATAATTTTGTTTGGATTAATAGGTGCTATAATCTCAGGTATTTCTATGAGTCTTCAGGGTGTTTTTAATACTAGACTAAGTGAAAAGATAGGCACATGGGAAACAAATACATTTGTTCAGGCTACTGGACTTATTTTATCCTTAATAATACTTTTTTTCTTTAAAGATGGCACATTTAAGGAAATCAAATCAACTAATAAACTCTACTTACTTGGCGGAGTCCTAGGAGTTATAATAACATTTACAGTTATGTTAAGTATGAAATCATTAGGTGTAACCGTCGGAACAGCTGTTATTCTAGTAGCTCAAATATCCGCATCTGCCTTAATTGATGCCTTTGGACTATTTGGCACAGAAAAAGTTCCATTTTCATTTCATGAGATACTTGGAATAGCCATAATGATAGCTGGAATTGTATTATTTAAATGGAAGTTTTAAATTTATTATATTAACAAAAAGCTCCTAAATCATATACTATAGTAATGTGAATAATTTTAGGAGTTTTTTATGTTCTCTTCAACTAAAAAACTAGATCCTAATCTTAAATTTCTTTTAGCATCTAGTAGTATAAAAGATTATCGTATTTTAATACAATATAGAAACTTTCCAGATTCAATTTCAAAAAAAATACGCTCATATCATGGCAATGTTATAAGAAGAATTGAATCTTGTAATATAATATGTGCTCAATTAAAAGCAAGCTCAATACAATTATTATTAGAATATCCAGAGGTTAAATATATTTGCTTAGACCAATACTTTACTTTATGTGGTATGAGTATATCAACTGCAAATAAGATAAGATTATCTTCTAAATTAGCTATATATGGACGTGGTGTTAGCGTAGGTGTTATTGATTCCGGTGTATATCCACACCGTGACTTAACTTACCCATTTAATAGAATCAATACTTTTGTTGATTTAATTAATGATTTACCTTATCCATATGATGATAACGGACATGGAACTTGTACTTGTGGAATAATTGCCGGTAATGGATTAGCCTCTAATAAAATATATACAGGAGTTGCTCCTGAAGTTACTATCCATTGCTTTAAGGCATTTGATAAATTGGGTAAAGGATATGTTTCTGATATTTTATTTTCTCTAGAAGAATTAATTACTATGAGTGATAAATATAATATAAAAGTTATTTGTCTTCCTTTTGAAAGCTTATACTATAATAAGTTTATTTTTACACTTTTTGATTCTCTATTGAAAATAGCAAAACTTCAATCAATAGTTTGCATACTTCCTAGTGGAAGTAACAGAAATGCTGATGGATCAATTACAGGCATTGCATTAAGTAATAATTGTATAACAGTTTCTGGAATAGATACAACATCATCAACTATAAGATCCTATGAATATTCATCTTGTGGTGCAATAAAGAAAGATACAAAGCCTAATTTTTGTGCTGCATGTGTGGATGTAGTATCCTTGAATTCAAATACCGCATATATATCTTATAAAAATAATTCTAGAATACATGCTCCTAAATTAGATACTTCATACAAAAGCTTTACTGGTACATCAATATCTGCTGCATATGTAGCTGGCCTTTGCGCCCTTTTATTTGAACGTAATCCTAATTTTACATTTGATGATATTTTATCATTACTCAAAGTAGCTGCAGTGCCATTAGACCTTCCTAAAAATCAACAAGGTGAAGGCAAAATAGATATAACTAAAGTATTACAGCAATAAAAAAAACACCGCTGATTGGTGTTTTTTTTATTACTTTATATATTTACTTGGATCAACAGGTTCATTATTTATTCTAAGTTCAAAATGCAAGTGTGGCCCTGTACTATTACCAGTGCTTCCAATCGCTCCAATTATATCTCCTTGTTTTACCATTTCCCCTACATTAACATATATGTTACTTAAATGAGCATAATACGTCTTCATATTATTACTGTGCTCTAATACAATTAAATTTCCATATCCGCCGTTATTATATCCAGCTTGAATTACCTTTCCTTCTAATGAAGCATTAACATCTGCCCCTAGACTTTTTGCTATATCTATTCCTTTATGAATAGAAGCCTTTCTAACTTCTCCAAATAAGGAACTTATATAACCGCCCTCAGTTGGTCTTGATAAAAATGCTATCCCCGCTTCATAAGGACTTTTAATCCCCTTCTTAACCACAGTATTTACTACAGGAGTAATTATCTCCTGCTTTATAGTAGTTTCCTCTGCTTTATTTAACCCATAGTACGTTATCTCTTTATATAGTAAATTCTTACCCTCTACCCCCTTAATAGTTTCTGATTCCCCAGCTAATAATTCATTAGTTTCTTCTGTAACTATTTCAGGTTCTACAGTTTCTGTTTCTGTTAAACTAACTTTAAACTTAAGCCCTGATAAGTCATTATTTATAACTTCTGCATTATATACTTCTCTAGCAATTTCTCCACTTTCACTTAAATTTGATATCCTATTCTTTTCTGTATTTGAACTAATTACCCCTAAAACCTCTATGTGATTTATATTATTTACATCTAATCCAAGTTCTTTTACATAAGAATTACAAATTTCTTCTAGAACTAAATATTTATCTTCTATTGATGAATAAAAACAAACTGTACTATCTGATAGTTTAATAGTATGACCTTGCAAGTTAATATTTTTTATTGTGCTTGAATTATTTTTAAATACGCTTACCGCACTTAATTTTTCTTCATTATTATTATCATTAAGTTCATCATCAGTATTGACTATATTTTTCTCATATATATCATTGCTTTCTGCATTAATATTTTTACCTGGTAGTATAAACATAAAACTAATAAGTATAACCGCTACTAAAACTAGTATTTTCAACAGTATACTTATGTTATTCTGCTTACTCAAGTCCATTTTTTATTTCCTCCTAATTGCTAATTTTTTTAAGCACATCACTTACTTTTCCCCTCTTTTATAAATTTATACATTTTTCTGTATAAATTGTTATGTTGAGGGTTAACTTCGCCTTTGTTATAATAAATTTAATGCGTACTATGAATAAGCTTTTTTGTTTATAATTATAGTTGATTACGTTAATTAATATATAGACTGATTAAGTTTAAATTCTAATCAATCTTAAGAAAGGTCGATAAAAATTATGAGCACTTTTATGCTAAAAAATAACTCATCAAATTTTACTCCAGTAAGTAATGTGTTTATTGAAAAATACATGCCAAAAGCTCGTGGGGAATTTATTAAAGTTTATCTGCTAATGTTAAAATATAATAACTCTGGTGAAATGGGTGCAAATTCAACAATACTAGCCTCATCATTAAACTTACTAGAATCTGATATATTAAATGCTCTAAACTATTGGCATGACGAAGGTGTGTTAAGACTTATACCAATAGATAAAATGGGGAATTACAATGTTGAATTTATAGATTTAGTTGAAGATTCAAAGTCAAAAAATAAAGAGATTAATTTACTTGAAGCATTAAATAAAACTTCAACAAAAGATATGCTAAATGATATTGAACGCTTATTAGGCAGACCACTGTCCCCTAAAGAAATGACTACTTATCTAAGTTGGCAAGATGAATTTAATTTTTCGTCTGAATTAATTCTCATATTATTAGAATACTGCGTTTCTCGTGGTAAAAGTGACTATAGATATATAGAAAAAGTAGCTATTGCTTGGCACGACATGAATATTACTACTATTGATGATGCACAAAACTATATAAAGAAGACTGAAGATAAATGGGTAAAAATTCGTCATATATTAAACTATTTAGGAATTAAAAATCCTGAATTAATGAAACCACAAGAGGAAATGTTAGAAAAATGGATAATTGATTATGCTTTTCCTTTAGAGGTAATAGAGAAGGCTTGTAATATTTGTTTCCAAAGATTAAATCGTTCTGACTTTAAATATATTGATGGTATTTTATCAAGTTGGAATAAAAATAATTTAAAAACTTTAGCTGATATTGAGAAAAAAGAAGCTAATTATAAATCATCACAAGCTAATAGGAACTTTAACTCCTCTAGGTCTCAAGAAGTTAATCCTCTTAAATTTAATAACTTTGAGGCTCGCGAATATGACTATGATTCATTAGAAAAGAAATTGTTAGGATGGGATAAAGATGATTAAAGGTTACCAAGCAGAACTTATGGATATGTACGAAAAGACTCGTACTGAAGAAAACCGTAAATTAGCAAAAAGGCGTGAAGAAATTAAAAATAAATACCCTGAAATATTAGAATTAGATACGACTATCCAAAAACTTTGTTTAAATTTATCTATGGCTGCATTAAAAGGAATTACTGATCCAAATGATTTAAATAATATTAGAGATGAAATTACTGACTTAAGAGCAAAGAAGTATGAAATGCTTGTATCTCACGGATATAGTCCTGATTATTTAAATTTACATTATAATTGTCCAAAATGTAAAGATACTGGATTCATAGGAATAGAAAAATGCTCTTGTTTTAAAACTAAATTAATTAAACTTTATTATAAAGATTCAGAATTAGAAGAAGCAGTTAAAACTAATAATTTTAGAAACTTTAATATTAATTTATATCCTAATCATAAATTAAATGATGAAAGATATACACCTCGTAAAAATATAGAAGATATATTAGAGTATATAACTGGCGAATACTTGCCAAACTTTAAAAATACTAATACTAATCTTTTGTTCTATGGTAATTCTGGAACCGGTAAAACATTTTTATCTTGGTGTATTGCTAAAGAATTATTAGATAGAGGTTTTCTAGTAGTATATAAAACATCTGATGACCTTTTACGTGCATTGAAGGATATAAAGTTTAATAATGACACGGACTTAGAAAATCTTCTTATTAATTGCGACTTATTAATTATAGATGATTTAGGTTCAGAGCAAATTACTGATTTTTCATCTACAGAATTATTTACATTAATTAATAAAAAAATATTAAAAAATAAAAAAATGCTTATATCTACAAATTTGAGTTTACCTCTAATTTCAAAAAGATATAGCGAAAGAATATCATCTAGAATAATTGGTGAATTTAAGCTATTTAAATTTTTCGCAGAAGATATAAGAATTCAACTTAACTTAAAAAGACAAAAATAAAATCTACTGTTTAATGAATTTTCAAATTTCAACTCTGCTAAATAAATTTACACACTAAAATAATTAAAAGGAATCTATGAAATTTAGATTCCTTTTAATTATTATTTTTTTATGTAATTTTAAAATATCAATTTTATTTTAAAAACAAAAAAACTCCACTTTTGTGGAGTTTTGGAGCTTCATGTCGGAGTCGAACCAACAACCTGCTGATTACAAGTCAGCTGCTCTGCCATTGAGCCAATGAAGCAAATTAAAGTGGCGACTCAGAAGGGGCTCGAACCCTCGACCTCCGGCGTGACAGGCCGGCACTCTAACCAACTGAGCTACTGAGCCGTATGATGGTGGAAACAACAGGGATCGAACCTGTGACCCTCTGCTTGTAAGGCAGATGCTCTCCCAGCTGAGCTATGCTTCCATAATAATGGTGACCCCTAGGGGAATCGAACCCCTGTTACCACCGTGAAAGGGTGGTGTCTTGACCGCTTGACCAAGGGGCCTAGGCTTTTGTACATCATACTGTATTATTCATTTGTTACATCGCACTCTAAAAAATTGGCGACTCAGAAGGGGCTCGAACCCTCGACCTCCGGCGTGACAGGCCGGCACTCTAACCAACTGAGCTACTGAGCCATATTTGGTGGAAACAACAGGGATCGAACCTGTGACCCTCTGCTTGTAAGGCAGATGCTCTCCCAGCTGAGCTATGCTTCCGTAAAATGGTGACCCCTAGGGGAATCGAACCCCTGTTACCACCGTGAAAGGGTGGTGTCTTGACCGCTTGACCAAGGGGCCATAAAATGGAGCTTCATGTCGGAGTCGAACCAACAACCTGCTGATTACAAGTCAGCTGCTCTGCCATTGAGCCAATGAAGCACATTTATATGACTTAAAATATTAAGTTTAATTGGCGACTCAGAAGGGGCTCGAACCCTCGACCTCCGGCGTGACAGGCCGGCACTCTAACCAACTGAGCTACTGAGCCATATTTGGTGGAAACAACAGGGATCGAACCTGTGACCCTCTGCTTGTAAGGCAGATGCTCTCCCAGCTGAGCTATGCTTCCGTAAAAATGGTGACCCCTAGGGGAATCGAACCCCTGTTACCACCGTGAAAGGGTGGTGTCTTGACCGCTTGACCAAGGGGCCTAGGTTTCTTTTGTTTTGCTGCGCTCTCCCGAGCACATTACCTATAATACCTAAAAATATATATAGTGTCAACACTTTTTTTAAAATTTTTTTATATATTTTTTATTATGTATTTCTTTTTTCCTCTAAACCAACATTTTTACTGGGTTTTCAGGCTTTTTAATTTTTTCTATTGCCATACCATATCTCGCTAAAATTTCTTCTTTTTCTTTAATTTCTTTACTTATTTTTTTTATTTCAAAAGAACAAATTTCAAAAAATTCTTCCTTATTTATTTCTTCCACTTTTATGTTAAAGCCACTTTTTTTAAAATTTTGTCCACTTGCCATAATTTTTAAAGGTATAATTTCATTAATTACACATAAAATTTCCTTTTCCCAAATTCCTCTCTTATTAACAATATATTTATCACGTAATAAATTAAGGTCTTTAAACTCAATTTCAAACTCTTTTTCTATAGTATCTAAAATAGCTTTATATAAAGTAACTGAAATTCCTCTATTTAATTTAATTTTTAAAAAATCACTATAGCTAATTAAAAATTCATCTATTTCACTCTCAGTAATAAATTCAACTGAATCTTTATTAAAAACTTTTATTCCTGAATTTCCTGGATAATTAACTACTACTTGGTCATAATTCATTCTTCTCAATTTAAATTCTTTATTATAATCTTCTAAATTAGAATCTATTATCTTAACCTTCATTAATTTCACCTCTATTTTTAGTATTCCTAAAATTTATTGATTTATTATTATTCTACAATTACATAATTATTATTGCAGAACATAATGCGAAACATTAAGATAGTTAATATATAGTTAGTAATTAGTTGTTTTCATTTAGTATTTAATGATGCAACTTCTATGAAGTTTCTAAAAAAATATATTTTTTAAATTCAGCACAGATGAATTTATTTATTAACTAATGACTCCTAACTACTAACTCCAAACTAATCGAAAGGGGTGTTTTAAATTGCATCATGATTTAATAATTGTTGGCGGTGGAGCTTCTGGATTGATTGCTGCTATTACTGCTAAAGATTTTGGAATAGATGTAGCTATAGTTGAAGGTAGTGATAGAATTGGTAAAAAGATTTTAACTACTGGTAATGGTAGATGTAATATATCTAATAATTGTATTAAACCACCATTCATTAATTATCATAGTTCCAATTCAGATTTTCAATTTTGTGCCTTAGAAAAATTATCACTTGAAGATACAAAAAATCTTTTCTTATCTTTAGGACTTCCTATAGTTGCTCTTCCAAGTGGAAAACTTTATCCACAATCATTACAAGCATCTTCTGTTGTGGATATTTTAAAAATGTCACTAGAGGATAGAAATATACCTTTATACACAGGTTGTAAAATAAAAGATATCCACAAGGATAAAAATTTCAAGTTATCCACAACTAATGAAACATATAAATTATTCACAGCTAATAAAGTTATTTTAGCTTGTGGAGGAAAAACTGCTCCAAAGACTGGATCTGATGGTACTGGATATAAACTAGCAAAATCTCTTGGTCATTCAATTACTGCATTAGTACCTGGCATAGTTCAATTAAAACTAGATTATAATCACTTAAAAGCATTATCAGGTATAAAATTTGATGGATATGCAACTCTTCTAGTTAATGATGAACCTATAAAAAAGGATTTTGGTGAAATATTATTTACTGACTATGGAATATCAGGACCACCTATTCTTCAAATTTCTGCTTTAGCTTCTCAAAGTGTATTTAATAAAAATAAAACTGAAGTTTTAGTAGATTTAATGCCTAGTTATACATTAGAAGAATTAGAAGACTTTATAGAATGTCATTTTGCATTGCTTGCTCATAGACCTGTAATAAATGCATTAATTGGTGTAGTTAATAAAAAATTAATTCCTATATTGCTAAAGGAATGTGGAATTACAAATCTTCAAATTCCTTGCTATGAACTATCTTGGCAAGAAAAGAAAAAGTTAATTAGTACATTAAAAGGATGGAAGTTTACTTGTACTGGTACTAACGATTTTAATCAAGCTCAAGTTACTGTTGGTGGAGTTAATACTAAGGATATTAATTGTAATACCTTAGAATCTAACCTTGTTTCAAATCTTTACTTTTGTGGTGAAATTTTAGATGTTCATGGTGATTGTGGTGGATTTAACTTACAATGGGCTTGGAGCTCTGGATATACTGTTGCACAATCAATTGCACAAAAAAACTAAACTGCTAAGCAGTTTAGTTTTTTAATTTTATCCATCTACTTTTTAGTATTGAAAGTTCTGTACCTTCATCATTTTCTATTTTGTGTAGTACTATTAATTCGTCATTATCTTCTCTTAATTCATATGATGCTATTATTTCAGCTCCATATTTACATTCTTTTTCAAAAACTACACTAAGATCTTTTAATTCATAGTTCAATACAATTTCTAAAGGAAGTGATTCAACTGCCCACTCAACATATCTAACGTTATTTACATGCATATTTGAATCTATATCCCCATATCTAACCTTAAAGAAATTTTTACTAGTTACTTCTTGTAATTTTTCTAATTTTTCAATTTTAATATCTGATTTTTCATCTAATTCTACACCATATGCAGTATATTGATCATCAGGTATTCTTACAGCTCTTCTTTTATCTATATTAATTAACAGGAAAATTCCTTCTCCATCTACTATTTTTTCATTATTTTCATCATATATTTCATATTCTCTTGAAGCATAAAACTTTTTAAAACTTTTAGCCTTAGTAACTACTTTAATTTTTTCACCAAACTTAGGATATCTTTTTATATTTATGTCATATCTATAGAAAACCCATGCTAGTCTTCTTTCTGTTAAATAATCAATTCCAACTCCTAAACTCTCCGATTGAAATGTTCCTATGTCACAAAAATAATTAATTATAGATGATATTTTGCACTCTAATTTATAATTTACTTCATAATAATGAACTTCATATTCTTTTTCTGTTTTAATTCCCACTTCACACACCCCTTAATTAATTTCAAAAATAAAAATTTTATTTAAAAAGAACCCATTTAAAATGGGTTCTTTTATATTATTATTTATTTAAAGCCTCTAACAATTCTTCTAGTTTTATTCCATGAACATAAGCTGCTTCTTCAATTGTTTCTGCTTGAGCTGATGGACAACCAACGCATCCCATGCCAAAACTCATTAAAACTTCAGCCTTACTTTCATTTATTTTAATTACTTCACCAATTGTCATATCTTTAGTTATCATAGATATCACCTATCCTCTTTTATAAAATAGCTACTAAAACTATTTTATATGAAATAAATGTAATTTTCAAATATATCTTTTAATATAAACTAGTTAGGCCACTATTGATTTGATTTACAACAGAATTAATATCTATTCCATACTTTGTAGCAACCTCTGATAAAGTAGAAAATTGATTTTCTGTAATAGCATATGTAGGAACTCCATAACTCATTAATATATTTGCAGCAACTGGATTTTCACACATTATATCACTTAAAGTTGTATATTGATCAATCATAATATTCACCTCTTAAAATTTGACTTATTATTATTCTGCTCTTAGATAATGAATATTATTCAAATAAAAAAAGAACTATATTAAAAGTTAATATAGTTCTTTAATCTTAACCAATTATAATGGTTTTACTCTCATTGTTTGATCTCTTCTTGGACCAACTGATACTATAGAAATTCTAGTGTCTGTTAATTCTTCTATTCTTTCTAAGTACTTTCTTGCATTTGGATGTAACTCTTCATAGCTTCTAGCTTCTGCTACGCTTTCATCCCATCCATCAAATTCTTCATATATAGGTTCACATTTTGCTAAGTCTTCTAAGCTAGCTGGGAAGTAATCAATAATCTCATCATTAAACTTATATCCTACACACATCATAACCTTTTCTAATCCAGCTAATGTATCTATTTTTGTTACTGCTAATGAAGTTAATCCACTTACTCTAACTGAAGTCTTTAAAATAACTATATCAAGCCAACCACATCTTCTTGATCTACCTGTAGTTACTCCATACTCGTGTCCTTTTTCTCTAATCCATTCACCAGTTTCATTTTCTAATTCTGTTGGGAAAGGTCCTTTACCAACTCTTGTTGTATAAGCCTTAGCTATACCTACAGCATTAGTAATCATGTTTGGTCCTATACCAACACCATTAGCTACTCCCCCTGCAGTAGTATTTGATGATGTTACATATGGATATGTACCATAGTCAATGTCTAATAGCATTCCTTGTGCACCTTCAAATAAAACTGTTTTATCATCCTTAATTTCATTATAAACTCTTACTGATGTATCCTTTACAAACGGCTTTAATTTTTCACCATACTTAGAATACTCTTCGTATATTTCGTCAAAGCTTAATGCCTCTCCCCCAAGAACATTAACTATATATTTATTCTTCATTTCTATGTTTTCTTTAAGCTTTTCTTTAAAGACTTCTTTATCTATAAGATCACAAACTCTTATCCCACATCTTTCAAATTTGTCTGTATAGCAAGGTCCAATCCCTTTACCAGTAGTTCCGATATCATTTTTTCCTCTTGCTTTTTCTTTTAACTTATCTAGAACCTTATGATATGGCATAATGATGTGTGCTCTATCACTTACTATTAACTTTTCTGGAGTTACTTTAACTCCCTCTTCTTTTAAATAATCAATTTCTGAAAAGAAAGCTATAGGATCTACAACTACACCATTTCCTATTACATTAAGCTTTTCATCGTGTAATATACCTGATGGTATTAAGTGAAGTTTATATTGCTTATCTCCAACCTCGACTGTATGACCTGCATTGTTACCACCTTGATATCTAACAACTACATTTGCCTCTTCAGCTAGGTAGTCTGTCATTTTTCCTTTACCTTCATCTCCCCATTGAGCTCCTAAAACAATAAATGCTGACATTTATACATTGCCTCCTTTTAAGACTTACTAATAGATTATATTGCATTATAATCCCATATATCATGGTATCAAAGTAATTGCAAAATTTCAATATTATTACGAATATTTTTTTGCTTTATAAAACTATAATTCGTATAATGGTATTATAAGTATATTTAAAAGGAGTTTTGTTATGAATATTTATGAAGAATCATTAAAGTTTCACAAAGATTTAAAAGGCAAATTGGAAATATCTTCAAGAGTAAAAATAGAAAACGAAAAAGATTTATCTCTTGCTTATACTCCAGGTGTTGCTGAACCTTGTAGAGAAATACATAAGGATCCATCAACAGCATACCTATACACTAGAAAATGGAATACAGTTGCTGTTATTTCTGATGGTACTGCAGTTTTAGGACTGGGTGATATTGGACCATTAGCTTCATTACCTGTTATGGAGGGTAAATCTATATTATTTAAAGAATTTGCTGGAGTTGATGCTTTTCCTATAGTTCTAGATACTAAAGAAGTAGATGAAATTGTTGAAACAGTAGTTAGAATTGCTCCTACTTTAGGTGGAATAAATTTAGAAGATATATCTGCACCTAGATGTTTTGAAATTGAAAAGAAGCTAAAAGAAAAATTAAATATACCTGTTTTCCATGATGATCAACACGGAACAGCCATTATTGTTTTATCAGGACTAATAAATGCATTAAAAATAGTTAATAAAAATATAGAAGATTTAAAAATAGTTGTTAATGGAGCTGGTTCTGCTGGTACTGCCATAACTAAACTTTTACTATCTTACGGAGCAAAGAATATAATTGTATGTGATAGAGATGGTGCTTTAAATAGAGATACTACTTATACTAATAGCTATTTTACTGAGCTTTCTAATATAACAAATCCAAATAATGAATCTGGAATATTAAAAGATGTTATTAAAAATGCTGATGTATTCATAGGTGTTTCTGCTCCTAATATAGTATCAAAAGAAATGGTCGCTTCAATGAATACTGATGCTATTTTATTTGCTATGGCTAATCCTACACCAGAAATCTTCCCTGAAGATGCTAAAGAAGCTGGTGCTAAAGTAATAGGTACAGGACGTTCTGACTTCCCTAACCAAATTAATAATGTATTAGCTTTCCCTGGAATATTCAGAGGTGCTTTAGATGTTAGAGCTACTGAAATTAATGAAGAAATGAAAATTGCTGCTGCTCATGCAATTGCTAATTCTGTTTCTGATGAAGAACTTAATCCAAATTATATTATTCCTAAAGCCTTTAATTTAGAAGTTCAAAAAAGAGTTGCTGAAGCAGTTAAAGATGCTGCTATAAAAAGTGGAGTTGCAACTATATAAATCATGATAATAACGAAAAAACAAATGTTATCCTTACGTGAATTAATGAAATCTCACCTTGAATACAACATTTGTTTTTTCTATTTATACTTATTCACTTATACAGTAAAACTATTTTTTATCACTTATGATAATACAACTAATTTCATGTTAGTATGCTAACTACATTCTTTCTACGCTTTCCATACCTAATAGGTCTAAACCTTGTTCTAATACGTTTTTAACTAGGTTTATTAAGCTTAACCAAGATGCTTTTTTAGCTTCATCTTCTTCAGATAATATTCTTGTATCATTATAGAACTTGTTGAAGTTGTTAGATAGTTCATATATGAATTCACATATCTTATGAGGCGCTCTATCTCTAAAGCTTAATTCTATAACTTCATTAAATTTAGCTAATTGAAGCATTAAAGCTCTTTCTGCTTCGCTTTGAGGTACTAAAATGCTATTTTCTGCATTAAAGCCTTCTGCTTTATTTAATATAGATTTAATTCTTACTATTGTATATAAAATATATGGTCCAGTATTACCTTCAAATGAAGCAAATCTATCTATATCAAATACATAGTCCTTAGATGCTTGATTTGATAAATCTCCATATTTTAATGCAGCTAATCCTACTTTTGAAGATATTTCTTCAACGTCTTCTTCTGCTATATTTTTATTATCCTTAAGTTTTTCTTTACCAGCTTCTTTAATCATGCTTATTAAATCAGCAAGTCTCATTACTCCACCTTCACGAGTCTTAAATGGCTTACCATCTTTTCCGTTCATTGTACCAAAACCTATGAAATCTAAAACAGTATCTTCATGTGCTATTCCTGATTTTTTAGCAGCTCTAAAGAATTGTTCATAATGAAGTCCTTGTCTTTTATCTGCTAAGTATATTATTTCATCAGCCTTCATATCTCTAACTCTTTCTACAACTGTAGCTAAGTCAGTAGTGCCGTATAGAGATGCTCCATCAGATTTTAATAATAATAGTGGTGGAACTGGACTCTTATCTGTTTCTTCACTTACGTCAAATACTAAAGCCCCTTCACTTTCTTGTGCAAATCCTTTTTGCTTTAAATCTTCTATCATTTCTGGAATTAATTTTTGTGCATCACTTTCACCATTCCATAATTCAAAGCTTACATCTAATGCTCCATAGTTCTTCTTTAAGTCAGCAACTGAAACATTTAATATATGCTTCCATAAAGCCACATATCCTCTTCTACCTTGTTGAAGCTCAACAGTAGCTTGCTTTGCAGCTTCCATTACTTTTTCATCACTCTTAGCTAGCTTACTTGCATATGGATATATATCTTCAAGTTCATCTATTGTAAATGGTGCTTCTTCAGGATATTCTCCAGTAAAACTTTCATCAAAGTATGGTAAAGAAGGATTTCTTCTTTCAACTTCTGATATTACCATTCCCATTTGAAGTCCCCAATCTCCTAAATGAACGTCACCAATAACATCATGGCCTAAGAACTTTGCAATTCTTTTTATACTTTCACCTATTATTGCTGATCTTAAATGTCCTATGTGTAATGGCTTAGCAACATTAGCTCCACCGTAATCAACAACTATCTTTTTTACTTCTGTAGCTTTTGAAACACCATAGTTTTCATCTTTCTTCATTTCATTAACATAATCTATTAAGAATTCATCATTAATATTCATGTTAATAAACCCTGGAGCTACAGCTTCTAATTTTGAAAACATCTTATTATCATTTAACTTTTCAACAACCTCTTGTGCTATTATCATTGGTGCTTTTTTATGCTTTTTAGCATTTGCTAAAGCTCCATTACATTGATATTGGCATAGGTCAGGTCTATTAGATACATTTACCCTACCTGTTTCTCTTTCATATCCAAGCTCTTCAAAAGCATTTTTTACTACATCATTTATTTTTTCAATAAATATTTTCATAACTTTACCTCCTTATTGTCTTAAACATATAAAAAATCCGTCTCTTTTCATACAAAGAGACGGAATATTTCCGCGGTACCACTCAATTTAACTAAAAAATTTAGTTCACTCAAAACTTTAACGCAGTTAACGGCTTACCCTCATATAGTATTAACTTATACTCAAGCAGCTTCTCCAAGTTCCTCTTCCCTATTCTATATTTTATAGGGCTTACACTCTACCCCTACTCGCTGTAAAATACATCTGAATAAGTACTCTTCTTTTCATAGAATTTTATATTCTTAATTATTTCATTATAATAAAAATTTATTCATTATTTAATATTATATATGTTTAATTAATACATTGCCACAATAAATTTTTTAAATAATAAATTCATTACATGTTTTTAGATTTATCTGCACATTTTTCAACTGCACTTATTACAGTATTTCTAAATCCGTTTTTTTCAAGATCTATTACAGCTTCAATAGTAGTTCCACCAGGTGAACAAACCTCATCTTTAAGTACTCCTGGATGCTTACCTGTTTCTAAAGCTAATTTTGCTGAACCTAATATTGCTTGTTCTGCTAATTTATAAGCCTTTGCTCTTGGTAAGCCAAGTTTAACTCCAGCATCAGCCATTGCTTCAATAAACATAAAAACATAAGCTGGTGAAGAACCACATAATGCAATAAAAGCATGAAAATCCTTTTCCTCAAGCACTTCATACTTACCAAATAAATTGTATAAACTACCTACATAATTTAATTCATTTTCTGTTATATTTCCATTTGGACAAATAGCAGACATCCCTTCACCAACTGAAGCTGGTGTATTTGGCATTGTTCTAACTAATTTAATTTCTTTGCCAAACCATTCTTCAATTTGATTTACTGTAACTCCTGCAGCAATTGAAATAATAATTGCCTCATCCTTAACTAGATCCTTTATCTCTTCAATAACCTCTTTGAAGAAATAAGGCTTAACAGCTAGAAATAGCACATCTGCTTCCTTAGCAACTTCACTATTAACAGTAGTTGATTTTACACCATACTCGTCATTAATCTTTTCTGCAGATGCTTTGCTTTTTGTAGAAACTATAATATTATCATTGCTAATATTATCAGCCTTAACTAGAGCCCCTAACATAGCTTTACCCATGTTTCCACAACCTATAAATCCAATTTTTCTATTCATACAACACCAACCTTTATTTTAGTTAATAGTTAATAATTAATGAATAAATTCAGCTTAGGCTGAATTAAAAAATATATTATCTAGAAACTCCTTAGGAGTTTCATCCCTAACTATTAACTCAAAACTATTAACTATTAACTATTTTAAGACTATTAACTATTCTTTGTGTACTAGTTCTAAATCAGCAAACTTAGAGTGAGCACCAATCCATGCCATCTTAACAGTTCCAACTGGTCCGTTTCTTTGCTTAGCTATAATACATTCACCAATACCTTTTTCTTCTGTTTCTTTATTATAGTATTCATCTCTATATAAGAACATAACAACGTCGGCGTCCTGCTCAATTGATCCAGATTCTCTTAAGTCAGATAGCATTGGTCTATGGTCAGCTCTTTGCTCTGGAGCACGAGATAACTGAGATAATGCTATTACTGGACATTCCATTTCCTTTGCTAGTGCTTTAATAGATCTTGAAATTTCAGATACTTCTTGTTGTCTATTATCACTGCCAGCACTACCAGACATAAGCTGCAAGTAGTCAATAAGAATCATATCAATTCCATGTTCCATCTTTATCTTTCTACATTTAGATCTCATATCCATGACACTTATACCAGCAGTATCATCAATATAAATTCTTGCATTAGCTAAAGGTCCAGTTGCCCTTGCTATCCTTTCCCAATCATCATCCTCTAAGTTACCTGTTCTAAGCTTTAACATATCAACATTAGCCTGAGAACATAATAACTTATATGCTAATTGCTCCTTAGACATTTCCAGTGAGAATATTACTACACTTTTTCCTTCTTTTAACGCTGCATTTTCTGCAATATTTAAAGAGAAAGTAGTTTTTCCCATAGAAGGTCTAGCTGCAATTAGAACCATATCACCTTTTTGGAATCCTGATGTTTTTGCATCTAAATCCTTTATTCCTGATCCAACTCCTGTTATTGCTCCTCTATTATTGAATAATCTTTCTATTTCTAAAAATCCTCTTTCAAGTACATTCGAAAGTGATTCATATTCTTTAGAGTCCTTCTTTTCCGCTATATCAAAAACTTTTTTTTGAGCTAGATCAATTACCTTTTCTACATCTCCACCACTATTGTAACTCTCTTCAATAATGGATGTTGAAGCCTTTATTAGCTTTCTTAATGTAGATTTTTCTTCTACTATCTTTATATACGAACTTAAGTTGGCTGTTGTTGGTACAGATGCACTTAATTCAGATATGTATGTAACTCCCCCTGCTTTATCAAGCATATCAGTAGTTTTTAAATATTCTAATATAGTAACTAAGTCTACAGCCATATCCTTAGCATACATCTCTTTAATAGCTTTATATATAGCCTTATGACCGTCCCTATAGAAATCATCTTCATTAAGCTTTTCTAAAACTTGAGCAATGGCACTTTTATCTATTATCATTGCCCCTATAACAGATTGTTCTGCCTCAATACTTTGCGGTAAACTTCTCATCATAGGTGATTCCATAAGTAACCTACCTCCAAATTTGTAATTAGATAAATTTAATTACTTTTTATTTCTTATAAGCTTATTATACAAAAAGTTAATTTCCCTATCAATTTGAATAATAAGTATATTTCTTCACATAATAAAATTAAGCTTCCCACTACAGGAAGCTTAATCTACATTACTTCTCAAATACTATCTCCATAAGTTCCTCTATATGATTTATAGATTTAACTTCTATATCTTCAAGTCCTAGAGGAACTTCCTTTTCATTATCCTTAGGGATAGCAACAAGTTTAATTCCTTTTCTTCTAGCACCATATATTTTTTCAAATATACCGCCAACAGGTTTTACATTTCCTCTTAAAGAAATTTCCCCAGTGATAGCAATGTCTTGACGTATAGGTCTATCTGTAAGAGCACTTATTATACAAACTGTAATAGCAGCTCCAGCTGAAGGTCCGTCAATCTTTCCTCCACCAATTACATTTACATGAATATCATAATCATTAATATCCATATTAGTTATCTTTCTTATTACTGATGCCGCATTAAATACAGAATCTTTAGCCATAGAACCTGCTGTATCATTAAATTTGATAGTTCCATGCCCTTTTTTCTTAGCTGGGAATACAGTTGATTCTATTTCTATCGTAGAACCTAAGAATCCGCTTACGCCTAATCCATATACATGCCCAACTTCACCTTTATCTAGATTATCTATTCTTTCAAACGGAGAGTATCTTCCAATTGAAATAACTTCTTCAACATCTTTTAATGTTATTTTATTTTTTGATTCTTCTCCATTTTCATTAAATAAAGAATATCCATATGCATCAGCTAATATATTTACAGCCTTTCTACCTTCAATAGTATATTGACTAATTAGTCTACCAACACCATCTTCAAGCTCTACATTTAGCTTTTCAGATGCATTGTTCACTATTCCTTCAATATCCTTAGATGATAAAGGTTCAAAATAAACCTCTGTACATCTTGATCTTAAAGCTGGATTTATTTGACTTGGATCCTTTGTAGTTGCACCAATTAATACAAAGTCAGCAGGTGCTCCCTTATCAAATAAATATTTTATATATGCCGGGATATTTTCATCATCTGGATCATAGTAAGAAGATGAAAACTCAACTCTCTTATCTTCTAAAACTTTTAATAATTTATTTTGAAGTATCTCATCTAATTCACCAATTTCATCAATGAATAATACTCCTCCATGTGCCTCAGTAACTAATCCAGTCTTTGGCTCTGGAACACCTACTTCAGCTAAATCTCTTTTACTTCCTTGATAAATAGGATCATGTACAGATCCTAATAAAGGATTTGTTATTTCTCTTGGATCCCATCTTAATGTAGTTCCATCAACTTCAACAAATTTTGAATCTTCATCAAATGGAGTAAACTTTAATTTTTTAGCAGCTTCTAATGCAAGTCTTGCTGCAGAAGTCTTACCAACCCCTGGTGGCCCATAAAGAATTATGTGCTGAGGATATGGTGAAGACATTTTTGAAATTAATGATCTTACAGCTCTCTCTTGCCCTACTACTTCTTCAAAATTTTCAGGTCTTAAAAGTGACATAACATTTTTATTAATATGCTTTGCGTCTAACTTTTCTAATCTCTCTAACTTAGCTGTAGTTTTAGTGTTTTCTTTTCCCTTTTGCTTCTTTATTATCGAAACCCTAAGTTCATCCATAAACTTATCTTGTCTTTCGACTAAAGCTTTTTCAACATCAGCTTCTATTTTATTTTGTACATATTTCTTAGCTATATTTTCTGATATCCAATAAACAACATCTTCTAAAGACTTTTCTAAATCTTCATCAGAAGGTACAACTTTAGCTCCATTTCCATCAGATGCTATAACATCTAATGCATATACTCTTTCATTTATATTTGTTGAATTAACATACTTTTGTAATTTAAATCTTATAGTTCTAGCTCTAATTGCACCTTCATCTAAAACATTTTTAAGCACATCAAATAGTACATTAACCTTTACTTCTATTGGCAAGTTTTCTTCTAAAATCTCTTCTAACCTTGCCCCTTTGTTATATAAATCCAATGTTAATCCTCCTTATTGTTTCGGAACAATATTAACCTTCATTTTTGTAGATACTTCTGGATATAGTTTAACTTCAACTTCGTATGTTCCAGCAACTTTTATAGTATTTACAACAATCTTCTTTTTATCTATTGATAAATTGAATTGGCTATTAATTACTTCAGCCACATCTTTGTTAGTTATTGCTCCAAATAATCTTCCATTATCGCCTGCTTTAGCATTTATAGTTACTTCCTTACCCTTTAATTCAGCAGCTAATTTTTGTGCTGCTTCTAATTCAGCAAGTTTTTTCTTTCTTTCATTTTCTTTTTTAGCATTTACAACATGTAATGCATTAGCAGTTGCTTCTTCTGCTAATTTCCTTGGAAATAAATAATTTCTTGCATATCCATCTGATGCTTCTATAACATCACCTTTCTTACCCATTTTTTTAACATCTTGTAGTAAAATTACTTTCATATTATACACCTATCCTTTAATGTTTTATTCCTTAAGCTCTAAATGCTTATTAATTGCCTCTTTTAACACATTAATTGCTTCATCTATTGTACCATCTACCTTAGCTCCAGCCATATTCATATGGCCTCCTCCTCCAAGCTCTTCTAATATAACTTGAACATTAACCTCACCAGTAGATCTACCACTAATATTAACTGAATCATTTATTTTACATAAAACAAAACACACATCTATTCCTGATATTCCTAATAGCTCATCTGCAGCCCTTGCTACTATAACAGTATTATTTACATTCTCAGGGCAAACTGCAATAGCTAAATTTTCATGCACTTCTGCACTTTTTATAGTATCAGATATAAGTAAGTAGTCTTCTAAACTATCAGTAAACATTTTTTTAACTTCAATAGTATCTGCACCTAAAGATCTTAAAAAGGCAGCTGCATCGAATGTTCTAACCCCTGATTTAAATTGGAATCCTTTTGTATCCATAAAAATTCCACCTAAAAGGCCTTCTGCTACTATTTTAGGTATTCTTGGCTTTTGTAGCATATATTGAATTAATTCTGTTACCATCTCTGAAGTAGACGATGCATATACTTCTATATAATTTAATAATGCTCCTTCTATTATGTCAGGGCTTCTTCTATGATGATCTATAATTATCTTTCTATTAATCTTTTCAGTAATACCAAAATTATTCACGTATCCTTTATTATGCACATCTACTATAATTAATAACGTTTTTTCATTAATATTTTTTTCTGCTTCATCACTAGATATGAATAAATTATCATATTTGTCACCTTTTTTAAGCTTTGTCATATAATAATCAATTGCAGTTGTATCATTATCAATTATAATATTACAATTTTTCCCTAATTGTCTTATAGCTGACCATAATCCAACAGATGCACCTAATGAATCCATATCAGGATTTTTATGACCCATAATAAATATATTACTGCTTTCAAATATTAGTTCTCTTACAGCTTGTGCAATTACTCTTGCTCTTACTCTAGTTCTTTTTTCTAATTCACGAGTATTTCCGCCAAAGAAACTTATTTTTTCATTATTTTTAATAACTACTTGATCTCCACCTCTACCTAATGCTAATTCCCTAGCTGTCATGGCGTTATTATAGTTTTCTTGTGGGTTATCTCCACCCCTACCTATTCCAATACTTAAAGTAACTTCTAACTTATTACCTCTATCTATGCTAGAAATCTTATCTAAAATATTAAACTTACAATTAATTTCATCATTTATATATTTATCTTGCACTGATAAACAATACTTATTATATTCGTACTTAACAATCATAGCTTTTAATTTTTTGCTATAAGAATTTATTTCTTTTTCAACTTCAGCAGCAAGCATAGGTCTATTTGTCTCATCTGTTCTCTCTAGAGCTTCTGATAGATTATCTACTTCTATTAACATTATACTTTCTCTTGTTGAATATAAGTCTCTCAAATTACTTACTTCATTAAAATAAACTAAATATTTTGATTCATTATACTTAATATTTTCATCACCTATATTGTTAGCGTATATACTATAAAAAGAATCCTTTATCTTTATTCTTTGGCTTAAATCCTTATCACACTTTAATAACTTATGTAAATCAAGATTTCTACCTATACTAAGTATATTTTGCTCCTGTAAATCTAACAAATTTAATTCTTCTTTTAATCTTTTATTAGCCCAAAGTATATTTCCCTCATTATCAATTAAAGCTATTGGATACGACATATTAGAAATATTATCATTTATATTTGCCTTAATTTTTGTAGTTAAAGTATCAACCTTTTCATTGTATAGTTGTCTATTAATATCTAAATATACATTCCATGCTACATATATTATCAAAACTGCACTTGCTAAATAAAACTCCTTAATATAATAAAGAATTATTACTAAAATAGTAATTGCAGCTGATATTAATAACTTACTATACTTTTTGAGCTTTTTTTTCATAAAAGCCTCCTAAATTTTATATTAATAACGCCCCTTGATATGATTTTGAAGCTTAGTTAAACTCTTACCTTCCTTTTCATATTCATGTTCTTCTGCTATTCCTAATTTTAATTTTTTTCTCATTTCATCATCTACTTCATTGCAGCTATATCCTAACTTTTGTGCTAATACATATAAAATTAAAATCGCTCCAGCTATACAATTTAATATAGAATCTTTGGCTACATTAGTGCCTCTTGTTAAAAGGGAAAAAAACTCACCTATAATACATAACAAGCTAGCTTTGAGCTCTTCTATAATTTTAATATTAGCCATAATATTTAGCTCTTCTTTTTTCTTCACTAAATTCTCACCCCTATTCAATCCCTTGTATCTTTATTTTAATTATTTTTCTTTATTAATGCAACTAAATAGGCGCTCGAATTACAAATTATGTAATTATTTTGAAATATAAAAATAAAAGCCCCTGAAAATCAGGGGCTAATAAACTTATTAC
>SKEW01000280.1_pt1 | contig 60378 bp, 36 predicted proteins | sample 4841441 | NCBI WGS metagenome assembly SKEW01 (sample SAMN11008799, study PRJNA524170) | human gut metagenome | isolation source: fecal sample from pouch patient p41 | place: Israel: Tel-Aviv | reverse complement strand
CAATAAAAACAACCTATTACGATAGGAAAATGGATGAAAAGTTGCTAACCCAAATAAACGAGCGGTTTCCTTGGATCATCAGTTATGTTAAATCACATAATTGTTTAGATTTCCAGACTGGAAATGATCCTAAAACTAATCGTTCTTGGTTTTCTATATATAGAGGTACTGGACGTATACTAACCTTTCGTAGTCATTCGGGTAAAGTTAATGAAATATGTGATGTAGCCGAGGCTTACAAAGAATTAATGCAACCAGATTTTTTTAGAAATCCAACACCGGATCAGTTTGACACATATTTAGCGAAAATCGCTTCCATGGAAAAATTCAAAAGATACTATGAAGATACAAAAGAAGTTCGCAATGAAGGATATTATCAGACATTAATAGGACGTCGTTATACGTTCGAAGTTAAAGATTCTGATGATTTTATTCTTTTTGACAAGGAACTAGTTATCGGTTTTAAAACAAAAGACATAAAAGATGAATGGAATAAGGAAATCGTAGACCAACAAACATTGAAAATTGAACAATTAAGAAAGACGTACAATGGAACACTCCCTGAAGAAATAAAACCTGAGTATGGTGAATTTGACTTCCTTGGTCTAAATACTAATGGAGATATATTGATAATGGAACTTAAACAAAATGATCCTGCTAAGACTGCATTGTCGCCCATTCAAACTTCATATTACTATCTACAGTTTCAAAAATTAGCTAGAGAAGATGATAAGTTGTACCAACGAATAAAAGCAATGATCGAGCAAAAAATAGATTATGGACTTATCGGTTCCAATTACAAAAATAAAATACCATTAAAGCTTTCCGGAAGAATAATACCGTGTGTAATTGTAGGAGAAGACAATAGACTATCTGAAACAATCTGCGAAAGATATAGATTTATTCGTGATTTATTTTTGCCGGAAATGAAAGCATACACATGCACATCCGAGGGTACTCTCTTTGCATCAGAAGACTTAGAAACAGAATGAATCTTATTATTCATCGTGGGGCTGACCAGATAGGTGGTTGTATTACAGAAATATCGACTGAGAATTGTAAAATTCTTATAGACTTCGGTAGCAATCTTCCTGGTTGCAAAAAAGAAGAACTGACAGAAGAACAAGTAAAATCAATCATAGGAAATGCTGATGCCGTATTCTATACACATTATCATAGTGATCATGTTGGTTTGCACCATCTGATACCAACAAATGTCCTTCAATATATAGGAGTAGGAGCAAAAGAAGTTATGCTCTGCAAATATGACGCTTTGAGGGGGCACGGAGATTACTCCAAACAGATTGAAGCAATAGAGCGTATGGAAACCTATTGTGCGGCAAAACGTATTGATGTCAGTAAGAAAGGGAAGATTTTCGTTACTCCTTATTTTGTTAGTCATTCTGCTTTTGATGCATATATGTTCTTGATAGAATGTGAGGGAAAGAAGATACTACACACAGGAGATTTTCGCAGACATGGCTATATTGGCAAAGGTCTTTTTCCTACTTTGAAGAAGAATGTGGGAGAAGTTGACATACTTATAACAGAAGGAACAATGTTAGGAAGAAGTCAAGAATGTGTGATTTCAGAGAGCGAAATACAGAAGAATATTATAAAGGCATTGCGTGAACACAAGTATGTCTTTGCCTTGTGTTCGTCAACTGACCTTGACCGGCTTGCAACATTCCATGCGGCGTGTAAAAAGACTGGACGTATATTCTTAGTTGATGAGTATCAAAATAGGGTCCTTAATGTATTCACGAAATATGCAGGATGCAAATCTGATTTATTCCAGTTTAATGCTTTCAAGCTAATCAATTATAGAACTGTCAATGTTAGAAACAAGCTACAGAAGGAAGGGTTCTTAATGCCAATTCGAATGAGCAGTGGCTATTTGCTTAAGGGAATGCTCGATATATATAATGATGAAAAACCGTGGTTGATATATTCTATGTGGGGTGGCTATGCAAAAGAGGGTAAAGACTACACAAACAGCGATGTTATAAATATCCGTAATCTGTTTGGCGATAGAATATTAGATGGAACAATGGATGGTGTTCACACAAGTGGACACGCTGATGTTGAAACATTAAAAGAAGTCTGTCAAACTGTTCATCCTCGTATTGGAGTCATACCTATACATAAAGATGAGAACTCACGATATGATAGCATTAGTGGAATTTCTTCATACTTTATATTCGACGAAGGTGATGTTGACATACATGACATTCATATTTCTGTAAAATGAAAATACTTCAAATTTCTGATACGCATAATCAGCATCGGCAGTTGACCGATCTTCCAGCTGCTGATGTCATTGTACACTGTGGCGACTTTACGGACAATGGTACAGAGGAAGAAGTGCTTAACTTTCTCAACTGGTTCATCGAATTACCCTATCCTCACAAAATCTTCATAACTGGTAATCATGACCTTTGCCTTTGGGAGGCTGAAGGCATTGAAGATTTGCCTAACAATGTATACTTCCTTCAAGATTGTGAATGTGAGATTGATGGTATTAAGTTCTTTGGTTTGGCATATAACCATCCTGAGACTTTGATACCAAATGATGTTGACGTGCTCATTACTCATGAACCTCCTATTATGATACTTGATGAATCAGCAGGAATTCACTGGGGAAATGCATTACTTCGAAACAAGGTTTACGAGGTAAAGCCACACTATCATTTGTTCGGTCATGCTCATGAAGGATATGGTACATTCAAGGATGAGCACATCATTTTCTCAAATGGGGCAATACTTGATGACAACTACAACTCTTGCCATAAACCTAAACTGATTATCTACAAATAGGTCGAAACTATAGTTTCTCCAATAGTTGTAAACTAAGAAAAGGTTGGCATATCGAAGATAGTATGCTGGTAGTAGAAAAGGCGGATGGTGACGAGTCTGGTAATGGCGGTGACATCATAACGAAGGAGGTATTTGAGGTGTGGCAAAATCAATTGTAGGTATTGATTTTGATATTGGAACATTTCATTTTGACTGACAAGACAAGCTTTTAACTAGTAGATACACAGAGAATCGATTTATAGTCGATAATCTGTGTGTCTTTTTTTATTTATGACTGACTTTAGTTATCCAAACTTGCAAAATCGTTCCAATCGTTTCACAGAACCTTTCATGTCTTGATTTTTGTTCTAAAAGTATGATTCGGTTTGTTTTCTAACTTCTATATTTGTCAGCAGAAACGAACGACAATGAAACATGGTATCTATATATTGGCTATTCTTATGGTTTTATTAAGCCTTCCAGAAAATGGGTATGCTTCGATTCCATTTTTCGCTGTCGCGAATGATACAATCCGGCGGGTAGTGATATATTTTGATGCGAATGATGCGGGAGTGAATCCTTGTTATAAAGGTAATAATCAAGTGATTGCAGCTTTGGATTCTTTGTTTCCCGGGAATTTGAATACGAAATATATAACTGCGCTAAATGTGGAAACTTTTGTTTCTCCTGATGGCAACGAGTCTGATAATAAAAGTTTGGTTGCCCGGAGAAATGATTCGATAAAGGAATTCTTGCAACGGTATAATTCGGATGTTAGTGTTGATAAGATTCATTTTTTTTCAGAGGGAGAGGATTGGTCGGAGTTTCGTAAGTTGGTGGCATCCGACTCCAACTTGCCGGATCGGGAAGAAGTGCTGATATTAATTGATTATCATAAGAATGATGTCAATAAACGGAAGCAACTGTTGCGGAAATTGAATCGGGGAATTGCTTACCGATACATTGTTCACAATATCTTTCCAGAACTGAGGAGATCGGTTATTACGATTGTCGGAGAAACTTCGAAATTAGGTAAAGAGGCTTTTGAACCGGTATCTTCTGTCTCCGGGTTGTTTGTTTCAAAGCAGGAAGAGGCGCTTCCGAAAGATCAACCTGATAAGCCTGTGGGAGAAAGTGAAAAAAAACAGGCCTGTGAGGTCGATATATCGGAGGCAGAAGGGCCGGTGAAAAGCCAAACTGTACTTGCAGTGAAGAATAATCTGTTATATGATTTGGCATTGGCGCCAAATATAGAAGTGGAAATTCCGATAGGCAAGAGGTGGTCTTTGAATACTGAATATAAATGTCCGTGGTGGCTGAATAGCAAACATGATTTCTGCTATCAGCTCCTTTCGGGAGGGATGGAAGGACGTTGTTGGCTGGGAAACCGTCAGAGACGTGACCGATTGACCGGACAGTTTATCGGACTTTATGCTGAAGGCGGGATATATGATTTTCAGTTACGTGGCGACGGCTATCAAGGTAAGTATTACGGAGCTGCGGGAGTGACTTATGGATATGTACGGCAGTTGGCACGGCATTTTTCCCTTGAATTCAGTCTTGGCATAGGGTATTTGACAACAGAATATAAAAAATATACTCCTTATGAGGGAGATATTATATGGATAAATAGTGGGCGTTATAACTTTATTGGTCCTACCAAGGCGAAAGTTTCTTTGGTATGGCTGATAACAACAAAGAGATAGGAGGGCGCAATGCGGAATACAAGATACAGATTTCTTGTGCTTTTGTCCTCGCTACTGATGCTAACTGGATGTAGCCGTCGCGATATATTGGATGATTATCCCGTAAGTGGGGTAGATATAAAGCTGGATTGGGATGGAGTGACAGATCAACTGCCGGAGGGAGTTCGGGTGATTTTTTATCCGAAGAACGGAGATGGCAGGAAAGTAGATAAATACCTTTCGGTGCGAGGCGGAGAAATGAAAGTTCCTCCGGGACGGTATTCAGTAGTAACTATGGGTTATAACTTTAACTCGGATCGTATACGAATTAGAGGAGAAGAGTCCTATGAATCTATAGAAGCTTATACAGAATATTGCAATGATTTGGGGATTGCAGGAATGGAAAAGATGGTTTGGTCACCCGATTCGTTGTATGTATTGAATATAGATGAGCTGAAAATAGACAAGAGTGAAGAAGTGCTTCATTTAGACTGGAAGATGAAATCTGTGGTGAAGAAATATTCTTTTGCAGTAGAGGCTAAAGGTTTGGAGTATGTTGCAACAGTGGTAGGGAGCATTGATGGATTATCCGATTGTTACTGTATAGGCAAAGGTCGTGGAGTGTGTAGCTCACAACCTATCTACTTTGAGGTAAAGAAGGGAGACAATAAGGTAACGGCATCTTTCACCGCTTTCAAACAAGTAAAGGAAATGACAATGCCGACGCGAATGTCAATATCAGAGAGGGAGACTTCTAGTGAGAAAGATGCTATAATATTAATATTGAAATTTATTAAAACAGATAATACAGTTCAGGAAGCAACAATTGATGTTACTGAAATAATAGGTACACTTGAAAATGCTGGAACAGGGGAAGATGGAAAACCAACCCCACCACCGGAGATTGAGTTACCGCCTGATGATAAGATTGAAGTTGATAAGCCGGAAACACCACCGAATCCTGATGGAGGTGGAGGAATGGGTGGCAATGTTGATGGATGGGGACCCGAAGATAATGTTGAGTTACCCGTGAAATGAAATAGATGCTATAAACAAAATATAACAATATTATAAACTTAAAAAAATACAGTTATGAAGAAGATTTTATTGGCAGTAACAGCTGCTTTGGCAATTACGGGTTGCTCACAGAATGAAGAGTTTGAAGCCCCTTCACAGAAGGCCGAAATTAATTTTAATACGGCGGTAACTAGAGCTACTGAACTGGATACAGACGGTTTAAAGAGTTCTGGCTTTCAGGTTTATGCGTATAATACGAAGGCAGAGGAGATGAGTGCTGCGGTGACTCTTTCGACACCATGGATAAATGGTTCTGCTACTTATTCGGATTCTAAATGGACGGTATCTGGAGGTCCATATTATTGGCCTCTTGCAGAAAATCTGCAATTCTTTGCATACTCTCCAAAAGACGGAGTTACATATATAGCTCCGAATGGTACTACTGATAAAGGATATCCTAAGTTTACTTATACAGTGGGAAATACAGCTGCCCTTCAAAAGGACTTAGTGATTGCATCTGTGGCAAATGCTCAAAAGAAGACAAATGAAGCAGCAACAGATGTTTCTTTAACTTTTAAACATGCATTGACTCAAGTAAATATCGAGGTGACAAAAGAGGCTGGTTATACCTATACTATATCTAAAGTGGAATTGACTGGAATTAAGGGAAGTGGAACATTTACATATGCAGGTGTTAACGCAGGGACTTGGACTGCAGGTACAGAGACAAGTGTCTCTTATGCATATGAACTTGGGGCTTTTTCAGATGATAAGACAGCTGTAAAAGCAGGTAATGCGTTGATGTTAATACCGCAAGCTCTTACTGATGCAAAAATATCTATAGAATATACCGTAGAGAAAGATGGAAGTAAGATTGCTGAAAATAGTAAGGAAGTATCTTTGACAAGTACTGCTGCATGGGCGTTTGGAAAGAAAATACTATATAAACTAACATTGCCTATTGGTGCTCAAGAAGTTGGTATCACTGCAACTGTTACTGGTTGGGATGCTGAAGATCCTGTAACTCCAACTGTTGACTAACACAAGATTAAATCTATGGAACCGATGTAATTTGTATGTTACATCGGTTCTTCTTGTGTTTTGGAATTATGATAGAAAATATAGCCTAGTTTCTCCAGAAAAAGACTGGGAATTTTAATTCTATATGTTACTTACATTTTTGTAGTGGACACCTTTTTTCTTTTACCTAACCTCTTTTTCACTTTTCTCTCTTTTTTTATGGCAATATGAAAGATTTCATATATTTTTGCTGGCAGCATAAACAAAAACAAACACAGTCAGCGTATGCCATCTATTTGTCAAGGAACCTGGGATTGTCAAATATGTCCAAAAGCAGTGAGCAATGCTATTACTCATGTGATTTATCAGCGTGGTTTTCATAAACCGGCTCAAAAGTGTGAAGAAAATCTTATCCTTTTTTTGATGAAGGGAGAAATACTGGTCAATAGTAAGGAATATGCGGGGACAATGCTTAAGGAAGGTGAATTTATCCTTCAGGCTATTGGTTCTATGTTTGAGATGCTTGCTATGACTGAATGTGAGTGTATTTATTATCGTTTTATCCAGCCCGAACTGTTTTGTGATTTCCGTTTCAATCATATCATGAAGGAAGTATCTCCTCCACTTATTTATACTCCATTAAAAATAATTCCAGAACTGCAATATTTCCTCAATGGGTCTATTACTTATTTGAAAGGAGATAAAGTCTGTCGGGATTTGCTATCTCTGAAACGAAAAGAATTGGCGTTTGTATTGGGATACTATTATTCCGATTATGCTCTTTCGAGCTTGGTGCATCCACTCTCTAAATATGTAAACAGTTTCCAATATTTCATTATTCAAAACTATAAGAAAGTAAAGACAGTGGAAGAACTGGCACAATTGGGTGGATATACCCTTAGTACATTCCGTCGTATCTTCAATAACGTCTTTCATGAACCTGTTTATGAATGGATGCTGGCGAGACGTAAAGAGGGCATTCTGGACGACTTGAACAACTCTAAATGTAGCATCTCGGAGATATGCTATAAATATGGTTTTGAATCTTTACCCCATTTTTCTAATTTCTGCAAGAAATCTTTTGGTGCCTCTCCACGTAATTTACGTAGGCAAGACATTTCATAAATGCAACTATGTAAGATAACTGCGGTTCACCGGTTTCACCCAATTTTCTAAATGCCGATGAATAAGGTAACAGCGGGTGAAAGCAAGGGAGAAATTCAGGTGAAACTGAACCTTCCCGGTTTCACCTATTGAGTTTATTCATACCGACTGTTGGACATATAGATCCAAGGTATTGGATATATAGCTCCAAGATACTGGATATATAGATGCAACAACTCAAGTATTAACACATGAGAACTAAGGTGTTAAGACCAGTCGGCCAAAGTATTACATCCGCACAGTTCACTCATTAACACCTGAAAGCGGATTTGCTATAAGCATATCCGGATTAGCTATAATGATAATTGTTTTAGCTCAAGGGATATTTTAATAAGACAGGTGAAAGCGGTAACGAATGATTTTACCTTATTTCAATCCTCGCTTTCACCCGTAATTCTCTCATTCATAACAGTTTTGGCTATAAGGTGAAATCGGTGAAACTTATGAATTAAAAGTTCATGTTACTGATCCGTATTAATAATAATTGTGCTCTACTCATACATAAAGAAATCCCCTGTCGGACTAGCCGGCAGGGGATTCTGTCATTAATCAAATTAAGCTCTCGCTATTGAAATCTAGCAATTTCTAGTCTTTTAATTTTGCGATGATGAAGTCGCGGTTCAAGCGGGCGATGTTGCTGATAGAAATATTCTTCGGACATTCAGCTTCACAAGCACGAGTGTTTGTACAGTTACCGAATCCCAGTTCGTCCATCTTTGACAACATAGCTTTTGCACGACGCAAAGCTTCCGGTTTACCTTGCGGCAGCAAGTTCAACTGGCTAACTTTTGCAGAAACGAACAACATAGCAGAACCATTCTTACATGCAGCTACACAAGCACCGCAACCGATACAAGAAGCAGCATCCATAGCTTCGTCAGCGATAGGTTTCGCGATCAGGATAGCGTTAGCATCCTGCGGAGCACCTGTGCGTACGCTTACATAACCACCAGCTTGCATAATCTTGTCGTATGCAGTACGGTCTACCATCAAGTCTTTGATGACAGGGAAACCAGCCGAACGCCAAGGTTCAACAGTGATGGTATCACCGTCGTTGAAACGACGCATATAGATCTGGCAAGTAGTAGCACCTGTTGCAGGACCGTGCGGGTGTCCATTGATGTAAAGAGAACACATACCGCAGATACCTTCGCGGCAGTCATGATCGAATACTACCGGTTCTTTTCTTTCGCTGATGAGCTGTTCGTTCAGAATATCCAGCATTTCGAGGAAGGAAGTATCGCCGGGGATATCTTTCATTTGGTAGGTTTCAAAAGCACCTTTAGCCTTCGGACCAGCTTGGCGCCATACCTTCAGTGTAAATGATATATTTTTATCCATTTTCTTCTAATTCTTTTAAATGTTTAACTTCACCGATTAGCTCTTGTAGTTACGGGTTTGAACCTTGATAGCTTCGTATACCAGCGGTTCTTTGTACAACACCGGAGCTTTTTCATCGTCACCTTGATATTCCCAGCATGCTACATAGAAGAAGTTTTCGTCATCACGTTTAGCTTCTCCTTCTTCAGTCTGGTATTCTTCACGGAAGTGACCACCACAACTTTCGTTACGGTTCAATGCATCGTAAGCAACAAGCTCACCCATTGTGATGAAGTCGTACAGACGGATTGCTTTGTCAAGCTCTACGTTCATACCTTCCTTAGAACCGGGGATAAACAGATTCGTTTCGAATTCCTTGCGGATTTCTTTCAGTTCGGCAATACCTTTCTTCAAGCCTTCTGCCGTACGTCCCATACCTACATATTCCCACATAACATGACCCAGTTTCTTGTGGATAGAATCAACAGATTCTTTACCCTGGATGCTCATGAACTTGTCGATCTTAGCTTGAACTGCCTTTTCTGCTTCAGCAAATTCAGGAAGATCAGTAGAGAAACGAGGAACAGTGATTTGATCTGCCAGATAATTCTGGATTGTATAAGGCAATACGAAGTAACCGTCAGCCAAACCTTGCATCAATGCAGAAGCACCGAGGCGGTTTGCACCGTGGTCGGAGAAGTTACATTCACCGATAGCGAACAGACCCTTGATAGTGGTTTGCAGTTCGTAGTCTACCCAGATACCACCCATTGTATAGTGGATAGCCGGATAAATCATCATCGGATTATAATATTTTACGCCATTAATTTCTTTTGCCAGTTCTCCCGGATTAACGTCAGTGATTTCTTCATACATATCGAAGAGGTTACCATAACGTTGGAGAACGATGTCGATACCCAAGCGGTTGATAGCTTCAGAGAAGTCAAGGAATACGGCCAAACCTGTGTTGTTTACACCGAAACCTGCGTCGCAACGTTCTTTAGCGGCACGGCTGGCAACGTCACGCGGAACCAGGTTACCGAATGCCGGATAGCGGCGTTCCAAGTAATAGTCGCGGTCTTCTTCAGGAATATCACTTCCTTTGATTTCGCCTTTCTGGAGTTTTACAGCATCTTCTTTCTTCTTCGGAACCCAGATACGACCGTCGTTACGGAGAGATTCAGACATCAAAGTCAGTTTAGACTGCTTGTCACCGTGTACCGGGATACAAGTCGGGTGAATCTGAACGTATGCAGGATTTGCGAATACAGCACCCTTGCGGTAGCAAGAGATAGCAGCTGTACAGTTACAACCCATAGCGTTAGTAGACAGGAAGTAAGCGTTACCATAACCACCGGTAGCGATTACTACAGCGTGAGCGGCGAAACGTTCCAATTCGCCTGTTACAAGATTTTTTGCGATGATACCGCGGGCACGTCCGTCAACGATGACAACATCCTGCATTTCATAGCGGGTATACAGTTTAACAGTACCTACGTTTACCTGACGGCTCAATGCAGAGTAAGCACCCAGCAGCAACTGCTGACCAGTCTGGCCTTTAGCGTAGAAAGTACGGGATACCTGTGCGCCACCGAAAGAACGGTTATCCAGTGTACCGCCATATTCGCGAGCGAAAGGAACACCTTGCGCTACACATTGGTCGATGATAGCGTTAGACACTTCAGCCAAACGATATACGTTTGCTTCACGGGCACGATAGTCGCCACCTTTTACAGTATCGTAGAACAGACGGTAAACCGAGTCACCATCATTTTGATAATTCTTTGCAGCATTGATACCACCCTGTGCAGCGATAGAGTGTGCACGACGGGGAGAATCCTGAATACAGAAATTGAATACTCTGAAACCCATTTCACCGAGTGAAGCAGCGGCAGAAGCACCTGCCAGACCTGTACCCACAACGATGATGTCCAAACGACGTTTATTAGCGGGATTCACCAATTTCTGGTGAGCTTTATAGTTGGTCCATTTCTCAGCCACCGGGCCTTCTGGAATTTTTGAATCTATCTTGATCATAATATTATTTACAATTTAATCATTTACAATTTACTATTTAGCAAGCACCGCCACAAATCAGTGTTTTCACGAAGAATACCACTACTACCAGTGCGAAACCGAGTACAACAATCGTAGAATAGATGTTAGAAATACATTTCCAACGATTGATCCATACTTTGTTGTTCCATCCCAGTGATTGCATAGAGCTCCAGAAACCGTGAGTCAGGTGGAACCACAAAGCAAACAGCCAAACGAGGTAAAGAACTACGTAAACCGGGCTAGAGAAAGTCTGCTGGATGTGATAAGCACCGTTAGCGGCATAAGCCAGCGTCAGTGTATCAGCGTGCATGCCCATGTTGTGCATCAGTTCCGGCAACTGCATTTTTGCCCAGAAGTTGAAGAGGTGCAAACCAAGACCTACAATAACGATCAGACCCAGCACCAACATGTTTTGAGATGCCCATTCTACAGTTTTTGGTTTGTCAACCACTGCATAGCGTTCGCTACCACGCGCTTTGCGATTCTGCATTGTCAGCCAGAATGCGTAGATAATGTGAATTACGAAAAGAGCAGCCAGTCCTGCGGTAGCCACTAATGCATACCAGTTTGCTCCCAGGAACTCACAAATCATGTTGTAACCATCAGCCGAGATGATCGCAACCAAGTTCATCGCCATGTGAAATGTTAGAAACAGGACAAGGGCGATACCGGTAACGCTCATCACCACTTTCCTTCCTACAGATGAATTACTTAACCACATAAATGATTGAATTTAAATTATTTAATTGTTAGAACTAAAATTTCGACGTTTTACACCTCTTACAGACTGCAAAAATAGGGGAAATAGATTGATTGAGCAAGGAATTAAAGAAATAATTCTTTAATAATGGATCAATACGCCAATGTGTCAATATGCCAGCCAGTATGCGCGCATGGTGCAACTGATTGGCACATTCGTAGGATGGGACTGTTTATTGTACCTTTCCGATTTTCTCACCGCCGGCTGCTTTTTTGCGTAAAGCGCGTGGGGTATCGCCGAAAGAGTCTTTACAGAAGTGTGCGAAATGCGACAGGGAGTCGAATCCGTATCTGTTACAGATTTCAGTGATTCGCATTTTGCTGTGTTGCAGGTCTTCCAGGATTCCTTCCCGTTTCTTTTCCAGTATCCATTCGTATACGGGCACACCATAGAGGTTTTTGAAAAGGCGGCGGAAAGTAGTGGTCGTATATCCTCCCAGATGCGCAAATTCTTCTACGTTCTTCACGTTGCTGTAATTCTGCATGACGAAATAGTGGAAACTTTCCGTATAAGTGCTGATCGGATAGAAGAATGAACCCAGTTGGGGCAGCGGATAGAAGTTGGTAATCAAAAAAACCAGTTCTTTGCATTTTAAGTCGATATACTTGCTGCAAGGGTTTTCTTCAGCGAGGAATTCGGGCATACTGGTGACAAGGTGGTAAAGCCTTTCGCTCATAATCAGTGGAGTGTAGGTCAAAGGAGCTTCCGCCTGTTCCATCATTTCCTTATATCGGTCTTCGCAAAGCAAAGGCAGTTCGTTGAACCAGTAGACAACGTATTCAACATCTGTCAGTGCCAGTATTTCGACCTTGGAGCCAATAGCTTGCAAAACAATTTGTCTCTCGCGTAACGTTATTCCGGGATGCTCTTCGCTATTGATAAGTAATTCGCCCTTTATCATAAAAAGCATACAATTCTGCGTACACTTATCCTTGGGGATATGCTCTCCTTTAGGTAAGTTTCTATATACAAGGATATTCTCAACATTTTTTGGACATCCCGTACAGTTGGTATATTGTATGCAAAATGAATCTCCTGGCATGAGTTTTATGCGTGATTTATTATCTTAACGGAACAAAGATAGGCTTTTTTTGCGGAAAATGGAACTCTTTCTTTTATTTATGTTTTAGTAGAAACCTGCAAATATTATTCTTATCCCTTTCGATGATGTTAGAGAATTCAATATTTATCTGTTGTAAATTTCTGAATAGAAAACTTTATGTTGATTTTTGGAAGTATTATAGTTGTTTTTGAACATCTGTTTGTTTTTGATATGCGTATTTTTGCGATCTAAATGTTTTAATTATCAATCATTATGCTAATGCTAAGAAAAATTGTATTCTTCCTTTTTGTGTTTGTTGGATTATCATTGTTTGCACAACAAGACTATATGGTCAGTTCTTATGTGCGGGGTAATTTTTACAACCGTGGTCGTATTTCTACAGAAAGCTTGCGGGCAAGTGACGACCTTATTTTCTTGAATGTTCATCCTAATAAAGACGGATCATTGTCATTCGAGAATCCACGTGTATTTCAGGGAAAAGGGGTGAGCACTTGGGAAGGTTTGATTAAATCGGTTCGTGCAAAAGTAAAAGGTACAAAAGTGAAAATACGTTTGGGAGCTTCCAGTGGCGAATGGAAAGCGATGGTGGCCGATGAGGCCGCTCGTACGACGTTTGCAAAGAACATAAAGACTGTACTGGAAAAGAATAAACTGGATGGCATTGATCTTGATTTTGAGTGGGCAGAAAATGAGAAAGAATATAAAGATTATAGTTTGGCTATCCTGAAGATGCGGGAAGTGTTGGGAGACAAGTATCTTTTCAGTGTATCTCTGCATCCTGTTTGTTATCAGATTAGTAAGGAAGCTATTGAAGCTGTTGATTTTATTTCACTTCAGTGCTATGGTCCTTCACCGGTTCGCTTTCCGATAGAGAAATATTGTTCGGATATACAGATGGTATTGGAGTATGGCATTCCGAAGGAAAAACTGGTAGCAGGAGTTCCTTTCTATGGTGTGACAAAGGATAATTCGAAGAAGACAGAGGCTTATTTCAGTTTTGTACAAGAGGGACTGATTACGGAACCTGCACAAAATGAAGTAATATATAAGGGAGAGAAATATGTGTTTGACGGACAGGACAATATCCGCACTAAGACCCGTTATGCGATGGAGCAAGGACTGAAAGGCATGATGAGTTGGGATTTAGCCACAGATTTGCCGCTGGATGATTCTAAATCATTGCTCAAAGCGATGGTTGAGGAATTAAGAAAATGACCTCCCCTACAGGTCGCAGAGTTTCCTATTGGGAGGTATCAGAAGGGATTTTTCATTATTGTTCTGAATGATAGAGCAACATGAAAGTAAATTCTACTTCTGATACATCTTCCTTTCTCAAGATTGTATAATCTGCTTCAGGTAATCCGAAGGCGAGACGCCGAATTCCTCTTTAAAGCTTTGGCGGAAATATCCCGTACTGTTCATTCCTACTTTATAGGCGATTTCAGAGATGTTGAACTTTCCTTCAAGCAGTAAACGTTCTGCATTCTGCATTTTCACTTTCCGGATATATTCGTTGGTCGATAATCCTGTCAGTGCTTTCATTTTCCGGTAGAGGGTGGAACCGCTCATACACATCTTGTCTGAAAGATAGGTAATATCAATTTTCTCCGAAGAGAGGTTTTCTTCGATTAAAAGGGTGATTTTTTCAATAAATTCATTATCCAGCTTGCTTAGAGCTTCGGCGATTACGATACGTTTTTCTTTTAAATCTGCCTGATTGCCCGGAACGGATTGTGTCTGGAATTGAGCTATCAGTTTCTTTCTTGATTCCAGCAGATTATTGATACGGCTGCGTAGCAGAGAAGCACTGAAAGGCTTTGTCAGATAAGAATCGGCTCCTACTTCGTATCCTTCTTCTTTATCTTGCAGAGAATCTTTGGCTGTCAATAGGATGACAGGGATATGACTGGTTCGTACGTCTTCTTTCAATTGCCGGCAGAGAGTGATACCGTCCATGACAGGCATCATAATATCGCTGACTACAATATCTGGGATGCGGCTAAGAGCTTGTTGCTTCCCTTCTTCTCCATTGTAGGCGGTGAGTACTTCGAACGAATCTGCGAAGGACTCGGCGATATATTTCTGTATCTCTTCATTGTCTTCTACAATCAACAGGATTGGTTTGCCGGTATCCAGTGTGGTTTCTTGTGGATATTCAAGGCTTGCTTCCTGATTCGTATCTTCTTGAATCAGTCCTGTAGAATCTGCGTGTAAGGCATTGGGATAGATATTATCCGTCAATAGGCTGATATAGAAAGTACTTCCTTCGTTTTGCATACTTTCTGCCCGGATTTCTCCTTCATGCAGGGTGACCAGATTCTTCACTAGGGCCAAGCCAATGCCTGTGCCGGATGCCTGATGCTTGCCGCTTTCCTGATAATAACGGTCAAAAATATGTGGCAGGGCTTCAGCAGAAATTCCATATCCCGTGTCACTGACTTTTATCTCCGTATAAGCAACTTCATTGCGCATTGTCTGATACAAACTTAGAGTGACGCGTCCCTGTTCCGTATATTTGATCGCATTGGAAATCAGGTTGTCCAAAACGATGGTAATGATTTCCTTATCAAAGAAAAGGAGCATTTCTTCTTTCTCTATTTGAATCTGGAAATCAATCTTGGTCTTTTGATTTAGTTCTTTGTATTTAAGCCCTATCTCATAGATCAGAGGAGCGATATTGCCTTTGCTGACACACAATTTCTTGTTTTGTGTCTCTGTCTTCCGGAATTCCAGTATTTGATTAATCAAGTTGAGCAGCCGTAGTGCACTCTGATGGATGACAGATAACTTTTGGGCTTGTTTTACCGGAAGTGAGGTCTCTTTTTGCATATCTTCCAGAGGACCGAGGATTAAGGTCAACGGCGTACGCAGCTCATGGGTGATATTGGTATAGAATCGCAGACGTTCCTGGTTCAATTCCTGTTCCTGCTCATGGTTTTTCTTTTCCAAAGTGTAGAGACTTTCCAAATCCAGCTTCTTTTTATATGCATGCAGGATAAGGTAAATGATGCTGATAGATACCAAAATATAGATAAGCTTTGCCCACCATGTCAACCAAAGAGGGGGATTGACACGGATGGTAAGTGAAGTAGCTTCTTCGGGCCATTCTTGATTATGTACCCTTGCTTTGATGAGGAATTCATATTTTCCCGGAGGAATGTTTCGGAAAGTGACGCTGTTGTTCTCATTGACGGTGTACCATGAGTTTTCAAGCCCTTTCAGCATATAAACATATTCCACTTGGTTGACTAGTGAGTAGTTTTGTACGTTAAATGTAAGTCCAAAGCTATTTTGCGCATGACTTAATTCTACATTCTGTCCTTTGGATAAATTGATAATCATGTCATTGTTTTCCAGATTGCTTAACCGTCCGAGTATTTTCATTTCTGTGATAACTGCTGCCGGAGCTGGTTGTTCGTTCATGGTGATATCGGGATTGAAACAGCATACTCCATTGATAGAACCGAAATAAATCCATCCGTTCTTGTTTTGTGTAACACAACTGCTTGAGAAACTTCCTGCCGGTACATCATCAGAGTGACTATAATTGTAAAAACAGTCTTTGCTTGTAACATAACAGCTGATACCTTTGTTGTTACTAAACCAGATATTTCCTTTTTTGTCTTCTGCTATAGCGCAGATATTTGTATTGATCAGGCCGTCTTTCCGTTGATAAGTCTTATAATTCAGTTCATCGGTAGACAGGAAACAAACCAATCCCTCTCCTGTTCCTATCCACATTCTTTTTTGTTTATCTTGTATGATCTGGTTGACAGTATTGGAACAGAAACCATCCCTTTGAGTGAACGTTTTGATTTTTTGTAAGTCCGGGGTGTATATACCAAGTCCGTCTCCGAAAGTCCCAATCCAGAAACGCCCTTTCTCATCTTGAGTTATGGAGCGTATAAAGTCACTTTGTAGTTCGCTGTTTTCTGTATTGTAATGTCGGATAATCTCCATTGTAAGAGGGTTCAATATAACAATCCCTCCACTGTATCCTACCCAAATGTTGTGCTGGGTATCTTCATAGATCGTACGGACATCCAGATTAGATTGCCCCATAAGAGAGATGGAACGGAATTTTCTATTCCGGTTATCATAATAGCTGATTCCCCCTTGGTAGGAACCAAACCATAAATTACCTTTTGAATCCTGCAAAGAGGCTAATATAAAATTCGAAGGAATATTTCCACTCTCTTTTTTATAGATAGCGATACGTTTCTCTCCTTCAAATACATTGATTCCTCCACCGTCTGTTCCGATCCAAACCCGTCCTTGTCTGTCCATACAGAGGCTACTGGCTACTTTGTTGTTCAAACTGTTCTCATTGTTTGGAATAGGGGAATAGCTCAATGTGGTGAACAAAGGTGGTTTACTGCTGATAAAGTTGATTCCTCCTCCCCATGTCCCTATCCAGATATTATCAAAAGAATCCTGGAATATGCATCGGGCACTTGCATTAGAAAGACTTCGGCTATCAGCACCCTCCTGTATATATTCAAGAGAAATCTCTTCTGGCGAGAGGAACATACTTTGTTTAAGGTTTAATATGGCAATACCATTGAGTTCTGAAGCAATCCAAAGCCTATTATCTTTCAGTTGGCGGATAGATAATATACGGCTGCATAAAGTAGCATACTTGTCATTCTTGTTGTTTTTGAACATTATGAAGTTTTCATTAGCAGCATCATATAGAGCCAATCCGTTATTTGTACCTAACCAGATATTTCCATTTGCATCTTTTATAATACAAAACACATCATTACCGGGCAAACTCATTGGATTTCCGGCTTCGTTCCGGAAGTTTTTTACGCTCTTGTCTTTTGGAGAAAAAATACTGAACCCGCTTCCGACATGCCCGATATACAAATTTCCATCACCTCCGTCCAATACTGTCCATGTCTGGTCGCAAGGTAGACCGGGAACTGTATTTTTATTATAATGAGTGAATTGTCCGCTGGTGATATCAAGGTATTCTATACCTCTATAATAGGTACTAATCCATAAACCATCATCATGTTGAGTGGAAGGAGAAATGTCTGTTACGTCATTCGTAATCAGACTATGTGGATTTTCCGGGTTATGTTGATAAGCGGTAAATGTTTGCTCATTATAATTGTATGCATTTAGTCCGTCTCGTTGAGTGGCTATCCAAATAATAGGACGTTTGGTGTCTGCATACACCCGGTTAAGCTCGTTGCCGGTAATTCCCTGATTATTCTGTGCCAAATCATTTTTATAGTAAGTAGTAAAGCGGGTACCGTCAAACTTATTAAGTCCTTCTTCTGTGGCAAACCATAAGAATCCTTGTTTATCTTGTGTAATGCTGACTACATAATTATTTGATAATCCTTGCTCTATCCCCAATCTTTTTACAGAATGAGACTGGGCTATCAACTGAAAAGTTGATAACAAGAATAAAAATAGAATAGAAGCAATGTGTTTTTTCATAACTTGTGCTTATTTGTTTCAATTACAAGTCCAAAAATAGGAATAAATATTTTATTTAGAGTATGTAAATCGTTCATTGCATGATTTGTGTAGCTCTTCTGCATGATTTTTGTTTATTCAGTCTATATCAATGACGTATATTTGTGTTCGAAAAAACAACAAAAAATGTTTAATCTTTAAATTCTAATTTATGAGGTATTTAAGAATCTTATGCATATGTATCATACAGCTGTTTCTGTCTGCTGTTGCATTTGCACAAACACAAGTTACAGGACATGTAGCTGATGTAAGGGGAGAGGATATCATTGGTGCCAATGTAACTGTAAAGGGAACTTCTAATGGGACAATTACAGACATCGATGGTAATTTTACAATCAATGTAGATGATAAGAATGGAACACTGGCAGTCTCGTTTATTGGTTATAAGACTAAAGAAGTGAAGATTGGCGAAAAGGCACGTCTTCAGATTGTTCTTGAAGAAGATACCGAAACTTTGGATGAAGTTGTAGTGGTAGGTTATGGTACACAAACCAAGAAAAGTTTGACCGGAGCAATCAGTGATGTCAAGTCTGATGCGTTGACACGTTCTGTTTCTACTACTACTGCCGGAGCGTTGTCCGGTAAAATAGCAGGTGTGTCTACACGTGCTGTGGATGCCCGTCCGGGTAGGGGAATTAATCTCGAAATTCGTAATATGGGTAGTCCGTTGTTTGTAATTGATGGTATTCCTTACGGCGGTATGAATAGTCGTGACTGGTTGCAGGCATCGGATGTTTCCGGTAGTGATGTTTTTAATGCTCTAAACATTGAAGATATTGAAAGTATCACGGTCTTGAAGGATGCTTCTGCTGCTATTTACGGTTTGCGTGCATCAAATGGTGTGGTTTTGGTAACTACCAAGAAAGGTAAAAAGAATGATAAGGTAAGTATCAATGTAAATGGATATTATGGCTGGCAAAACCTGACTCGTTTCCCGAAACTGGCAAATGCAGGACAATATGTAAGAGGATTGGCTGAAGCAGCGCAGAACAGAGGCGAAGATCCAAGCAAGCTATATAGCCCCGAAGAACTGGCGAAATGGGAAGCCGGTACGGAACCGGGATATAAGAGTTATGACTATTATGATATGGTGATGAGAAAAAATGTGCCACAGTACCACATTAACGCTAACGTGACGGGTGGTTCTGAAAAGACCAATTACTACCTTTCTGTAGCTCATACCGGACAGGATGCCATGATGCGCGACTTCAAATACGAACGTACCAACCTTCAGTTGAATATTGATACAAAGATTACAGATCGTTTTACGATCGGTGCACAGATCAGCGGTAAATACGAAAAGACCGAAGATGTAGGTTTGCCTGGCGGTGATGGATATTATTCGGCTATTTTGTCTATGTTCAAAATGCAACCGATTGAAAGTCCTTATGCTAATGATAATCCGGAGTATATCAATAATGTACATGAGAATGGTTACAATCCGGCAGCTTTCAGCCGTGATATTGCCGGCTATAAAGATAATCTGACTCGTAATGCCAATATCAATGCTTATGCGCAGTATAATTTCTCATTTGGTTTGACTGCAAAGGCTACTTTCTCGTACAATTATACTAACAGTCGTTTTGACGGTTATCAATATGCTTATCAGATTTATACCTACGATAAGGAGAAGGAGACTTATAATGGGACTCCTGCCGTAGGACGTTGGAGAAGTCAAATCGATCGTAGCGTTCCTGCGCGTTATATGCAGTTACAATTGAATTATGCCAAACAGATTAAGAACCACAATATTTCGGCTGTTTTGGGTTATGAAGCCTCCGATTACGATTGGACTAAGAAGACTTATGGAACAGAACCTTCTACCGACTATTTGCCGCTATTGCAGTTCGATGAACTTAACAGTTTCGGTGATGAATGGAGTTACGAGGCACGTGCCGGATGGATTGGCCGTATCAATTACGATTTTGCTCACAAATATCTGATTGAATTATTGGCTCGCTATGATGGCTCTTATCTTTATGCAGCGAATAATCGTTGGGGATTCTTCCCGGGTGTATCTATCGGTTGGAGAATCTCGGAAGAGAAATTCTTTGAAAAGTTGAGACCTGTTGTAGATGATTTAAAGATTCGTGCTTCTATCGGTCAGACAGGTACAGAAAAAGATGTAAAGTTGTTCGATTACTTGAGTGGTTATACTTGGAATAATGGTAATGCTGTATTGGATGGCGAGCTGGTTACCGGATTGAACCAAAGAGGATTGCCTATTACAAATCTATCCTGGACTAAGAATACGACATCGAATATCGGTTTTGACCTGACCATGTTCAATAATCGTTTGAAGATCACAGCCGATGCTTTCCGTAAGGATATTACCGGTGTGCCGGCTGCCCGCTATGATGTATTGCTTCCGAGCGAAGTAGGCTATTCGCTACCTAACGAAAACTTGAACAAACAAGCTTATATTGGTGCGGAGGGTATGGTTACATGGACCGACCATATCGGTGATTTGAATTATACCGTAAGCGGTAATTTTACTTTCTCACGTTACAAAAGTATTGAGACTTACAAACCACGTTTTAATAACTCCTGGGATGAATATCGCAATTCTGCAGAAGGTCGTTGGGGAGGTATTTATTGGGGATATCAGGTAATCGGCCAGTTCCAGTCGGAAGAAGAAATTCGTAATTATCCGGTAAACCTGGATGGAAATAATAACCGCACCCTGCTTCCTGGTGACTTTATCTATAAAGATGTGAATGGTGATGGCATCATCAATGGTATGGATGAGCGTCCTATCGGTTATCCTGAAGGCTGGGCACCTATCATGTCATTTGGTGGTAATATCGGTTTGCAGTGGAAGGGCATTGACTTGAATATCGACCTTTCCGGTGGTGCTATGCAAGGATGGAGACAGAACTATGAGTTGGCCAATGCATATCATGGCAACGGAAACTCTCCGGTTTATTTGTTGGAAGACCGTTGGCATCGTGCCGACTTGTATGATCCGGATAGTGAATGGATACCGGGACGTTATCCGGCCATCCGTAAAGGTGAATTCAGCTATAACAATAAGAATAGTGACTTTTGGTTGCACAATGTACGCTATCTGCGTATCAAGAACTTGGAAGTGGGTTACAGCTTGCCGGCTCAACTGTTGAGACCGATCCGTGCACAGAAGGTACGTGTTTATGCGAATGTTTCTAACTTGTGTTCGTTCGACAATGTGGGTAAGTTTGGAGTCGATCCTGAAATTACTGCCGCAGCTGCAGTGGTATATCCGCAACAACGTACATTCCTCCTTGGATTTAATATTACATACTAAAAACGAAAGTGATCATGAAAAGCAAATCTATAAAAATACTTCTGATGGGAGCTGCCATCACTTCCATGTTATCGAGTTGTGGTGACAGTTGGTTTGAAAGAGAACCCAAAAACATTCTTACTAATGAGTTGGTATGGAATGATCCGAACATGATTAAATCGCAGTTGGCCAATCTTTATAATCGTATTCCGCAGCTGCACGGTGATTTCAATACCGGTGGTATGTGTGAAACAGACGATGCTATGTATTGTGGTACATTAGATCAGAATTATCGTAACGAACTGCGTTATGGAAACGACTACGGACGCTGGTGGGATTACGGACTGATACGTGACATCAATATGTCTATTGAGAATATCGATAAGTATGGAACCGATATTTCGGCAGATGAGAAACTTCAGTTCAAAGCAGAGTTCCGTTTTATCCGCGCCTACGTTTATTTTGAGCTTGTAAGACGTATGGGTGGTGTACCATTGATTACAACGACTTTGGAGTATGACTTTAGCGGAGATCCTTCTTATTTACGCAATCCGCGTGCAAAGGAACACGAAATATATGATTTTGTATATAGTGAATGTGAAGCGATTAAGTCGCAATTGGGTAATAAAGGCAGTCAGACTCGTGCCAACTATTACACAGCGTTAGCGTTGGAAAGTCGCGCTATGTTGTATGCCGGTTCTATCGCTAAGTACAATGCACTGAAAACTCCTAATATTGTGACTTCCGGTGGAGAAGTGGGTATTCCGTCCGATATGGCAGATGATTACTATCGCAAATCATTGGCAGCTTCGCAAGAGATTATCACAAAAGGTGGATATGAACTTTATGAGAAGGAGTCAGATAAAGGGGTGAACTTCTACAAAATGCTTATGGACAAGACCCTGAATAAGGAAGCAATTTGGGTGAAAGATTATAAGAATCCTCTGAAGGTGCATAGCTTCGGTTATGATAATGTAGTTCATCATTTAAGAGAGGATAACGACAACTCTTCTTGCATCGGCCCGTCACTAGGATTGGTAGAGGCTTTCGATTATCTGGATGGAACTCCGGGAACGTTACATTATAAGAATGGTGATGATTATGTAGTATATGACACTCCAAGCGATATTTTTGCCAATAAGGATGCACGTTTGTATGGTACGATTATCTATCCGGGTTCCAAGTTCAGAAATCAAGATGTGGATATTCAGGCAGGAGTAGCAGTTTGGAACGATAAGACCGGTTCTTATGACTTGCTGACAGACCCGAAATTGGGAAGTTTTTATGAAGATAATAAAATTTTTGTCGGTCAGGACGGACCTCAAACCAATAGTCCTAATGTGAGCAACACCGGATTTTATATCCGTAAGTTTATCAGTGAGGCATCCGGTTACACTCTCCGTAACTACGCTGAAAACTGGTGGCCTTGGTTCCGTTTGGGTGAAATCTATTTGAATGCCGCCGAAGCTGCTTTCGAATTGAATGACGAGCCGACAGCTTTACCCTACATCAACCGCTTGCGTCAGCGTGCCGGTTTCCCGGCCAACAGCTTGACAAGCCTGACAATAGAAAAGATTCAGAACGAACGTCGTGTGGAACTGGCTTTCGAAGATCACCGTTATTTTGATATGAAACGATGGAGAATAGCTGATATTACCTGGAACGGAAATACTGATAATGATAAAGCTATCGTATATGGTTTATATCCTTATCGTATTGCAGTGGCAAAACCGGGAACACAGGATCAGGACAAGTACATTTTCGTAAAGACCAGATCCGAACGTTTCAAGGTGGCAAGAACCTTCCAGCAGTCCAACTATTATTCATTCATTGCTGATGATGTAATTAATAACAATCCGACGATTGTTAAGAATCCATTCCAATAAAAAATAAGAGATTATGAAAAAGATTATACCTTTCTTTATTATGATATGTTGTTTGTTGGCAGTAAGCAGTTGCAGCTACGACAACTTTGAGGAACCTAAAGCCACATTAACCGGAAAAGCTATTTATGATGGTGAGGCAGTAGGGGTTAGAAGCGGAAGTTCCGAATTTGCTTTGTTTCAGGATGGTTATGCTTTGAAAGGTTCTATTCCGGTGTATATTGCCCAAGATGGAAGTTATTCCGTGTCCCTTTTCAATGGTGATTACAAATTGGTGCGTATGGGTAATGCACCTTGGGAAAGACCTTCTAATGATACGATCTATATTACCGTAAAAGGAAACACTGTGCAGGATATTCCTGTGACGCCGTATTTCTTTGTCAGAAACGTGTCTTTTGCCAAAAACGGTAATAAGATTACAGCACGTTTCACCATTAACAAAGTGGTTGCCAATGCCAATATGGAAAATGTAGGTATCTATCTGGGTACAGGTATTTTGACGGATGAGAAGCAGAAAGAAGCAGAGTTGAAGTTGGGTAATGCTGTTTCACTCGATCAGGAAAACACAGCTGAAATTGAAATCCCGAGTGGTTTGGTAAACGAATCGTATCTTTACGCCCGTGTGGGAGTCAAATCGGACAAATCATCAGAATATTGCTATAGTCAGTCTATTAAGGTAGCATTGAAATAAATAGTATCAAGAATATAATACTTGAGGGGGAAGTATCGCAACCTGATATTTCCCCCTTTATCTAATGAATGAAAATAATGATAGTAACGATTAAACAAACTCTAATTGCGTTTGGCCTGCTGTTAGCGGTGACATTTCCTGCTTTCGCACAATCCGGGAATCCTGTCTTGCCGGGTTTTCATGCCGATCCTGAAATCTTGTATTCTAATAAGACAAAGAAATACTACATTTATTCTACTACAGACGGTCAGCCTGGATGGGGCGGTTGGTATTTTACTGTTTTTTCGTCCGTCGACTTGAAGAATTGGAAGGATGAAGGAGTCATGCTGGATTTAAAGTCAGACCAAGTGCCTTGGGCGGATGGTAATGCGTGGGCGCCATGTATAGAGGAAAAGTTAGTAGGAGATCAATATAAATATTTCTTTTATTACAGTGGAAATCCTAAGACAGGAGGAGGAAAGCAGATCGGAGTGGCTACAAGTGGTTCGCCTGCCGGACCGTTTGTTGACTTGGGACATCCTATTATAACGGATTCACCTACAGGACACGGGCAACAGATTGATGTGGATGTGTTCACCGATCCGGCTTCGGGGAAGTCATATTTGTATTGGGGAAACGGTTATATGGCAGGTGCAGAGCTCAATGATGATATGATTTCAATTAAGAAAGAGACTATCACGGTGATGACTCCTGAAGGAGGAACGCTACAGGATTATGCGTATCGTGAGGCTGCTTATGTATTTTATCGTAGCGGGCTTTACTATTTCATGTGGTCGGTAGACGATACCGGCTCTCCTAATTATCATGTAGCTTATGGCACTTCGACATCACCTTTGGGACCGATTAAAGTAGCTAAGAACCCTGTCGTATTGATCCAAAACCCGGAAAAGGAAATATATGGCCCTGCTCATAATTCCATCTTGCAAGTTCCCGGTACTGATAAGTGGTATATTGTTTATCATCGCATTAATAAGAATTATCTGAAGAGTGATCCCGGTGTTCATCGTGAAGTATGCATAGATCGCATGGAATTTAATGAAGATGGGAGCATTAAACAAGTAATACCCACCCGTTAGTTATATCTTTTCGGATTTCAATAGATTGTTTGTATGTTTTTAGAACCGTATTGTGTGATTTGAATAATTAAAGATTTTAGATAAATAGGATGAAAGGTAAAAAGATTTTAGCCGCTTTAGGCTTCTTCTCAATAGCCGGTGTGGCAGGTGGATGTTCCCAACCTGCCCCCAATATACGTTATCAGATAGAAACAGACCAACCCTGTCAGACGATGGCATACTTTAGTGCTTCCGATGCCTGGAGTATGCAATTCATCGGGCTTTGGCCGCAGGAGAAACAAAACCAAATAGCCGACTGGCTGTTCAGCACGGAGAACGACGCCAACGGACAACCGAAAGGTATCGGACTGTCACTCTGGCGTTTCAATGTCGGAGCAGGTAGCACGGAGCAAGGAGAGGACAGTCAAATTGCTTCCCCCTGGATGCGTGCCGAATGTTTCCTGAATCCCGACGGAACATACGACTGGAACAAGCAACAAGGTCAACGCAACTTTCTGAAACTGGCTAAAGAACGGGGAGTCAGCAAATTTCTGGCTTTCCTGAACTCTCCTCCCGTATATTACACACAGAACGGATTGGCTACCAACACCGGCCGTGGAGGTACGGCGAACCTGAAACCGGATTGTTATGAAAAGTACGCTCGTTTTCTGGCTGATGTAGTGCAGGGAGTAGAACAACACGATGGCATCAAGTTCAACTATATCTGTCCTTTCAATGAGCCGGACGGACACTGGAACTGGGTCGGTCCGAAGCAGGAAGGCTGTCCGGCAACGAACAGGGAAATAGCCCGCACCGTTCGTCTGTTGAGCAAAGAGTTTGTAGACCGGAACATGGATACACAGATTATGGTCAATGAGTCTTCCGATTATCGTTGTATGTTCCGCACTCACGAAACGGATTGGCAACGGGGGTATCAGATTCAGGCTTTCTTCTGTCCGGATAGTGTGGATACGTATTTGGGAGATACTCCGAATGTTCCCCGCCTGATGCTCGGTCATAGTTATTGGACAACGACCCCGTTAAGTGAATTACGTAATATCCGCTGCCAGCTACGGGATACATTAGATAAACATCAAGTTGGTTTCTGGCAAACAGAAACCTGCATCATGGGCAATGATGAAGAAATTGGTGGTGGAAATGGTTTCGACCATACGATGAAAACGGCGCTCTATGTGGCACGTATCATTCATCACGATATTGTGTATGCCAAAGCTGAAAGCTGGCAATGGTGGCGTGCTATTGGCGGTGATTATAAGGATGGATTGATTCGCGAATATACTACGGATGATAACTTCCTGAATGGCAGAGTGGAAGACTCCAAACTGATGTGGGCTTTAGGTAATTATAGTCGTTTTATTCGTCCGGGGGCAGTCCGGTTGTCCGTTTCGGCTTTCGATCAAACAGACGCTTTGATTCCTGATGGCGACACCGATCAGCAGGGATTGATGTGTTCTGCTTATAAGAATGTAGACGGAACGTATGTGATGGTAGTGATTAATTATGCCAATGAAGAAAAAGAGTTTTCTATTCATGAAGGAAAAGTAGGAAATGCACAATGGCAGATTTATCGTACTTCAGATAAAGAAGGGGAAGATTTGCTTCCGGTGGGGACAGTGAAAAGTGGAAAGATTGTTCAGATTCCGGCTCGTTCTATTATAACGCTTCAGAGCAAATAATTAAAAACGGCTTTATATTTTTATTTCTTTTTGAAAGTTGTACATTTGTGTGTCCGTCCATTACTACGAAGGTAATGGACGGACACAATGCATAAACAAGGAGGCCTTTTATGGACAATAGAGGAAATATTGTCATTTATCAGACAAAGGATGGGACAACTTCCATTGATGTAAAGTTGGAGAATGAGACGGTGTGGCTGACGCAGGCGCAAATGGCAGACTTATTCCAGAAGGATAGAACTGTCATCGGTAGACATATAAATAATGTATATCGGGAAGGAGAGTTGGAGCGTGATATCACGTGTGCAAAATTCGTACATGTGGGTAGCGATAATGACCAACAATACGTTTGTAGCACTTACGTTAATGATTGCGAAAGCCGGACGGAAGAAAAGGACGTGATGGTGAAGGTAGTAATCAATTTGATTAATAAGAATAATTGAATTTAGGTCTTATTGATGGATGATATAGGCAATGAGAGATACCTCGTCGCAGGGTATCTCTCATTTATTGTCAGGAATATCATTTTGCTGATGTCAGCAAAATGATAGGTGATAGAGGAATGTGTATTTTTATATGAGAAGAAGATCCTATATGAAGATGTTTATATAGAAATATCTAAAAAGAGGTTTATTTGTGGGCCGTATTCTTATTCGGAGTATTCCACACCTTCGTCTGATCGCATACAATATCCATCCATTGGTCACCGCATTTAATCTTGAAATCTCCTTTTTCCAGTCTCCACTTACCGTCATATCCCACAAATGCCAAGTCGCTTCCTTTCAGTTTCAGCGTAACCGTCTTTGTTTCTCCCGGTTCCAGAGAAACCTTTTCGAAGTTTCGTAAACGGATATTGTCCGGTGTGCTGCTTGCCACTAAGTCCTTAGAGAACAATAACACACTCTCTTTTCCGGCAACTTTGCCCATGTTGGTTACGTCAACCGTGAATATCAGTTCGTCGTCAGCATTAAAAGTCGGTTTATTTACTTTTAAATTGCTGTACTTATAATTCGTATAGCTTAATCCGAAACCGAACGGCCATTGAATATCCATCACCGAATCATAATTGTAGTTACCTCCCATTTGCCCCATGTTTTCGCAAGGCTTGTAGTCATAAGTTGCCAAGGCGTTGATAAGTCGGGGATAGGTGAACGGCATTTTTCCACTGAAGTTGGCATCACCGGCCAATAAGTTAGCAAGTGCGTCGCCACCGTAATTGCTTGGCAGCATGATGTTGACAACAGCTTTTGCCAAAGGTTCTATATCGTTGATAATACGCGGACGTCCCTGATTCAGAACCAGGACAATAGGTTTGCCCGTAGCGGGCAGAGCTTTTACCAGATTGCGCTGGTTTTCTGATAAGGTAAGATCCGTCAGGTTGCCCGGAGTTTCGCAATAAGAGTTTTCGCCGATGCAGGTGATGATAATATCCGCTTGTGCTGCCGCTGCCACAGGTTTTTCAATTTCCGGTTTGTTTTCTTCCCACCAATTATCGTTTTTGTAAGGAGCATAGGTCACTCCCGGTTCATAGATAATATTCTCTTTTCCGTATTTCTCACACAAAGCCTCGTAGATGGTATGATATGCCTGCGCATATTCATCGGCAACGTGTCCCTGCCAGCTATACGACCATCCGCCGTTCAGACAACGCATGGAGTTTGCGTTCGGACCGGTCAGCAGAATCTTTTTGCCTTTCGCTATCGGCAGGATATTTCCGTCATTCTTTAGCAACACTTCCGATTCCTCGGCAGCCTGCAGGGCAACAGCTGCAAATTCCTTAGAACCGAACTTGTCATACTTCTTAATGTCCCAATACGGATTGTCAAATAATCCCAGACGATATTTCAGACGCAACACACGGGCTACTGCATCATCGATGCGTTCCATCGGTACCTCTCCTTCTTCAACTAACTCTTTCAGATAATCGCAGAAACTCACTTCATAAGGAACCATCGACATGTCGATACCGGCATTGATGGCAATCTTGACAGCCTCTTTCTTGGTGGCAGCGATGTGATCCCGGGTACAGAGATTGTTAATGTCCGCCCAGTCTGTAACAATCAGTCCGTCCCAGTTCAAGCCTTCTTTCAGCCATTCGGTCAGCAACTCACGGTTGGCGTGAAAAGGCAGTCCGTTGTCAACGCCGGAGTTTACCATTACGCTCAATGCACCCTGACGTACAGCGGCAAGGAAAGGAGCGAAATGTTTTTCACGCATATCACTGCGTGAGATGGAAGATGGAGTACGGTCTTTACCGGAAATAGGTACACCGTAACCCATATAATGCTTCATGCACGCAGCTACATTGTATTCTCCGATACGGTTCGGGTCTTCTCCCTGAAAACCTTTCACGGCCGATACACCCATTTCTGCGTTTACATAACAATCTTCACCATAGTTCTCCCACATACGTGCCCAGCGCGGGTCGCGGCCTAAGTCGACTACCGGGGCGAACGTCCAGGGGATGCAGCCTGCTTTCGTTTCATAAGCGGAGATTTCGGCACCTCTTCTCGTTAGCTCGCGGTTGAAGGTGGCTCCCATGTTGATGCCTTGCGGAAACATCGTTCCGTTCAATGTGTAGGTCGTTCCATGAATCTGATCTACCCCATAGATGCAGGGAATACCGATCTCCTTCATCGATTTTTCCTGTATCTGTTTGATAGCTTCCGCCCACTTCTCCTTTTTCTGTGCTACCCCTAAAGGAACATTCAACAGGGAGCCTACTTTATATTTGCCGATAACAGTGTCGAGCATTACCTCGCTAAGGCAGAATCCCTTTTTGCGACTGGTTTCAAGATCAGAAACCACATCAATGGTGATTTCACACATCTGACCGATCTTTTGTTCGAGAGTCATTTTCTGAAGCCATTCCCGTATGTTAGCTTCAATAGCCGGATCAGCCGGGATGGCAGGAGAGGTTGTCTGTGCGTAGGGCGCAAGACAAGTACCGGCAAAGGCTGATACTAATACCATTTTCTTAATGCTTTTCATGAGTTGATATTTTTAGAGTAAGACTTAAATCCTATTACAAATGTAGGAAGATTTGCAATCACCCGAAAGGGCGAAATGCAATTGAATACAAATCATGCCCCAATAAGATACATTCTGTGCGTATGAGTAAAACATTTGGCAGACCGGGTGTGAACGAAATACCGTATTTCTCTGGTGAAAAACATCTACTTTTGTACTGTCGGCTGACAGAAGATGTTTAACTCTTAAATTATATAATATGCGAAACGCTTTATTTCTTATTTCCATCTTACTTTGTTCCGTATGCGAGGTATCGGCACAGGGATACAATAACCCTGTAATCTCCGGTTTCCATCCTGATCCGAGTGCTTGTAAGGCAGGGGATGATTATTACCTGGTCAACAGCAGTTTTCAATATTTTCCCGGAGTGCCTTTGTTTCACAGTAAAGACCTTGTGCATTGGGAGCAGATAGGAAACTGTCTGACCCGTCCGTCCCAACTCAATCTGGCTGATGCCAATTCGGGAAGTGGTATTTTTGCTCCTACCATCCGCTACAACGATGGAATATTCTATATGATTACTACCAATGTCTCCGGCAAGGGAAACTTTCTGGTGCATACCACCGATCCCCATGGCGAATGGTCCGAACCAGTTTGGTTGGAGCAAGGAGGCATCGATCCTTCGCTTTATTTTGAAGACGGCAAATGTTTTATGGTCAGTAATCCGGATGGGTACATCAACCTGTGTGAGATTGATCCCATGACAGGCAAACAGCTTTCTTCTTCCAAAAGAATATGGAACGGCACCGGAGGCAGATATGCCGAAGGTCCGCACATTTATAAGAACGACGGCTGGTACTATCTGCTGATTTCGGAGGGCGGTACGGAATTGGGACATAAAGTAACCATTGCCCGCAGCCGTTACATAGACGGCCCTTATCAGGGAAATCCGGCAAATCCTATTCTGACTCATGCCAACGAGTCGGGACAATCCAGTCCGATTCAGGGAACCGGACATGCCGACCTGGTGGAAGGTACTGATGGTTCCTGGTGGATGGTTTGTCTGGCGTACAGAGTGATGCCGGGTATGCATCATACATTAGGTCGTGAAACTTATCTGGCTCCGGTGCGGTGGGATAAGGACGCCTGGCCTGTAGTCAATGGTAATGGAACCATTTCTTTGAAGATGGACGTGCCTACCCTGTCTCAACAGGAAATAAAAGGCAGACCGGAACGAATAGACTTTAAAGAAGGACGACTTTCTCCCGAATGGATTCATCTGCAAAATCCCGAAGCGAAGAATTATACTTTTACCAAAGATGGAAAACTTCGTTTGATAGCGACTCCCGTTACGTTAAGCGACAGGAAAAGCCCTACCTTTGTCGCCTTGCGGCAAGAGCATTTTGATATGGAAGCATCCGTTCCGGTAGTCTTGCAGAAAGCCGGAGCGAATGATGAAGCGGGAATTTCCGTCTTTATGGAGTTTCATTCTCACTACGATTTATTTGTCCGCCAGGATAAAGATCGGAAACGTTCTGTTGGCTTGCGATATAAACTAGGAGAGATTAGCCATTGTGCCAAAGAAGTTTCTCTGCCGGCGGATGGTGAAGTGGAATTGGTGGTGAAGTCGGATATCAATTACTATTATTTCGGTTATGAGATGAATGGAATATATTATGATTTGGGTAAGATGAACACGCGTTATTTAAGTACTGAAACAGCAGGTGGATTTACCGGAGTCGTCTTGGGACTTTACGCTGTATCGGTTTCTAAAGAATCAAAGATGTGTGCTGATTTTGAGTATTTTAAGTATAAAGGGAAACAGGGAGAAAACAAATGAATCCCCTTTATAAAACAAATTCACCCCATCGTTTCCAAAACGCTCCCTATATGAATAACATTACAGAGGTGAAGTTACATGCCGAATACATAATTTTGTGGTGTGGAAACAAATTTGTTTTGATGAGACGAGGTTAACGATTTTAAATTTAATCTAATAGTATATGAAGAATCTGGAAAAACAGTCATTTAATGATGGATTATTTAGTCCATTGGGTATTAAACGAGTCGTATTTATGCTGGTGTTATTGACTACCTTTTTTATATCATGTGTTTTAAATTAACTATTAAACAATATACCATGAGTAAACACTTTTCTTTAAAATGCACATTTGTGCATCTCTTTAGCTTTGCGGTAATCATTCTGTTATGTTTGCCGATAATGTCTGTGAAGGCTGTTCCTTCGCAAACTTCAACTGTCAGTGGTGTAGTTATCTCGGGCACTGATGAGCTGCCTTTGGTGGGGGTTAGTGTCTTGGTGAAGGAGACAGCCAATGGAACAATCACCGATATGGATGGAAACTTCAAGCTGAATGTGGTGTCTGGACAGACTTTAGTCTTCTCTTATATAGGATACGTTACGCAGGAAATCGTTGTGACGGATCAGAAATCGCTCAATGTAATATTAAAGGAAGATACCGAAATTCTTGATGAAGTAGTGGTGGTGGGTTATGGTGTGCAGAAAAAGAAACTGGTGACCGGTGCAACGGTGCAGGTGAAGGGTGAGAGTCTTGCCAAGATGAACACCAATAGCCCTTTGCAAGGTATGCAAGGACAGACACCTGGAGTGAACATCTCTTCCACTTCCGGTCAGCCGGGTTCGGACATGAAAGTCAGTATTCGTGGTCTGGGTACTGTCGGAAATTCCAGTCCGCTGTATCTTATTGATGGTGTGGGCGGCGATATTTCCACTTTGAATCCTGCTGATATAGAAAGTATTGATATATTAAAGGATGCAGCTTCGGCAGCTATTTATGGTGCGCAGGCAGCCAATGGTGTAGTGTTGATTACCACAAAATCGGGCAAGGAAAGGCGCAAATTTCCTTTGATGCCTATTACGGTGTGCAGACTGTGGCACGTAAGATAAATATGCTGAACGCGAAGGAATACATGACCATTATGGACGAGCAGGCAGTTAATTCCGGAAATGCGCCTTATGATTGGAGTTCATTTCGGAGTATTTATGATGCTAATGGGAATGTACACGACACGGACTGGATAGACTCGATGTTTAAAGATAATGCCAGAACGCAGAGTTATACATTGGGTATCACCGGAGGTTCGCAGACTTCCACTTATGCCTTATCGTTGGGGTATATGAGTCAGGAAGGAATAGTGGGCGGTAAGGACGTTTCGAACTATGAACGTTACAACTTCCGCATCAATTCCGAGCATAAGATATTCAAGGATTCAGATTTGCTGAAAGTGGGCGAGCAGGTCAGCTTCGTCTACAAAATGAACAATGGCATTTCAGTATCCGACCAATATAACAATACTTTGCGCGGTGCATTTGCCACTTCGCCGCTTGCTCCAATCTATAGCGATAATAATGCTTATGATTCTTCTTATAACGATACATCGAACTCCGATTGGTATAACGGTGACGGCAATCCTTATGGTTCAATGATGACCAACAGCAACAACGAGAACAAGACGGCAACATTCTCCGGCAATGTATATGCCGAACTGCAACCGGTCAGGAACTTGAAGTTGAGAAGCGTATTCGGAGCAGTGTACGGTTCTTCGGAATATCGTAGTTTCAATCCGCTTTATCAATTCTCAATTTATACTTATAATACGACCCGTACATCAGCCACCCAAAATATGAATCATTCTTTAGGAATGACCTGGACTAATACAGCTGCTTATGACTGGACATGCGGCAAACATGCATTCAACGCTTTAGTCGGAATGGAAGTATATCGCTATTCTGGTACTTATCTGCAGGCCAAAACCGGAGCATTGAGAGAAGGCTTTGACGATTGGGATCATGCCTATGTAGGTAATGGTACAGCTTCGAGCGCCGACGACGGAATGTCTGTCGATGGATATCCGCATGATGAAAGTCGCTCTGTTTCTTACTTTGGACGTTTCGGATGGAACTGGAAGGAAACCTATATGCTGAATGCTACCTTGCGTGCTGATGGCTCATCGAAGTTTGCACGTGGCAACCGTTATGGTGTATTTCCATCTATATCTGCGGGATGGACTCTCTCAAATGAAAAGTTCATGCAGAATACTCAGAATTGGCTTGATTATCTGAAGTTGCGTGCAAGTTGGGGACAGGTCGGCAATCAGAATATCGATAATTACCAGTATACGGCTCCTATCACCTCTTCCAATACCCATTACATTTTCGGAACAGCCGATGGTGCTCCGGCACAGTCTGGTTATTGGGGTGCATATCCCAGCCGTCTGGCTAATGAGAGCGTAACTTGGGAGACTTCGGAACAGACTAATATAGGTATTGATGCACGTTTCTTAAAAAGCCGTTTGAGTTTGACCGCCGATTTCTATATCAAGACAACCAAAGATTGGCTGGTGGAAGCTCCTATTCTGGCTACGGCAGGAACGGGTGCACCTTTTATCAACGGCGGCGATGTGAAGAATACAGGTGTTGAACTGACTTTAACCTGGAATGACCGGGTAGGTAAGGACTTCAATTATAATATTGGTGTGAACGGTGCATATAACAAGAATAAGGTAGGGAATATTCCTACTGAAGATGGTATCATTCACGGCAAAATCAATATGTTGTATGATAATACACCGGAGTTCTACCGTGCACAAAACGGTCATGCTATCGGTTACTTTTGGGGATACGAAACTGCCGGTATCTTCCAGAATAAAGAACAGATTGCCAACTGGAATGCCGACGGAAAGCATGGCATCCTACAGGCCGACGCACAAGCGGGTGACGTTATCTACGTAGACCAGAATCAGGATGGAATTATCGACGATAACGATAAGGTGGATTTGGGCAATGGCACTCCTGATTTTACTTACGGATTCAATGTCGGATTTAACTACAAGAACTTTGATTTCTCATTGGTAGCCTATGGAGCCGCTGGCAATCAGATTGTACAATCGTACCGTAATCATGCCAATAGCAAGGCTAACTATACGACTGCCATCCTGAATCGCTGGACCGGAGAAGGAACTTCCAACCGGATGCCTCGTGTGACGGACACTAATATCAACTGGCAGTTCTCCGACCTCTACCTGCAAGACGGTGACTATCTGCGTATCAGCAACATCACCTTGGGCTACGATTTTGCCAAACTAATCAAACTCAAAGCTATCAGTCAGGCCCGTTTGTATGTTCAGGTACAGAATGCGTTTACTTTCACCAAATACGATGGTATGGATCCCGAAATTGGTTACGGAACCTCCGACTGGGTATCGGGTATCGACCTGGGGTATTATCCTCGTCCGCGTACATTCCTCGTTGGTGTCAATCTGAAGTTCTAATTTATAACCTTAAAAAAATCAGAGAATATGAATAATATGAAATTATATATAGTGGGAATGGTACTAGCTGTGATGTCACTTACGGCATGTACGGCAGGCTTTTTGGATGTAGAATCGAAGAAAGAATCTACTACCGGCAACTTCTACAGGACGGAGAGTGATGCGTGGCGAGCATTGATAGGTTGTTATGATGGTTGGCAGTGTACTACGTCCAGTCAGGCATGTGCCTTTTATTTTGCTTCGCAAGTCATGGCGGACGAGTGTTTTGCCGGTATGGGAAATACTGACGCCCGCAACTATCAGGTGATAGATCGCTTCGATGCCACTCAGTCTCCTTCCGATATGAACTTGCTGGAAACGGAATGGACCAACTATTATGCGGCAGTGTATCGATGCAATGAACTTCTGGCTCATGAAAGTCAGATATCCTGGACAAGTGACCAGACGAGAAATACTTATATAGGTGAATGTCGTGCCTTACGTGCTTTGTGCTATTTTGATATGGTTCGCCTTTGGGAAAATATTCCCTTATTCACCGAACCTGTGAATGAGAACCGTGCACAAGCCAATCCGGAAGAGGTGTACAATCTTATCTTCAGCGATCTTAAATTTGCTGCGGATAATATTCCGGCAGGCGCATATCCTAAAAGTGCGGCTGCTTCGAACGACGGTCATATAACCAAGTTTGCTGCTGAAGCGCTGTTAGCTCGCGTTTACTTGTTTTATACAGGCTATTACGGCAAAGAACCTCAGGTAGAAGGTGTCACCAAAGCTTCGGTATTGCAGGGACTGGAAGATTTTATCTCTGTAGCAGAAACTGAAGGCTACGGGCTGGTTGGAGAATTCAAAAACTTGTGGCCGGCTGCTTCCACTTCATGGAGCCGAAATGCGGCGACAGGTGATTATACACAGACTACGACCTATGCCGGAAAAGGTAATATGGAGGTGGTATTGGCACAGAAATTTAATTATACGCAAGATTATGATGGAAATAATGATGGAAACCGCTGGCTAGTCTATATGGGGATACGTAGTTATCTGAATCATGCACCTTACGGAAGAGGATGGGGAGGATGCACGGTCAATCCTAAAATGTGGACTGTCTATGGTACGGGTGATGCACGTCGTGAAGCTTCTATCATCAATTTGGATAGTGAAGGTATCGCCGATGATTCGGAATATGCAAAATCATATGCTGACCAACGTGAATACACCGGATATACGGTAAAGAAATATACTCCGATGTCGAAATGGGTCAAAGATGAAAAGTCCGGTGCATGGTCGCTTGTTGATGAAGTTTCCGGTTTAGGCAAAGGCGATTTCCAGATTTCACAATATCAGGATTTCATTGTGATGCGCTATGCTGATGTGTTGTTAATGGCTGCTGAATTAGGAAGTCCGAATGCACAGGCATATTTCAATCAGGTACGCCAGCGTGCTTATACAGTGAATGATGGTGAGGGAAACTTGTCGGTTTCAAATGATTATCGGGAAGTTGCAGTCACAAAAGAAAATATAATAAAAGAGCGTATGCTAGAGTTTGCTTTTGAAGGACAGCGTTACTGGGATCTGCTGCGTCAGGGTGTGGATTATGCCGCTTCGCAGATTGCAGGCACTACGTCGGTTGTCAGCGGGGGAAATCCCGAGGATGTAAGTATTACAGCTTCGAATATTATCGGCAAGCGAGGTTTTTCTCAAATTCCGAATAATCAGATTATACTTTCGAATGGCGTTTTGAAACAGAATGTAGGTTGGTATTAAAAAATGGAAGTTATGAATAAGATTGTATCAAAATTATATATAGCATTACTGGCAACGCTCGTCACATTGTTGTCGGCATGTACTCCCGAAACTTATGAATTGGGAAGTCAGGATATCGTTTCGGATGACCTGGCCGAAGGAATTGCTTTTTCGATCACACATGATGCGGTGAATCCGAATATTGTTTATCTGAAAAGTCTGATGCCTTCAAGTTATCAGGTATGTTGGGAACATCCGCAAGGACGGAGTCAGAGTGCGGAAGTTAAGTTGCAGATGCCGTTTGAGGGAGAGTATAGCGTGAAGTTCGGTGTACAGACACGAGCCGGAATAGTGTATGGTCCCACCGCTAAGTTTACCATCGACAGCTTCTGTGCCGAATTTGTGAATGATGCCTTATGGACTTATTTGTCGGGAGGAGTCAACAATGAGAAGGTTTGGATTTTCGATAACGGTTCGTATGGCTTTGCTGCGGGTGAAGTGACTTATGCTGATCCAAGCACGACCGTAGAGTGGAACAACTGGAGTGCCAACTGGGATCCGGGCGTCGGTCATTCGGGAGATGATGCCATTTGGGAGAGTACGATGACTTTCGGTCTGACCGGCGGAGCGAACGTGACAGTTTATAATTCTTCTTCACAGAGCACAGCCGTAGGTACATTTATGCTCAATGTAGACGATCATACCATCACGTTTACTGACTGTGAACTGTTGCATACGCCTTCATGGTCGGACAGAAGTACGAACTGGAACCGGAATCTGAAGTTGCTCGAACTGGATGAGAATCACATGCGTATCGGGGTGATGCGTGACAATAGCGAAGGACCCTGGTGGCTGGTATGGAACTTTGTTTCGAAAGAATATGCCGACAATTATGTGCCTGAAGATAGGCCAGATCCGGAACCGGCATTGCCTGACGGATGGGAAGACATGGTATCGGAAGTCGTGACTACCGAAATCAAATGGACGATGTCGCCTGATGTTCCGTTCGACTGGGCAAGCCTGGATGGTAGCTTAATGAATAACTTTACAGCCGGTAACTATCCCGAGTGGGCAACTCCGGTCAGCGGATTGGAAAAACTTGCATTGACTTTGAATTCAAGTACAATGACCTATTCTCTTGTTCTGCCTGATGGTACTTCTTCGGACGGAACCTATAGTTTGGACAAAAAAGGCATTTACACCTTCAGTTCAGCTTTGCCTGCCTGTCACATCGGTGGCGGTGATATTATGTTTGGAGCAGATGCTAACAACCAGCTCCGCATTCTCCGTATCGAGAGTGCAGGAGGATCGGTGATAGGTATGTGGCTTGGTGCGCGCAGCTCTGAAAAAGATGAATATCAGGCTTATCACTTTGTGCCCAATGCCGGAGGAAGCTCCGAACCGGAGGCAACCACTATTACTGTTGACAACAATAAATTGGTGTGGGGACATCTGGAGAACGATAAGAATAATTTTCGTATCGAACTGTACAATCAATATGGTGAGACTGCAGCTGCATCTCCGGTTGATCCGGCAAGCATTGTGTTCGACTATTCAATGGAGCTGACTTTTACTATTAGCGGATTGAGTGGCGATGCGGCCACCAAGGAATATAATGCAGGTCTGATGTGTACGGCAAGTGGTTGGTGGCCTAGTTATTCAGGCACGAGTGATGTAAAGGTGAAAGGCAACGGTACTTATACTATCAACATTAAACCGGAAGCGGCATATAACGGTGTAATCGTATTCGTGATTGATATCATTGATATGTTTAGTGATATTGCAGAACCGGATAAAGTGAACGTTACTATAGATACTTTAAAAATCTTGTAATTGAATGAGTATGAATAAGATTTGTAGTCTTTGGACGTATTATGTTTTCTGTCTGGCAGGTATTTTGCTTATTTCCTGTACAGAAGATGAAGTAGCGGGAACTCCTTTCATCACAATCTCAAAGCAAGAATTGACTTTCGGTAAGAGCCAAAGCGAGACTTTACTCTATATACAATCAAACGTGTCTTATGAAGTAGTGTCGGATTCGCCGGAGTGGTGCAGCATCACCCGGCAGGAATCGGACTCGAAAAAGACTGGCAAGTATCTAGTCAGTGTAACTGCCAATCCTGATACGGAATCCCGTTCGACTACGATTAAGGTGACAGGAAGTGAAATGAATGAGGTGGTACAGGTGAATCAGCTCGCCAGTGACCTTTTAGTAGCGGAAACACACGAAGTGACAGTTGCCGGTGAAGGGGAAAACTTCTCTATTAAGATACAGGCATCCGGAGATTATGAGATAACGGTTGGTGCCGGATGGCTTCATCATAATTCTTCACGTGCTCTGACTGAAAAGGTGGAGACATTTACCGCCGATCCTAACGTTGGTAATGAAGCTCGTACAGCCATTATCACATTCATGCTGAATGACATTATAGAATCGGTTACCGTGATTCAACAGGTGTCTTCGATACCAGAAGCAGATATGACAGGTATGGAGAAGAATGCGATGGAATTGATGAAAGAAATTGCGATTGGATGGAATCTGGGTAATTCGCTGGAAGCTACCGGTGGAGAAACCGCTTGGGGAAATCCGGCTACTACCAAAGCCATGATTACCAAAATAAAGGAACTTGGATTTAGTGCGGTACGCATTCCTTGTGCTTGGAATGATTATCTGGCAAGTGATGGAAGCTATGAGATACAGGCGTCGTGGCTCAACCGTGTGAAAGAAGTAGTAGACTATTGTGTGGATAATGAACTGTATGTTATTCTTAATATCCATTGGGATGGTGGGTGGTTGGAGAATGATATTCCAAACGGCTATAATAAAGCTGTAGACCAAAAGCAACGGGCTTTGTGGCAGCAGATTGCCACTTTCTTTAGAAATTATGACGAGCGTCTGATTTTTGCTGGCTGCAACGAACCGAATGTTGAGGATGCCGATGATATGGCAGTACTGCTACAGTATGAACAGACATTTGTAGATGCTGTTCGCGCTACGGGAGGGAAAAATGTGTATCGTAATCTCATAGTACAGGGACCTGCTACGGATATTGACAAGACTATCCAATGGATGGACCGGTTACCCGAAGACCCGACGGACGGGCGTATGATTGTTGAAGTGCATTATTACAGTTCGTGGCAATTCTGCGGAATGGAGAAAGACGAGAGTTGGGGAAAGGCTTTCTATTTCTGGGGAGAAGAGAATCGCGGGTATGCTGTTGGCAATTACGAAGGTCGTTGGGACAATATTGGCGGAGAGGAATACATGAAAGCTCAATTTCAGAAGCTGAAGACCCGGTTTGTAGAACAGAATATTCCGGTACTCATCGGTGAGTTTGCGGCTATCCGTCGTCAATTGTCGGATGAAAAAGCCCAAAGAGGACATGACTTGTCGCGTGCGGCGTTCGACAGATGTGTAGTACGCCAGGCGCGTGCTCATGGACTGGTTCCATTCTATTGGGATCGTGGGGACGGTGTTTTGAATCGCAATACGTTGGACATTTATGACAATTTGGAGTATAACGGTCTGATAGAGGGACTCGCGACAGAATAGTCTGGATTAGAGTTGCTCTGTTGTTTCTATTGAGTATCAATAAACCATAAAGACGGTCTGTACGGGAATTTCCGTTTAGACTGTCTTTTTCTTGACGAGTTGCTTGATTCTGTCAAATAATCCGTAGGCTCTTTTTCTTGGCTGTTTGATAATATTTTATTTTCTTTGTACAAATCTGAAAAACATGATAAGAAAGAGCCTTTTATTGTTAGCTTTACTTTTCACTTCATGGATTGTGTCTGCACAATCCTATCTGTTCAAGCATCTGGAAGTATCGGACGGATTGTCTAATAATTCTGTAAATACTATTTATAAGGATCGTGACGGGTTCATGTGGTTTGGCACGACTGCCGGATTGAACCGCTATGATGGATATACTTTTAAGGTTTACCAGCATGCCGAGGACGAGCTGGGATCTTTGCCGGATAATTATATCACTGATATTGTAGAAATGCCTGATGGACGGTTTTGGATAAATACTGCCCGGGGATATGTATTGTTTGACAAGGAACGGGATTGCTTTATCACCGATGTTACCGGATTTATGAAGACTCTCGAATCATGGGGAGTTCCGGAACAGGTTTTTGTAGACCGGGAAGGGAATACCTGGCTTAGTGTGGCAGGTGAGGGATGTTACTGTTACAAGGAAGGCGGAAAAAGACTTTTCTTCTCGTACATGGAACATTCGTTACCGGAATATGGAGTGACACAAATGGCGGAATGCAGTGACGGGATCTTGTTGATTTATAATACAGGACTACTTGTTTGCCTGGATCGTTCCACATTAGCAGTAAAATGGCAGTCTGATGAAATCAAAAAATATATTCCGGAAGGAAAGAAGATAGAGCTTTCGCTCTTTGTAGACAGAGACAATTGTATCTGGGCATATAGTCTTATGGGAATCTGGGTGTATGACTGCGGAACAAAAAGTTGGCGGACAGACTTGACTGGTATTTGGTCGTCACGTCCGGACGTAATCATTCATACGGTGGCACAGGATATAGAAGGCAGAATCTGGGTTGGAAAGGATTATGATGGTATAGATGTGCTTGAGAAAGAAACTGGAAAAGTGACTTCTCTTGTTGCCCATGATGACAATGGACGGAGTTTGCCTCATAATACAATTTATGACTTATACGCTGATAGAGATGGTATCATGTGGGTGGGAACTTATAAGAAAGGAGTATCTTATTATAGTGAAAGTATCTTCAAGTTCAATATGTATGAATGGGGAGATATTACCTGCATAGAGCAGGCAGATGAAAATAAATTGTGGTTGGGAACGAATGACCATGGGATTCTTTTGTGGAACCGTTTTACAGGAAAGGCGGAACCTTTCTGGAGAGATGCCGAAGGACAGTTGCCGAATCCGGTTGTGTCTATGCTAAAGTCAAAAGACGGCAAACTATGGGTTGGAACATTTAATGGAGGGCTGTATTGTATGAATGGTTCCCAGGTACGTTCTTATAAGGAGGGTGTCGGAAATGCTCTGGCAAGTAATAATGTCTGGGCATTGGTGGAAGATGATAAGGGGAGAATCTGGATTGCTTCCTTAGGAGGTGGTTTACAATGTTTGGAACCGTCGTCCGGTACCTTTGAGACTTATACGAGTAATAACTCGGCTCTGCTGGAAAATAATGTTACCTCTTTGTGTTGGGGAGATGATAATACATTATTTTTCGGAACTGCTAATCAGGGAGTAGGCATGATGGATATGCGTACTCGTGAAATAAAAAAAGTTCAAGGTCAGAGCGGTAGCATGAAAATGTCGAACGATGCGGTTAATCATGTGTACAAGGATAGCCGGGGACTGATATGGATTGCTACACGTGAGGGATTGAACGTATATGATGTAAGACGCCATCTGTTTCTTGATTTATCTCCTGTTGCAGAGGCCAAAGGAAGTTTTATTGCTGCGATTACGGAAGATCAGGAGCGTAATATGTGGGTATCGACCAGTAGGAAGGTAATCCGGGTAACAGTAGCTTCTGACGGAAAAGGGAGTTACCTTTTTGATTCCAGGGCTTATAATAGTGAGGATGGATTGCAGAATTGTGATTTTAACCAGCGTTCTATCAAAACCTTGCACAATGGAATCATTGCCATTGGAGGTTTATATGGGGTCAATGTTTTTGCTCCGGATCATATACGCTATAATAAAATGCTGCCTAATGTGATGTTTACAGGTCTTTCGTTGTTTGATGAGGCGGTAAAGGTGGGACAGTCGTATGGTGGAAGAGTGTTGATAGAAAAGGAGTTGAACGATGTAGAAAATGTCGAGTTTGATTATAAGCAGAACATTTTCAGTGTATCTTTTGCTTCGGATAACTATAATTTACCGGAGAAAACTCAATACATGTATAAGTTGGAAGGGTTTAATAATGACTGGCTAACCTTACCGTTAGGAGTACATAATGTGACTTTTACGAATCTTGCTCCGGGAAGGTACGTTTTGAGAGTAAAAGCGATCAATAGTGACGGTTATGTCGGCATCAAGGAAGCCACGCTGGGTATTGTAGTCAATCCTCCTTTCTGGATGTCATGGTGGGCCTATTTGTTGTATACCATCGGTTTGGTGGTCGTGCTTTTCCTGGCACGCTACCGGATGCTGAAACGTGAACGTGAGAAGTTTCATCTTCAGCAGATAGAAAATGAGGTGGCGAAGAATGAAGAAATCAATAATATGAAATTCCGTTTCTTCACGAACGTTAGCCACGAATTGCGTACACCGCTCACTTTGATTATTTCTCCTTTGGAAGGCATGCTGAAAGAAACGACTGATGAATTGCAAAGTACACGTTTGCAGTTGATGTATCGCAATGCGCAGCGGTTGTTGCACTTGGTCAATCAACTGCTCGATTTCCGTAAAGGGGAGATGAGTACTCATCAGTTGTCTCTGTCGGAAGGAGATATCATCTCGTATGTGCATAGTGTTTGCAACTCTTTCCTGTTGATGGCGGATAAGAAACACATTCAGTTCTCTTTCTTCTCGGGGATAGATACATTCTCAATGGCTTTTGATGCTGACAAGGTGGGAAAGATTGTCATGAATCTGCTTTCCAATGCTTTTAAGTTTACTCCCGAAGGAGGACGGGTGACGGTGATGATAGAGCATGTGGCTGGAACTCCTGATATGCTGGAGATTAAGATTGCCGATACCGGAATAGGAATAAGTGATGTGGATAAGGAACATATCTTCGAACGTTTCTACCAGGCGGATCATAAGGGGGTAGAGGAAACTACCGGAAATGGTATCGGCTTGAGTTTAGTACGTGACTTTGTAACTCTGCATGAAGGAGAAGTGAAGGTCTTTGATAATATAGGAACAGGCTCCGTTTTCGTTATTCAGTTTCCGGTAAAGCATGTGGAGACACAGGTACAATTGCCGCCAGAGACAGGTATATCGGTCGGGGAGGAAGAAGATAAGGAGATAAAAGAGGAAACCAAGGAGGAAGCGGAACGCAAGGATTTCCCTTTGTTGCTGATAGTAGATGATAATGAAGACTTCCGTATCTTTATGCGTTATAGCCTGGAGTTGCAGTATCGTGTTCGGCTGGCTGTGAATGGTAAGGAAGCATGGGAGATGATGCAGGAGGAATTACCCGATCTGGTCATCAGTGATGTGATGATGCCACAAATGGACGGCAATGAGTTGTGCCGCCTGATTAAGCAGGATAAGCGTACAGCGCATATCCCCGTGATTTTGCTGACAGCGCGCCAGAATACCGAAGCGAAGTTGGAAGGATTGCAGACAGGAGCCGACGATTATGTGACGAAGCCGTTCAATATGACTATCCTTGTGTTGCGTATCCGTAAACTGATAGAATTAAGCCGCTATCATCGTGTCACACAGGGAATGATTGACCCTGCTCCCAGTGAGATTGTGATTACTTCATTGGATGAGAAATTGATAGAGAAAGCAATCAAGTATGTGGAAGATAATATGTCGCGTACCGAACTCTCGGTAGAGGAACTTAGCCGGGGACTGGGTATGAGTCGTGTGCATCTGTATAAGAAATTGCTTCAGATCACAGGAAAGACACCTATTGAGTTTATCCGCGTGATTCGCTTGAAACGGGCAGCGCAATTATTGCGTGAAAGCCAGCTTCATGTGTCCGAAGTGGCTTTCGAAGTAGGCTTCAATAATCCTAAATATTTCAGTCGTTATTTCAAGGATGAATTTGGTGTTTTGCCCTCCGTTTACCAGGAAAAAGAAGGGAAATAACAAATGATACCTCTGAAAAAAACATATCGTCCGGTCACTGTTTAAAAGTTCCCCTTCTATAAAACATTAGAAGGGGAACTTTTCATTTATAGTACTTACTTTTGCGATATGAGAAAATATATTGTTGAACCCTAAAGGTAGGTATGATTATGAATATGAAAAACATTTTCTGTTGCCTGTTGCCGGGACTTCTTTTCGGAGCATGTGCCAATAAGGTCTATGAGGAAACAGGCGATAGCGTGATAGTTAAAGTACAACAGGAAGTAACGGGAGGTCCCCGACTGGTTCGTCTGCAAGTGATGGGAGATAAATTAATCCGTGTTTCTGCTACTGCCGACAGCAAGTTTGCCGATCCGCAAAGTTTGATTGTTGTTCCGCAGGAAAAACAAATCCCATTTGCCGTCATGCAGAATGGCGATACGATTACAGTGTCTACAGAAGAAGTGAAAGCGTCCGTACTGGCCAGTACCGGAGAGGTGTGGTTTGCGGATAAAGACGGAAAGTTAATCCTGCAGGAAAACAAGGGAGGAGGAAAGAAGTTTACTCCAATCGAAGTAGAAGGAACAAAGGGATATACGATCTGCCAGGTTTTTGAATCTCCTGAAGATGAAGCGTTCTACGGATTGGGGCAGCATCAGGCGGATGAATTTAATTATAAGGGTAAGAACGAAGAACTGTTCCAATACAATACGAAAGTCTCTGTTCCATTCGTTGTTTCAAATAAGAATTATGGTGTGCTGCTGGATAGCTATTCATTGTGCCGTTTCGGTAATCCGAATGACTACTCCCAATTGAACCGGGTCTTTAAGCTTTATGATAAGACAGGTCGGGAAGGTGCGCTTACCGGTACTTATGTGCCGAAAAAAGGAGAGACGTTGGTTCGCCGGGAAGACTCCATTTATTTTGAGAATCTAAAAACGATTCAGAATCTTCCGGAGAAATTGCCGTTAATGGGGGCTAAGGTCACTTATGAAGGCGAAATAGAACCTGCTCAAACAGGAGAATTTAAGTTTATTCTTTATTACGCCGGATATGTCAAGGTTTATTTGAATAATGAGCCGGTGGTGCCGGAACGTTGGCGGACTGCATGGAATCCAAATAGCTATAAGTTTGCTGTTCATCTGGAAGCAGGGAAGCGTGTGCCGTTGAAAATCGAATGGCAGCCTGATGGCGGGCAGTCTTATTGCGGGCTGCGGGCATTGACTCCTGTAGATCCGGCAGAACAGGGGAAACAGTCATGGTGGAGCGAGATGGCAAAGCAGCTTGATTATTATTTTGTGGTTGGTGAGGATATGGATGAAGTAATTAGTGGCTATCGGACTCTGACCGGAAAGTCACCTGTTATGCCGAAATGGGCAATGGGTTTCTGGCAAAGTCGGGAGAAATATAATACACAAGATGAAATGTTGGGCGCACTGAAAGGTTTCCGTGATCGTAAAATCCCGGTGGATAATATCGTACTGGATTGGAATCACTGGCCGGAAAATGCCTGGGGAAGTCATGAGTTTGATAAGGCACGCTTTCCGGATTCCAAAGCAATGGTCGATTCCATTCATGCTATGCATGGGCGTATGATGATTTCGGTGTGGCCTAAGTTCTATGTTACTACCGAACATTTCAAGGAGTTCGACAAGAATGGGTGGATGTATCAGCAGTCTGTTAGGGATAGCTTGAAAGATTGGGTAGGTCCCGGTTACCATTATGGTTTTTATGACGCTTATGATCCGGATGCACGTAAACTGTTTTGGAAGCAGATGTATGAGCACTATTATCCGTTGGGTATCGATGCCTGGTGGATGGATGCCAGCGAACCGAATGTACGTGACTGTACCGACTTGGAATATCGGAAGGCTTTGTGCGGACCTACGGCGTTGGGTTCCTCTACGGAATTTTTCAATGCTTATGCACTGATGAATGCAGAAGCCATTTATGACGGTCAGCGTGGAGTGGATAATAATAAACGTGTGTTCTTATTGACCCGTTCGGGATTTGCCGGGTTACAGCGTTATTCTACAGCTACATGGAGCGGAGATATCGGTACACGTTGGGAGGATATGAAGGCACAGATTTCTGCCGGACTGAATTTTGCCATGAGTGGAATACCTTACTGGACAATGGATATTGGCGGCTTTTGTGTAGAGAACCGTTATGTAGCGGGACAGAAGCAATGGAATGCGACAAAGACAGAAAATGCCGATTATAAAGAATGGCGTGAATTAAATGCCCGTTGGTATCAATTCGGTGCATTCGTTCCTCTGTATCGTGCACATGGACAATACCCGTTCCGTGAAATATGGGAGATTGCTCCGGAAGGGCATCCGGCCTATCAATCGGTTGTTTATTATACCAAGCTACGCTACAATATGATGCCGTATATTTATTCGTTGGCAGGCATGACCTGGTTTAATGATTATACAATCATGCGTCCATTAGTCATGGATTTTACAGCGGATACCCAAGTGAATAATATTGGTGACCAGTATATGTTCGGTCCTTCATTTATGGTATCTCCGGTTTATCGCTATGGTGACCGTAGTCGTGAGATTTATTTCCCCCAGGCAGAAGGCTGGTATGATTTTTATTCCGGTAAATTCCAGCCCGGAGGAGAGAGGAAAGTAATAGAGGCTCCTTATGAGCGTATCCCGCTGTATGTGCGTGCAGGCGCTATCGTACCGTTCGGAGATGATATTCAGTATACGGATGAAAAACCGGCGGATCATATCCGTTTATATATTTATCAGGGAGCTGATGGAAAGTTTACGCTATATGAAGATGAGGGGGTGAATTATAACTATGAACAGGGTATGTACGCCATGATACCGATGAAGTATGATGAGGCTACTAAGACTTTAGTGATCGGTGAACGCCAGGGAGAATTTCCGGGTATGTTGAAGGAACGTACTTTCACTGTAGTTACGGTTAATAAGGAGAAAGCACAACCGTTTGATTTGAATGCGAAAGGAGTGACTGTGAAGTATAATGGCAGCGAGCAGACATTGAAACTGTAAGTTGAATGATAGGATTCGATGATGATTGGGAAACTGAAATATTTGATACTGGGGAGCTGTCTGATGCTGTTGGGAGCATGTAACAGTTCTTCCCCCATTTCTCCACGCGAGCGGTCTGACTTTAATGCGGATTGGCGTTTCCACTTAGGAGACGGACTACAAGCTGCACAACCCGGTTTTGCCGACAATGACTGGCGGGTATTGAATTTGCCTCATGATTGGGCGATTGAGGGAGACTTTAGCCGTGAAAATCCTTCCGGGACAGGGGGAGGGGCGCTTCCGGGTGGAGTTGGATGGTATCGCAAAACTTTTAGTGTAGACAATGCAGATATAGGAAAGATCTTCCGCATTGAGTTTGACGGAGTATATATGAATTCGGAAGTATTCATCAACGGTGTTTCGTTAGGAGTGCGTCCTTATGGATATATTAGTTTCAGCTATAATCTGACCCCTTATCTGAAATGGGATGAACCGAATGTGTTGGCTGTGCGTGTAGATAATGCCGAACAACCCAATTCACGTTGGTATTCGGGTTGTGGCATTTACCGGAATGTATGGCTAAGCAAGACTGGTCCGATACACGTAGCCGATTGGGGAACGTATGTCACGACATCATTGGTTGACAAGGGAGAGGCTGTACTGAATCTTGTTACTACTATTGTGAATGAAAGTGATACAAATGAAAATATCACGGTCTGCTCATCCTTGCAGGATGCTGAAGGCAGAGAAGTTGCTAGAACGCAGTCGGCCGGAAAAACGGAAACTGGCAGAGAAGCTGTTTTCACCCAGCAATTGACTGTAAAACAACCGGAGCTGTGGGATGTTGATACTCCTTACTTGTATACATTGGTTACCAAAGTGATGCGAAACGAGGAATGTATGGATAGGTATACGACTCCTGTCGGTATCCGTACCTTCAGTTTTGATGCCCGGAAAGGATTTACATTGAACGGTAGGCAAACCAAGATTAACGGGGTATGTATGCACCATGATCTGGGCTGTCTGGGGGCAGCTGTCAACACACGTGCCATTGAACGGCAATTGCAGATTCTGAAAGAAATGGGATGCAACGGCATACGTTGTTCCCATAATCCTCCCGCACCCGAACTGCTTGATCTCTGTGATCGTATGGGATTTATCGTGATGGATGAGGCTTTTGATATGTGGCGGAAGAAAAAAACAGCACATGATTATGCCCGTTACTTCAATGAATGGCACGAGCGTGATTTGAATGACTTTATTTTGCGTGACCGCAATCATCCTTCTGTCTTTATGTGGAGTATCGGTAATGAAGTCCTCGAACAATGGAGTGATGCTAAAGCGGATACATTGAGTCTGGAAGAGGCCAATTTGATCCTGAATTTTGGACATTCTTCTGAAATGTTGGCAAAAGAAGGAGAGGAGAGTGTCAACTCTTTGCTGACGAAGAAATTGGTAAGCTTTGTAAAAGGGCTTGATTCTACCCGTCCTGTCACTGCCGGATGCAATGAACCAAATTCCGGCAATCATTTATTCCGTTCCGGTGCACTGGATGTGATTGGCTATAATTATCATAATAAAGATATTCCTCATGTTCCGGCTAATTTTCCGGACAAGCCCTTTATCATTACTGAAAGTAATTCGGCATTGATGACACGTGGATACTACCGTATGCCCAGTGACCGGATGTTTATCTGGCCCGAGCGTTGGGATAAACCCTTTGCTGATTCTACTTTTGCCTGTTCATCTTATGAGAACTGTCATGTGCCTTGGGGAAACACTCATGAAGAAAGTCTGAAGTTAGTCAGAGACAACGACTTTATCAGCGGGCAATATGTATGGACAGGATTTGATTATATCGGAGAACCGACTCCTTACGGATGGCCTGCACGTAGTTCATTCTTTGGTATTGTCGATCTGGCAGGTTTCCCAAAAGATGTCTACTATCTATATCAGTCGGAATGGACAGATAAACAAGTGTTGCATCTTTTCCCGCATTGGAACTGGACTCCGGGGCAGGAGATTGATATGTGGTGCTACTATAATCAGGCTGATGAAGTGGAATTGTTTGTGAATGGAAAGTCGCAGGGAGTGAAATGTAAAGATGCTGATAACCTGCATGTTGTTTGGCGTGTAAAGTTTGAACCGGGAACGGTGAAGGTCGTTTCACGCAGAAAGGATGAAGTGATAGCAGAAAAGGAAATTCGTACAGCCGGAAAGCCTGCAGAAATTCGCCTGACTCCTGATCGTCCAGTTCTGGCTGCTGATGGAAAAGATTTGTGTTTCGTCACTGTAGAGATGCTGGATGAAGAAGGGAATCTTTGTCCGAATGCAGATAATTTGGTGAATTTCACAGTGAAAGGTAATGGTTTCATCGCAGGAGTGGACAATGGAAACCCGGTATCGTTGGAACGCTTTAAGGATAAAAAGAGGAAAGCATTTTATGGAAAATGCCTTGTTGTAATTCAGAATGATGGGAAACCGGGAAAAACGGAGCTGACAGCTACTTCGGAAGGGCTTCGGCAAGCCGTGGTAAAGGTCTCGGCAAAAGATTGTAAACTGTAAATGATTATTGGAATAATGAAGACATTTTTATTGACTATATGTTTCCTGTCTGTTCAGACAGGCATGGTGGCGATTGCTCAAGACAAGAAACAAACACCGGTGTATCTGGATGATGCACAACCGATAGAGGTTAGGGTACAGGATGCGCTGAACCGTATGACTGTGGAGGAGAAAACTCGTCTTAGTTATGCACAAGGGAAGTTTAGCTCCCCTGGCTGTCCCCGTTTGGGTATCCCTGAACTTTGGATGAGTGACGGACCTCACGGCGTGCGTGCCGAAATTAACTGGAATGATTGGGGATATGTCGGATGGACGAACGATAGTTGCACTGCTTTTCCTGCACTGACCTGTCTGGCAGCTAGCTGGAATCCGCTATTGGCAGAGAAATATGGATATGCCATCGGTGAAGAAGCCCGTTATCGTGAAAAGGATGTTTTGTTGGGACCGGGTGTGAATATCTATCGTACCCCGCTCAACGGGCGTAACTTTGAATATATGGGGGAAGACCCTTATTTAGCCTCGGAGCTTTGTGTGCCTTATATTCAGGGAGTGCAGAAGAATGGAGTAGCCGCCTGTGTGAAACATTACGCACTGAACAATCAGGAATTATGGCGGGGACATATCGATGTGCAGCTAAGTGACCGTGCATTGTATGAGATATATCTGCCTGCCTTTAAGGCTGCTGTGGAAAGAGGGAAGGCTTGGTCTATTATGGGAGCGTACAATAAGGTGCGCGGAACTCATGCTACTCATCATAAACTGCTGAATAATGATATATTGAAGGGAGAATGGAACTTCGACGGTTGTGTCATAACAGATTGGGGAGCTGCGCATGATACCTATGAAGCTGCCATGTATGGCTTGGATATTGAAATGGGATCTTATACGAATGGTTTGACTTCAGAATCGGAATTCGGTTATGACGATTATTACTTGGGTAAGTCTTATCTGAAAATGGTTCGGGAAGGTAAGATTCCGATGGAAGTAGTGAATGATAAGGCTGCCCGTGTGTTGCGTCTGATTTTCCGTACAGCCATGAATCGCAGGAAACCGTTCGGGGCACTGACTAGTGAAGAGCACTATCGTACGGCTTATGAGATTGCAACAGAGGGTATTGTCCTGTTGAAAAATGGAACCGGTAAGAAACAACCTGCCTTATTGCCTGTACCTCAAGGAAAATACAAACGTATTTTAGTGGTGGGAGATAATGCTACCCGTAATTTGATGTTAGGTGGTGGCTCTTCAGAGTTGAAAGTTCAGAAAGTGATTTCACCACTGGACGGTATAAAGGCCAAATTTGGTGACGGTGTGGTTTATGCACAAGGTTACACAAGCGGTCGCCCGATGTATGGACGGGCGGATGTCATTCCGCAGGTTACTGTGGATTCTTTGCGTAATGATGCGGTGGAAAAGGCGATGAATTCGGATTTGGTGATTTTTGTAGGCGGACTAAATAAGAATCATTTTCAGGACTGTGAGGGTGGAGACCGTTTATCATACGAACTTCCTTTTGCGCAGAATGAGTTGATAGAAGCCTTGTTGAAGGTAAATAAAAATCTGGTAGCAGTGATTGTCAGCGGAAATGCGGTGGAAATGCCTTGGGTAAAGGAGATTCCTTCTATTGTCCAGTCGTGGTATTTAGGCTCTGTTGGTGGGGAGGCGCTGGCTGATGTGTTGAGTGGAGAGGTGACTCCCAGTGGTAAACTTCCTTTCTCTTATCCGGTGAAACTGGAGGATTGTCCGGCTCATTTCTTTGGGGAAATCAGTTATCCGGGCGATAGCATCCGTCAAGAATATAAAGAAGATATTCTGGTTGGCTATCGTTGGTATGATACGAAGAAGGTGCAGCCACTTTTTCCTTTTGGTTATGGCATGAGTTATACTACCTTTGAGTATAGTAAACCTGTAATATCGGCTCAAACAATGAATACTGATGGCAGTATAGATGTTTCTGTAAAGGTTAAGAATACAGGAAAAGTAGCAGGGAAAGAGATTATCCAACTATACATTGGTGATGAGGAGTGTAGTGTCCTGCGTCCGGTTAAGGAATTGAAAGATTTTCGGAAGGTACAACTTCTTCCGAATGAAGAAAAAGAAGTGAAGTTTACAATCAAACCGGAAGCATTGCAATTCTTTGATGATAAACAGCGTACTTGGGTGGCAGAACCTGGAAAATTCAAAGCATACATTGCCGCCTCTTCTTCTGATATTCGCGGTACGGTGACATTCGAATATATTCAATAATAAAGTTAACGGGTTGATACACAACGCTTAGTGGACATATAGATACAGAGTGGTGGATATATATACTCACCACTCTGTATCTATATGTCCACTATGATGAGTATGTATGTCCACCAAACTGAAAGACGATGTTTTATGATTGTTTATTGAATACCCTATTTTAGTTTCTTCTGATATTCATCCGAATTCAATATTTCCAGTGCTTTTTGTATACTCTCATTCGTGGTATTCATTACCCGGAAATATTCGTTCATATCCCAAAGGTCACGGGCTATCAATGCTTTGAGCTGGGTCTTGATAAGAGGGAGCGATTTCTGATATTGCTCTTCATTGAACTTCACTCCTTCTTTCTCTCCGATTTCTTTTAGATTGGCGAGCATGTTATCATCGACTACGAATTTCTCATCAAACGATTCGAACTTCTTGTATTTGTTTGCCAACTCTTTCCGGTGTCCTTCGATAAACTGCATGGTGAATTTAATCACGGCTCCTTTGGCTACCAGATTACGGTGATAATCCGTATAAAGAGTAGTGTCGATAGGTACGAAATAATCCGGCATGATACCACCTCCACCATAGACGGTACGTCCGAGTTTCTTGGTTTGTACTTTCAGCGAATCCGGGAAATGAATACTGTCAGCATTCATCAGTTCACCGTGGTTGAAACGTTCTATCAAATCCTTGTTGTAATCAACAGTACTGTCGTACGGTTTTTGGATGGAACGACCCGATGGAGTATAATAGCGTGCAATAGTCAAACGAATCATGGAACCGTCCGGCAGGTCGATAGGACGTTGCACCAATCCTTTGCCGAAAGAGCGGCGTCCTACAATAATTCCTCTGTCCCAATCCTGTACTGCGCCACTGACAATTTCACTGGCAGAGGCTGTGTACTCATCCACCAGAATGATAAGACGTCCATTACGGAAATCTCCATTCCCTTTGGCATAGAAATCACTGCGTTTGGCAGTCCGGCCTTCGGTATATACGATTAGCTCCTTTTGTCCCAGGAATTCGTTAGCAAGGTCAATGGCTGCATTGAGATAACCACCTCCGTTTCCTTGCAGGTCGAGAATCATATCCTTCATACCTTGCTTCTGAAGGCTTGTCATTGCTTTTTTGAATTCTTCGGCAGTGGTTGCTCCAAAACGGTTGATGCGGATATAACCCGTTTTAGGTTGAATCATATAGGAGGCATCGAGGCTAAGGATAGGTATCTTGTCTCTTTTCACTGTAAACAATAAAGGGTCTTGCACGCCACGACGAACGATTGTCAGATTGACTTTCGAACCTTTCGGACCACGAAGGCGCTTCATAATATCTTCCGTACTCATTTTCACTCCGGCAATGGCGCTGTCATTGACCGCAACGATACGGTCACCGGCAAGGATGCCGACTTTCTCGGAAGGTCCGTTGCTGACAGGTTGCACCACCAACAGGGTGTCTTCTATCATCTGGAATTGCACTCCGATACCCTCGAAGTTACCTTGAAGTGGTTCGTTCATCTTCTTCACTTCCTCTGCATCCGAATAAGTAGAGTGCGGATCAAGTTGTGCCAGCATTTTGATGATGGCTTCTTCTACCAACTTGTCTTCATCTACTTTGTCCACATAGAAATTGGAGATTGCAAACTCTGCCATTTGTAACTTTCGCATGGCTTCGGAACCGAAGTTCTGGGCTTGTGTGGCAACTGCCCACAAGCAAACGGATAGTATAATCGTTAGTTTCTTCATCATCTTTTCTGACTCATCGCCTATTCCTTAACGAGTGTTATTCACTCATTTTCATTCCTTTGGGAATAAACTGGCTGATATCTTTATTATAGGTTAATAACTCGCGTACAATTGTAGAGCTGACGCAAGTCAGTTCCGGTTCTGTGAAGAGCAGGATGGTTTCAATCCCTGCCAGTTTGCGGTTAATGTCTGCAATGGTCTCTTCATACTCGAAATCCTTCACCGTACGGATACCGCGGACAATGAACCTGGCCTCTACTTCCTGCGCAAAATCAATTGTCAGACAGTCATAGGACATCACCTGGATACGAGGTTCGTCTTTATAAAGTTCCCGAATCATTTCTTCTCTTTTCTCAATGGGGAAGTAGGTATTCTTGTTCTCATTGATACCGATTCCTATCACAATTTCGTCCATAAAGGTAAGTGCACGTTCCACTACCGAGTAATGTCCGATGGTGAAAGGGTCGAAAGTACCCGGGAATATTGCTTTTCTCATGATGCCAAGTCTTCTTCTATAACCAGATTGTCTATAATAAAGTTCTGTCGTTCCATGGTATTTTTGCCCATGTAGAATTCGAGTAGTTCTTTTACCGCATCCGTTTTGCGCAGTGTCACCTGCTCCAGACGCATATCTTTACCAATGAAATGTTTGAACTCATCCGGTGAGATTTCTCCCAAACCTTTAAATCGGGTGATCTCCGGATTCGGTCCTAGTTCATTGATAGCATTGATGCGTTCTTCCTCGCTGTAGCAGTAATTTGTCTTTTTCTTGTTGCGTACACGGAACAAAGGCGTCTGCAGGATATATACATGTCCTTTCTTGATGAGATCAGGGAAGAATTGCAGGAAGAAAGTAATCAGCAACAGGCGGATGTGCATACCGTCCACATCGGCATCGGTTGCTACGATTACTTTGTTGTAGCGTAATCCTTCAATACCATCTTCTATATTCAGGGCTGCTTGAAGCAGGTTGAATTCCTCGTTCTCGTAAACCACTTTTTTGGTCAGTCCGAAAGAGTTCAACGGTTTACCACGGAGACTGAATACTGCTTGGGTGTTGACATCACGACTTTTGGTGATGGAACCGCTTGCAGAGTCTCCCTCGGTGATAAAGATGCAGGAGTCTTCCTCCAGTCCTTTGCCTTTCGGATCGTTGAGGTGTATGCGGCAGTCACGTAGTTTGCGGTTGTGCAGGTTGGCTTTCTTGGCACGTTCACGGGCAAGTTTCGTTACCCCTGCAATGGCTTTACGCTCCTTTTCAGATTCTTGTATCTTTTGTTGAATTGCTTCGGCTATGTCCGCATTCTTGTGCAGGAAGTTGTCCACTTCCTGTTTGATAAAGTCGCCTACATACTTATTGACCGTTACGCCACCGGGAACCATATTGGTAGAACCCAGTTTAGTTTTCGTCTGACTTTCGAAGATCGGTTCTTCCACATTGACGGCAATGGCGGCAACCAATCCATTACGGATATCGGTGTAGTCCATGTTCTTGTTGAAGAACTCTTTGATGGTACGGGCAATGTGTTCTTTGAAGGCACTTTGATGCGTACCACCTTGGGTAGTATGCTGACCGTTGACGAAAGAATAATATTCTTCTCCGTATTGTCCGGTATGCGTGAAGGCGATTTCGATGTCTTCCCCTTTCAGGTGGATGATCGGGTAAAGCCCGGTTGCCGTCATGTTGTCGTTCAAAAGGTCTACCAGACCGTTGCGCGACAAGATACGGTGTCCGTTATAGATGATAGCAAGCCCCGTATTGAGATACGTGTAGTTACGTAGCATTGTCTCAATAAATTCGGGCTTGAAACAGTAATTCAGGAATAGTGTATTATCCGGTTCAAAGAAGATGTAAGTTCCGTTTTCTTCTTCGGTATTCTTTGTCTCATCGGTCAGTAAGTTTCCTTTTGAGAAAGTGGCGATACGCACTTTGCCGTCGCGGTAACTGCGTACCTCGAAACGGGAGCTTAAAGCGTTGACGGCTTTCACACCGACACCATTCAGTCCGACACTTTTCTTAAATGCCTTGCTGTCGTATTTACCACCGGTATTCAGCATGCTGACAGCCTCGATGAGTTTTCCCTGTGGGATGCCTCGTCCGTAGTCGCGTACACTGACACGAAGGTTTTCTTCAACGGTAATCTCGATTTTCTTACCGGCTTGCATTTTGAACTCGTCAATACTGTTGTCAATTACTTCTTTCAGGAGGACATAGATTCCATCTTCGGCATGTGCACCGTCGCCCAGCCTTCCGATATACATACCGGGGCGTGTGCGTACATGTTCCATGTCACTCAAGTGGCGGATGTTGTCGTCAGTGTACTCTACTGCATTGTTGTTGTCTACAGGTATCAATTCGTTCTCTTCCATAGCTGTTTTTTTATTTTATCTCTTTGATGAACGCACGGCGGCGCTTATGTTGTTGAGTCTCAAAGTAATCCCATTGTGCCTGAACTTTTCCATTCAGTTCCAGTTCGGGGTTGCTTTCCGCAAAGATAAAACCTAATTTTTGATAAACTGGAATTAAATCGGAAAATAACAAAGCGTTAACACCTTTATTTTGATATTCCGGTTTCACTGCAACGAGTAGCAGATCAAGCATTTTGGCACGACGTTTCATGAATAATGCCTTTAACAGATAGAACCATCCGAGCGGCAACAGACGTCCGTTTGATTTCTGTAAAGCTTCAGCGAGAGATGGCATAGAGATACCTACACAGACTAGTTCATCATTGGCATCAGTAATCAGTGTAACCATCCGTAAGTCAAGGATCGGCAGATACATTTTCACGTATTGGTCGATTTGCCGCTGTGTCAGCGGAGAATAACCATAAAGTGGACTATATGCTTCGTTCATCAGTTCGAAAATCTTCTGTCCATAGTCTTTGGCTATCTTTCTTCCGGAAGTATATTTCTTTATCTTAAGGTTGTATTTTCGTTGGATCAGTTCGGAGATACGCTTATGTTTGTCGGGAATAGCATCCGGTATGTAGATTTTGTATTCCACCCAGTCGGCATCTTTCTCGAAGCCCAGTTTTTCCATGTGTATTGGATAGTACGGGTAGTTGTAGATAGTGGCCATGGTGCTAAGCTGGTCGAATCCTTCGATCAGCATTCCTTCCGCATCGAAATCAGTAAATCCGAGAGGACCGGCAATATGAGTCATACCCCGTTCTTTTCCCCATTCTTCCACTGTTTTGATAAGTGCGGATGATACTTCGGGATCGTCGATGAAGTCTATCCATCCGAAACGAACGTTTTTACATTCCCACTTCTTGTTCGCCTGGTTATTGATAATTGCAGCTACACGTCCTACTATTTTATCGTCCCGATATGCGAGGAAATAATCAGCTTCACAGAATTCGAATGCTGCATTTTTCTTCTTGTTGAAGGTGTTGAGCATGTCGTCATAGAGGTCAGGCACAGAGTAAGGGTTGCCCTTGTACATTCTGTAATTGAAACGGATAAATTTCTTAAGCTCTCTCTTTGTGGAGACTTTCTTGATTGTAATAGCCATATCTCGTATTTATGATTTGAGGAGGCAAAGATACGTGATAATCTTTAAATTACAACGCGCTAGAAAGAGAAAATATAGTCTCTGGACGATTAGGGAGTGGACTGTAAATATGAAGAATACCGGAAATGATGATAATACATTCATTTCCGGTATTCTTTTTCTATTTTTCGTATGCCGTTTATAGGCTGATGTGTCCTTCGAATGGAGAAGCAGGTAAACCGGCTGCATTGTATAAGTTAGCATCATCGGGATTATCTCCCCAAGCATATCGTACAGAGATCGGTTGCTGTATTTCCTTATTCCATACTATTACTTTATTGTTTTCGATTTTAGCCTGTGCCCATTGGTATTTTCCATCTGCGCCGGCAATGGCGAATCCTGATAAATAGCCATATTTATTACGAGCTACTAGTTGCTCTTCACAAGCGTCAAAGGTGATCTCCAGTGTATCTCCAATTCTTTTTACCGACTGGAATATCGGGCCGGTGCAAACAATAGAGTTATATCCGTAATCATTGTGAAGAGCATGCAAAGCAAGTCGTTTACCTACATCTTGTTTGTTGCGGGGATGTATGTCATTTTCTTCCCCGATGTCTATAATGACGGCCTGTCCTGTATGTGGTAAGGCCAGTGTCTTCGACTGTGCAGCCCTCAGGTTTGCCCAATGGCTCTCGGAAGGCTGCTTGGCCGGAGACATGAAGCTGGCTAATTGAACCCAATAGAATGGGAATTCGTTATTCCATTTGTTTCTCCAGTCTTTAATTAAAGCCGGAAATAAATCAATGTATTCGTTGGCACGAGCGGCATTGTTTTCTCCCTGATACCAGATCACCCCTTTCATTCCCAGACCTACCAGCGGATGAATCATTGCGTTGAATAGCAAAGAAGGAAAAGCGTTAGGACCGTATTCTACATAATCATATTGTGCACTCGATACTGCTACTTTGTATTTCCAATTATCACACAAAGGGAAAATCCGGTTGTTAACTTTCAGGTATACTTCATCTTTAGGGCCATATAGTCCGCCTCCTCCACGATGGTCGGATATTTTAATAGTGACGGTATTTTGCTCCTTTAATACTTCTGCCGGGATCTTGTATAGACGTTTCAGATCATATCCTATCGTACGTCCTACTTCGTGTCCGTTAATCCAGGTGATGTCATCGTCGTCGATAGTGCCGAGACTCAATTCTGCATCTTGTCCTAAACAGTTGGCCGGTATGGAAAACTGATAAGTAAACCATACAACTCCATCTATACCGGATAACTCTTCATTTGACCATAATGACGGAACAATATGCTCTTTCCAGTTTTCTGTAGAGGTGTTTTCTGAATACCATTTCTCTTTTTCTCCCGGTTCATTTATGATGGCTTGTTCAAATTCCTTTTTGACTTTGTCACTGTGTTTGATGTATTCTTCGAATTCAGAAGAACGCATACGGGCTAATGATTTTTCATATTTTGGAAAATGATCTATCACTTCCATACTCATCCAGGTCTCAATGTCCGTACCACCCCACGAGGAATTAATGAATCCGATAGGAATATTGAGTTTCTGATATAATTCACGCACAAAGAAATAGCCGACAGCTGAAAAATCAGAAGCGGAGACGGGTGAACATACTTCCCATTTACCTTTTAAGTCGGCTTTAGGAGTGTGTCCCATTTCTTGAATTACATTGAATGAACGGATTTGAGGGTAATTGGCAGCTGCAACTTCTTCAATGGCGTGATTAGCACTACGTAGACGAAACTCCATATTTGACTGTCCGCTACAGATCCATACTTCACCGACTAAAATATCAGTAAATGATAAGGCTTGTTTGGGGCTTTTCACGCTTAGAGTATACGGACCACCAGCTTGCATAGGGGGCAGGCTAATTGACCATTTCCCATTTTTATCTGTCCGGGTACTCTTTTTTGCATTTCCTAATGTTACACTGATTCTCTCGCCGGCATTGGCAGTTCCCCATATATTGATTGGTTTCTCGCGTTGCAGCACCATGTGGTCTGAAAAGAAAGAAGGTACGGAAAGCTGTGCCATAATTTGTGATAGGACAAATAGCAAGCAAACTGTTAATGATAGAAGTTTTTTCATCATGTGAGTATCTGGTGATTATTCATTAATATATTCTTTGGGAAGTAGAATCTTACGAAGCGTATCGGCAAAGATTGCGGCCATGCGCTGTTGAATAAATGAATGTTCTCCATGAGGCGGATGCCATCCAAATACTTCTCCATGAGTCTCTTGTGAATCTCCTGTGTAGATTAGGCTATATTGTTTTCCTGTAACCGGATGTTTCTGGTTTTTGGAGAAAGCCGTGAACTTGAGCCCACCCGTGTTGATGGAATGTTTCAGCTGTTCCACCAGTCCGGGCGCCCCGGTACCGTTCAATCCGGCATCCTCGGCTATATGAGGGGGAAGGCTGAAGCCACTTCCACCACGGCGGAATTCCTCCATATGATGGTATTCAAGGCTCAGCTTGGAATAGGCACTTGTCCGGTAGTAAGCATTCAGACCGACAGTCTGGTTCTTCAGCTTCGGTAATTCGGAGAAACCGTCTCCATTGGAG
>SKEW01000272.1_pt1 | contig 61644 bp, 53 predicted proteins | sample 4841441 | NCBI WGS metagenome assembly SKEW01 (sample SAMN11008799, study PRJNA524170) | human gut metagenome | isolation source: fecal sample from pouch patient p41 | place: Israel: Tel-Aviv | reverse complement strand
CTCCCATAAAATGGCGTATTCACACCATTTTATTCCGTTTTCGGTGTTCGGCGTGTCAATAAGTATAAATTGCTTATTTGTGCGAGTACAAACGCAATTTATACTTTTGACACTTACATCATACTGCTTCTTCTTTTGTATTCACACTCTTGGATTCTCTGTCCTCTTTGAATTTATCATAATATGCAAACATTCCTGCAAGGAGTGTTCCTGAAATAGAATGCCATGTACAAGATACTGCACAGATGATTGCTGACTCCGGTGTGGATGCAAACTGTGCTGTTGTTGTTGCAAGGTTTGTTGCAAGTCCTGCATTCTGCATACCTACCTCGATCGAGATTGTTCTCTTCTTCGCTGTATTCATTCCTGTGAGTTTACCAGCTCCGTATCCAAGCAGATATCCAAGTCCATTATGAAGAAATACTGCTACGAAGATTACAACACCGGACTCAAAGAATTTGCTTCCCTGTGAAGATACTACACCGCCGACAACGCATGCAAGTCCAAGTACTGCAATACCAGGCATAATTTTCTGAAGTTCTTTGAATGTTTTATTTTTTCCTAACAGATAGTTAAGTAAGAATCCTACTGCTACCGGGAAGATAACTGTTTCAATAATGGATACAAACATAGGTAATCCTTTGATTGAAATATGTGTACCACTTGCTAGCAGTGAAACCATAAGTGGTGTCATAACTGGTGAGAGCAGTGTTGAAACTGTTGTCATTCCTACGGAAAATGCTACGTCTCCTCCACACAGATAAGACATAATATTGGATGACACACCACCAGGACAACATCCGACAAGGATCAGTCCCAAAGCGATTCCATCCGGAAGATTCAATGCCTTTGTCAGTGCAAATGCAAGGAATGGCATAATCAGATACTGAGCGATTGCTCCGATGCAGATATCAAACGGTCTCTGCGCAAGAATCTTAAAATCCTCTGTTGTTAATGTCAGACCCATACTAAACATGATCACTCCGATAATAATAGACTGACAGGTAAATTTATTGGATACCGGATCGACAAACAAAGCGTTGTTAACCCATCCCATCATTGTCGGGACAAAGAATGTCACTACTGCAATGGCAATAACAACCACTGAAGTATAATCTGATAAAAATTTGCTGACTTTTTGTAATGCTTTCATTACAATACCTCCTTAGGATTCTTGTTCACCTAAAATTTGTATTCTTCTTGAGATATATTCAAAGAAAAAAGTCCCTTTCCAGAACTCAATCTGAAAAGGGACGAATATAATCCGCGTTACCACCCTAATTCCGCAAAAATTAATTCTGCGACACTTCACATACCAACATATGCTATCCATATAACGGTGGATCCCGGCGAGGTTTACTTGCAACATGTTCATCTGCTTTCAGCCCGCTTCTTAGAGAGGATATCCTTACCCGGTTATTGTCTGTTCACACCAGCCACAGACTCTCTGAAAATAATGACGGATACGGTTTTGTTCTCATCAACGAATTTTGGTGAACTGTATTTTGTTTACTCTGACATTATAGTCCTCTGAAATCAGAAATCAAGAGTCTATTTTAATCTTTTTCTTGATTTATTTTAATCTTTTTGTCGTAAAAATTTATTTTCAAGGCTTAAATTCATCTGAAAAAATAAAAGAATCATTGAAAAAAAATTATTGTTTTTCCTGTTGTTTCCCCGCACTTTTCATGCTACACTGTATATAAGAATCATCGGATTTTAACCAGAAAACAGATAGTTACTGTTCACTCCCGTGTGAACAGTAACAACAGCTACGGGTGTTTGGGGCATCCAAAAGGTTTATTAATGCACAATACAATACGTTATTTTTCATTGCTTTCTTTTGGAAGTGATGTTTTTTTTTGTAATTTTATCTGTTTTCTTTCATTATTTTATCTGGTAAAGGGGTATTTGGGAATGAATAATGAAATAACGAAAAGACGAAAGCGAACAATTGAAATGACTCAGGGATCTCTTTGGAAAAACATGTTTTTCTTCAGTGTTCCTCTTATATTTTCCCAGATTTTGGAAGTGATGTTCAACTTAAGTGATGTCGCTGTTGTCGGACATTTTGCAGATTACAAAGCACTTGGTTCTGTCGGCTCGACAACTACACTTGTCACACTGTTCACGGGACTTCTGATCGGGCTCGGAAGTGGTGTCAACGTCCAGGTTGCCAATAAACTCGGTGCCGGTGACAAGAAAGCTACAAAAGAAACCATTCACTCTGCACTCATTATCTGTGCAGCGGCAGGTATTTTTGTCTGTCTGATCTGTCTGCTTTTTGCAGGACCAATGCTTTCCATGATGAATACAAAGCCCGAACTGCTCGATCAGGCTGTTCTCTACATGAAAGTTTTTGCACTTGGCATGCCTGCCACGGCAGTTTATAATTTCGGCAACGGTGTCTTAAGCGCCCGTGGGGATACAAAGCGTCCGATGTATTACCTTGCATTTGCCGGAATACTTAATGTCCTATTGAATCTGATCTTTGTTATCGTATTCCATATGGCTGCTGTCGGAGTTGCTACTGCCAGTGCAATCGCACAGTACGTTTCAGGAGGATTGATCCTGATCCATCTGATGCGACGCGATGATGAATGTAAAGTTTGTCTGCGCAATCTGCGTTATCATAACATTTATGGAAAAGGAGTTCTTTATCTCGGTGTTCCATCCGGTCTTCAGAATGCGATTTTCGCGATTGCAAACCTTTTTGTTCAATCCGGAGTCAACTCCTTTGATGCGATCATGGTTTCCGGAAATGCTGCAGCTGCGAATGCAGACAATCTGATTTACAATGTTATGTTTGCCTTCTATGTGGCCTGTTCCAGTTTCATGAGCCAGAACTGGGGAGCCAGGAATAAAGAAAGAATGAAAAAATGCTATCTCGTAACACTTACTTATTCTTTCAGTGCAGGCCTGCTTCTCGGAGGAGCACTCTTCTTCTTTGGGCGCCCATTCTTGTCTCTGTTTGCCACAGAACCAGCCGTTATCGCAGCTGGTATGCATAGAATTAGGATTATGGGATTCTCCTATGCATTCAGCGCCTTTATGGACTGTGCGATTGCATCTTCCAGAGGAATCGGCAAGAGCATTGCTCCTACATTTATTGTAATCATGGGATCCTGTGTATTTCGTATTATATGGATCTATACGGTATTTGCTTACTTCCATACAATTCCATCTCTGTATCTGCTGTACATCTTCTCCTGGGGACTCACAGCGATTGCAGAAACCATATACTTTAAAGTTAGTTTCAAAAAAGTGCTTACATAATAGATTTTCCAAAAAAAGAGGGATTTCACAGATATCCAACATCTGTAAAAATCTCCTCTTTTTTCTTTCTACTATTTATTCTGCACTTGTTATACTTTTATCAATCCTCAAGTACCAGCTTAGCTGCTCCGCAGATTCCTGCATCATTTCCAAGAGTAGCAAGCTTGAACTTCACATTCTTATTTGCAAAGAACGCTTTTTCCATAAATGGTTTTTCGATAAATGAAAGCAGAACTTCTCCTGCTTTGGACACTCCGCCACCAATTACAAATACAGCCGGATCCAGTACTGCTGCCATATCTGCCATTGCATGTCCTAAGTAATTTCCCATCTCTGTCGCAACTTCAATCGCAACTTCGTCTCCTTCTTTGACTGCATCGAAAACAGCTTTTGCAGAAAGATCTTCTTTTGTCAGGATTGTTGCACGTGTCTCATGCTCCATCTTCTTTCTTGCAAGACGAGAGATACCTGTTGCTGATGCATACTGCTCCAGACATCCGTGTCCGCCACATCCGCAAGTATCTGTCTCTTCCAGATTCACACACATATGACCAATCTCTCCACCTGCTCCGTTCTCTCCCGTCAGGATCTTTCCATTGATGATAATGCCACCTCCAACACCTGTTCCAAGTGTGACCATGATCATATTGCGGTAACCAACACCGCCGCCTTTCCACATCTCGCCAAGTGCTGCGACATTCGCATCATTTCCAAACTCTGCTGTCAATCCTGTCAGTTCTTCCAGCTCTTTCTTTGCATTCTTATATTTCCAGCCAAGATTCGCAGAACCGTTGACAATTCCATCTACAGTAACAGGAGCCGGCACACCGACACCGATTCCAAGAACCTGTTCTTTCTCAATGCCGTGCTGCTCTAACTTACCATTGATTGCTTCTGCAACATCCGGAAGAATCGCCGCACCTTCATTCTCAGTTCTTGTCACGATCTCCCATTTCTCTACAATAGCACCTGCCTCACTGAACAGACCAAGTTTAACCGTTGTTCCCCCGATATCAACACCAAAACAATATTTCATAAATCTATCTCCGTTTCTTTTTATATTTCACATAAGAATGCGGTACTCTGTAACATTTGTACCGCATCCTCTGTTTCTCTTTTGTTTTATTTTCTTCTCTTTGCCAGATTCTCCTGCACACGTTTGTACAATTCCTGTGCAGCGTTGTATCCCATCTTCTTCTGTCTGTGGTTAACTGCAGCAGATTCTACGATGATCGCCAGATTACGTCCCGGACGGATCGGAATATTATGGCAGACAACTCGGTTTCCAAGGAATTCTGTATATTCCTCCTCCAGACCAAGTCTGTCGTATTCTTTCTCTCTGCTCCAGTCTTCCAGAGTAATGACCAGATCGATATTCTGTGTTTCTCTTACGCTCTGTACACCGAACATAGACTTTACATCCACGATTCCGATACCACGCAGCTCGATAAAATGTCTTGTGATATCCGGTGCAGAACCAACCAGTGTATCGTCACTGACTTTGCGGATCTCAACCACATCATCCGTCACAAGACGATGTCCACGCTTGATCAATTCAAGAGCTGCTTCGCTCTTACCAATTCCACTTTCTCCCATGATCAGAACTCCGACACCATATACGTCAACAAGCACTCCATGAACGGAAATGCACGGAGCAAGTTTTACATTCAGCCAACGGATCAGTTCTCCCATAAAGGAGGATGTCTTCTTACATGTACCGAATACCGGAATATCATTTTTCTGAGCAATCTCAATGAAGCTTTCATCCGGCTGAAGTTCATTGCTGAAAATAATACATGGTACTTTATGTTCCAGAAGTTTCTGATAAATCTCAACTCTTTTCTCTTCTTCCAAAGTCTCCAGATAGGCACACTCTACATTCCCTATAATCTGTACACGATTCAGATCAAAATGATCGAAAAATCCTGCCAGCTGAAGTGCCGGTCTGTTCACATCCGGAACAAGAACTTCACGTTCTGTGATATCTACTTCCGGAGTGAGATTTTTCAGATTCATCTTTTCAACGATATCGGTTAATTTCACACCACTCATCTTGTAATCTCCTTTTCCTGTATCTCTTTTCGTTTCAGACATGCTGCCTTGATAAGCTCAAGAGATATATGATATTTACTGCTCGCATAAATCCAACATTTCCCTACATGTCCCATCGCCTGTACATAAGTATATCATGATTTTCTTTTCGATAAAACCCTTAATCATGAAAGAATTGATAAACCGATTCTGCTGCCTTCTCATTCATTGACGGAAGCTGCGCCAGTTCTTCTACTGTTGCGCTCCGGATTGCATCCAGGCTCAGATAATGCCGCATCAATGCCTTTCTTCTGGCCGGACCGATTCCTTCAATATCATCCAAAACAGAATGTACCTGCCCTTTGCCACGCAGCTGCCTGTGGAACTCGATTGCAAACCGATGGGCTTCATCCTGAATTCTTGTGATCAGTTTAAATGCTTCTGAATTGCGGTCAATCGGGATTTCCACATTATTATAATATAATCCTCTTGTTCTATGATTGTCATCTTTCACCATACCACAGACCGGAATATTCAGCTTCAACTCATCAAGCACCTGCAATGCAATATTTACCTGTCCACGGCCTCCATCCATCAGAATTAAATCCGGAAATGTTGTAAATTTCCCAGCTTCCGCATTCTCCTCACGTTCTTTTAATCCATGTGTAAAACGACGCGTAAGAACTTCTCGCATGCTCGCATAATCATCTGGTCCTTTCACGCTCTTGATTTTGAACTTCCTGTAATCATTCCGCTTTGGTTTTCCTTTCTCATAGACAACCATAGAGCCTACCGATTCGAAACCATTTGTATTAGAAATATCATATGCTTCCATACGGACGATCTTTTCCAGCCCCAGTAAAGATGCTATCTCCTTCACTGCACCAATCGTACGTCCTTCTTCCCTCTTTAGCCGCTCTTTATCTTTAGACAGAACCATCCTCGCATTCTCTTCCGCCAGTTCTACCAGCTTTTCTTTTGTACCTTTCTTTGGCACACGGATCGTTACTTTCTGCCCCTTCTTCGCGCTCAGCCAGGATTCAAGAAGTTCCTGCTCTTCGATTTCTTCCGGCAGCATCAGCTCACCTGGAAGAAAAGGGGTTCCTGCATAATACTGTTTGATAAAACTGTTCAGAATTTCAGATTTTTTATCCTCTTCGCTGATTCTCAGATAAAAATGGTCTCTTCCGATCAATCTTCCGCCACGGATAAAAAAGACCTGTACAACTGCATCTTCGTCCTGGCATGCAACTGCCATGACATCTCTGTCTTCCCCACTGGAATCTGTAATCTTCTGTTTCTGAGCCACCTTTTTTACACTATTTAATAACTCTCTATATTCGATTGCTTTCTCAAATTCCAGTGCCTCCGAAGCGGCCATCATCTTATCTTCCAGATCTTTTAAAATCATATCAAAATTTCCATTTAGAAAACGGATCACCTCATCAATGGATTTCCGGTATTCTTCCTGAGAAATATATCCCTGACACGGCGCCTCACACTGCTTGATATGATAATTCAGACACGGACGCTCTTTTCCAATGTCTTTTGGAAGTGAACGATTACAGCTTCTTATATGATACAGCTTATGGATCAGATCAATTGTGTCACGCACTGCCTGTGAGCTTGTATAGGGGCCGAAATAACGTGCTTTATCTTTTTTCATCTGACGTGCCAGCATAATGCGTGGATATGCTTCACCGGTTGTTACTTTTATAAACGGATACGCTTTGTCATCCATAAGCATCGTATTATATTTGGGCCGATGTTCCTTGATCAGATTACATTCCAGAACAAGCGCCTCCAGTTCCGAATCTGTCACAATATATTCAAAGCGGCGGATATGTGTTACCATCTGTTCGATCTTAACCCCTTTATTCCTGCTGCTTTGAAAATACTGCCGCACACGGTTTTTCAGGCTGATTGCTTTTCCGACATAGATAATCTGATCCGTCTCATCATGCATCAGATAGACTCCCGGCCTTCCCGGAAGCTTTTTCAATTCTTCCTGTATATTAAAATTATAATTTTCCATAGATCCTATTTCTTGCCTCTGCTACAGACCAGCTATGTTCTTCTGCAATTTGGGAAACATCATCATACTCGAGTTTTTCTTTCACCACTCCATATCCGGATGCTCTCTTCACATGAACGGTTCCATATTCTGTCTGCACTTCGTCTATTTTTCGCTTAAGTCCATATCTTCTACAAAAATACTCTCTGACACCAAGTGTTGAAGTGTGTTTGAATATCAGCTGTAGAAAATACTCTTTCTGCTCTGCCCTGCACATACATGTAAGCAGAATCCCCGGCCGGTTTTTCTTCATCTGAATGGAGGATGTGTAAACATCCAATGCGCCTTCTTTGATCAGAAGCTCTGTCGCATACCCGATTTCCTCCGAAGTCATATCATCCAGATTACAGCACAGTTCCAAAATTTCTTCTTCTACCTTGTCTTGCGTTTCTCCAAGAATCGCACGCACACAGTTCAGTCTTTCATACTCTCTTTTTCCAAAACCATAACCGATTTCTTCCATCTGCAGAACCGGCATCTGTTCATACTTTTTAACAAAATGCTTCAGAAGTGCGGCTCCTGTCGGTGTACAGAATTCTCCCTCCAGGTCTCCTGCATACATTGGAATTTCTTTCATCAGATACGCTGTTGCCGGAGCCGGCACCGGAAGGATTCCATGTGCACATTTCACATGACCATATCCGACACGAACCGGTGATGCAAGAATCTGATCCACCTGAAGTTCATTCAGCAAATAGCAGACAGCCACAACATCAGCCACTGCATCCATCGTCCCAACCTCATGGAAATGGATTTCATCCATGCGCTGACCATGCGCCTTTCCTTCCGCCTTTGCAATCAATTTATAAACTGCAACTGCGTCCTGTTTTACCTGATCTTCAATTTTTAACCGATTGATCAGACGAACGATCTGAGACATTGAGTGATGTCCGTGTTCTTGTGTATGCTTCTCTGGTTCTTCTGATTTATGTCCGATCTGCTCTTCCGTCTGCATATGAGGATTCTCTTCTTCCTGTCCTTTCACAAACACGCGGACCTGATATCCTCTGATTCCGCCTCTTGTACACGCCACCAACTGATATTTTACCCCCGGGATTTTCAGATCATTCAACTTTTTCACCTGTTTTACAGGTTCTGAAAACAACTGCAATAATGAAGCCGTCAGCATATCCCCTGCTGCTCCCATCCCACAGTCTAAATATAATGTCCTCATTCCTTCGTTCTCCTCTCTATGTGATTGATCCGGCTTGCAAGAAATCCCGCGCCAAATCCATTATCGATATTTACAACACTCACTCCGCTTGCACAAGAATTCAACATAGAAAGAAGCGCTGATACGCCACCGAAAGATGCTCCATATCCAACACTTGTCGGAACTGCGATCACCGGGCAATCCACCAGTCCTCCAATCACACTGGCGAGTGCTCCTTCCATTCCGGCTACAGCAATAATGACACGAGCTTCCATTAATTCGTCGAGATGTCCAAGCAGACGATGTACTCCTGCGACGCCTACATCATATAAACGGATTACTTCATTTCCAAGTGTCTCTGCTGTCCTTGCAGCCTCTTCTGCAACAGGGATATCACTTGTCCCGCCTGTTGCCACAACTATTTTCCCGTCTCCATCCTTTATTGGAGCTTCGCCTATAAACCCAATCCGGCTGACTTCGTCATATTGAAGTTCCAGGTGTTCTCCCACGTAAATCGCTGACTCCTTATTCATTCTTGTGATCAGGACTGCTTTCTGTCCCTTTTCCTTCATTGCTTCTGCAATCCGGAAAATCTGTTCCGGTGTCTTTCCTTCTCCATAAATCACTTCTGCCACACCCTGGCGCATGGCTCTGTGATGGTCAATCTTGGCAAAACCAAGATCTTCAAAAGGCTCTTCTTTTAACTTCAAAGCTGCCTGTTCTACATCCATTGTTCCGGATGCTACCTGTCTTAAAAGATCTATCATTTCCTTTTGTTCCATCTTTTTCGCCTCATTCTAATTCTTCTTATCCAGGGTTTCATTCATACTTCCCATTCTGTACCCTGTTAGATCCATTGTAACATAAGTAAATCCGAACTGCTTAAATTGTTTTACAATATCCTCACGGACTTCTTCCTGAAGCAACTTCAAAAACTCTTCCGGCAGTACTTCGATCCTCGCCATCCTTCCATGCATACGGACACGAAATTGCCGGAAGCCATGTTCAAGCAATAACTGTTCTGCGTTTTCCACCATGATCAACTTCTCTTTGCTGATTGTTTCTCCGTATACAAATCTTGAAGCCAGACAGGCAAAAGATGGCTTTTCCCAGGTTGAAAGTCCCATCTCTTTTGACAATTCACGAATCTCCGCTTTTGTAAGTCCTGCTTCGCGCAGTGGACTTTTTACTCCTAATTCCGCCACAGCCTGAAGCCCCGGTCTGTAGTCGCCAAGATCATCCATATTAGAACCTTCTGCAACATAAGCAATTTCATTTTTCTCTGCAATTACTCCAATCTTTTCAAACAGTGCATGCTTGCATAAATAACATCTGTTCGGTGGGTTCTGAGAAAATCCTTCAATCTTCATTTCATCCACCTGACAGACCTTATGACGGATATCTTCTTTTTTGCAAAATGCAATTGCCTCATTTAGTTCTCTCTTTGGAAAGGAACCGGATTGTACTGTGATCGCCATCACATTATCTCCCAATATCTCATGTGCCACCTTTAATAAAAATGTAGAATCAACTCCACTGGAAAATGCAATCGCAACACTGTCCAGTTCTTTTATGTACTCTTTTAAATGTGCTAATTTATTATGTAATTCATCCTGCATCTTTTTCCTCCTGTCTTGTTGCTGTTCACACGATGTGCGACCAGCAACGCATCTCGCCATTTTAAATCGCCTTTGGCGATGGGGCGAGATGCATTCAAGTCAAAACACGCATCCTCCGTGTCAATCAGCGGAGTGATTGACACGGGAATGAACAGTAACCCTGTCTTTACCTTCTTGCTGTTCTGATTTTTTCTATCAATTGTAATTCTTTTCATACAAAAATGCACCTAATTACAATTCCATAAATCCTCGTAATCAAGTGCATTTATTATACTATGTAAAGCCCGGTTCAGGTCAAGTTAATTTGTATTGCTTCATTAATTCTATTTCATGATATCTCATGGTTTATAGTTCCATCATTCCGGACATAATGCATCCTCCGGAAGCACCATTTTGCTTCAATTCTTCCCACTGTTTTTCATCAAACTTGATTCCACCAATCGCATATACCGGAACATTCACAGTACTGCAGACATCTTTTAAGAATCCAAGCCCTCTCGGTGCCAGGCCTTTCTTGCAATCTGTAACATAAATATGTCCTGCTGTCATGTAAGACACACCAAGTCTTTCTGCTTCCTTTGCATCTTCCACTGAATGAACGGAAGTACCGATTCTTTGAAATTGTTCTTTCACATCTTCCGGAAGTTCCCTTAATTCCAGTAATGGCAGATGTACAGATGTACATTCCAATTCCAGTGCTGTTTTCCAGAACTTATGTAAAATACACGGAATCTCATACTTCTTGCAAACAGACAGAACTTCTTCTGACAGAATCCGATATTCCTCTTCTGACAGATCTTTTTCACGCAAAATAATTTCCTGCGGTTTCACCTGACAAACCCGTTCAATCTGCTCCAAAAATGGTCTTTCGCACAGTTTTCTATTACTGACAGCTATAATTTTCAAATCCATCTCCGATAAATAGTATTTCATCTTACACATAAATATAATCACTCATAACCGGCTGGAGATTATTTTTCAATAATGCATCATAAACCTCATCTACCGAACGTTCATCTGAAATCTCAAACTGGTCATCGCCCTTATCCTCGATATCATCCACATGGCTTCCAATTCCTGTACTTACCCCTGCTGAAATCTTAGTTGCTGCGATATTTACAAGATTATCTCTGACACGTGCACACTCTCTTGTTGAAACTGTAATGCTTGCAAATGGCATAAACAAACGATATGCACAGACAACCTGCAGAAGCTGTGGCTCATGAACATCCATCGGATTGATTCTGTCATTATTGATGATTGGGCGAAGTCTTGGGCAGGAAAATGCGATTTCTGCATGTGGATATTTTCTCTGTAACAGATATGCGTGATATCCTGTTGCAAAAGCATCTTTTCTAAAATCATCCAGTCCTAAAAGCGCACCGAATCCGACTCCTCGCATACCACCTTTCACTGCTCTCTCCTGTGCATTGACACGGTATGGGAAGATTCTTTTATGTCCTGCCAGATGAAGTGTCTCGTACTTATCTGAATTATATGTTTCCTGGAATACTGTCACATAGTCAGCTCCACATTCATGCAGATACGCATACTCGTCTGAATTGACCGGATAGATTTCCAGACCGATCACTTTGAAATACTTTCTTGCAATCTTGCATGCCTCTCCAATATACTCTACTGTAGATTTGTTGCGGCTTTCCCCTGTCAGGATCAGGATTTCCTGTAATCCTGTCTCTGCGATTGCTGCCATTTCTTTCTCAATCTCTTCTGCATTCAATTGCGCACGGTTGATCTTATTGTGACAGTTAAATCCACAATAAATACAATAGTTTTCACAATAGTTTGCAATATAAATCGGTGTGAACATATAAACACTGTTTCCAAAATGTTTTCTTGTCTCTGTCTGGGCTGCCTGGGCAATTTCTTCCAAAAATGGAAGGGCTGCCGGTGATAACAGCGCACGGAAATCCTCCGGAGTACGTTCCGAATGTGCAAGTGCATTTTTCACATCTGCTGCCGTATATTTACTATAATCATAGGCTTCCATTGCCTCGATCACCTGATCCATGATTTCTGATCCGATATCCTCCATTCCCGGAAGATAAGTCATATGATCGATTCTGTTTTTCTTCTGATCTTCCAGTATTTCTTCACTTAAAATACTTTCATTAACATGTGTATCATTCATCTCAACTGCCTCCTAGTCTTCCAGAAATCCTGTCAATGGTGAAGATGCACTTGCACCTCGTTCAATTGTTCTTCCAAGACCTGAAAGATAAGCACTTCTTCCTGCTTCAATTGCTTTCTTGAATGCCTCAGCCATCTCCTCGACATTTCCTGCTGTTGCGATTGCTGTATTCGCCATAACAGCTGTCGCTCCCATTTCCATTGCCTCGCATGCCTGAGATGGACGTCCGATTCCTGCATCTACAATAATCGGCAGATCAATCTCATCAATCAAAATCTGGATGAAGTCTTTTGTACAAAGTCCTTTGTTAGAACCAATCGGTGCCCCAAGTGGCATTACACAGGCAGCCCCTGCATTCACCAGATCTCTTGCCGCATTCAGATCCGGATACATATATGGCATAACTACAAAGCCTTCTTTTGCAAGAATTTCTGTTGCCTTGATTGTCTCATAGTTGTCTGGGAGAAGATATTTGGAATCTCTGACAACTTCGATTTTTACAAAGTTACCACAACCAACTTCTCTGGAAAGTCTTGCAATACGAACTGCTTCCTCTGCATTTCTTGCTCCTGATGTATTCGGAAGAAGTGTTACATTTTCCGGAATATAATCCAAAATATTCGCAAGTCCTCCTTCATTTGCACGACGAAGCGCAAGTGTAATAATCTGCGCTCCTGCTTTTTCTACACATGCTTTCACAAGATCAAGCGAAAATTTTCCTGATCCCAGAATAAAACGTGAACTAAATTCTTTTCCTCCAAGTGTAAATGTATCTTTCTGATTCATAACTTAAATCCTTCTTTCTTTTTTATTCATTTAGATGTCTTTCTATACATCCTCTTCTCCAAGAAGCAAACGCGTGATCATATTTGCTTCATGCCCTGCACAGATTGCAACTCGTGGAGCCATTAATCCATTCCCATAAGTCGGCTCTGTCACACGATCTCCACATAAATAAAAGTTCTTCATCATTCTCTTAGTACTGATTATATTGCTGCTTTCATAGCCTGCCATACCTGTTGCAGACACAAGCTTTTTCTCCGGAAAATGCTCCAGAATTCCATTCACCAGCATTGCTTTTGCTACCGGATTATCAAATGCTTCACAGACAATCTGAGCATCCGCAAACAGTTCTTTCAAATTCTCTTCTGTCACCTTCACACAATCTGTACGAATATCCAGATATGGATTGATCTTTAAAAGCAGTGACTTTAGCGCATCGGTCTTATACATTCCGATATGCTCCATGAAATACTGCTGCCGATTCAAATTGGTAATATCCACCACATCAAAATCAATCAGATGCAGATGCCCTACTCCAATTCGTGCAAGTGAATACGCTACATTAGAACCTAGTCCACCAAGTCCGGCAATCGTCACCTGACCGGCTGATAAAAGCTTCTGTTTTTCCGGCGAATGGCGTTCATTCAGCGCTGTTTCGATTTCTTCTTTGCTTAATATTCTTTCTGATGCCATCTGATATCAGCCTCCTCCTACAAATGTCACAACCTCCAGACGGTCACCGTCTTTGAGCATTGTCTCTGAATAGCTGTATTTCGGAAGAATTTCTTCATTCATTTCAACTGCGATTCTATTAATCTGGTAATTGTTCTGCTCCAGATAATCCGCAACACTCATTTCAGATGTCAGCTGGATCTGCTTTCCATTTACTGTAATCATAACTACTCCTTTCCGGATAATTGAAAAAAGAGTTCATGAAAGAAATGTACCCGTGGTGGTGCACCCCTTCATGAACTCTCGCTCAATCTCAACTTACTCCAATCTTCAATTTTTCCTGATTAGTAAAAAAGAGAGATACCAACAAATGTATCTCTCTAAAGTACTGCTTTATACATTCCTACGTTGGCATTATCCAAATCAGGTTATGGGTCGAAGTTCTCAACTTCCTCTCAGCCTGGTACACAAGCTCCCCGTGTTTTCTTCACATGATTAGTATAAAAGCTTGTCTGATAGATGTCAACCGTTTTCTCTCCATCTGATACAAGATCTTTTCCGTTACTGTTCACACAATGTGCGACCAGCAACGCATCTCGCCATTTTAAATCGCCTTTGGCGATGGGGCGAGATGCATTCAAGCCAAAACATACATCCTCCGTGTCAATCAGCGGAGTGATTGACACGGGAGTGAACAGTAACTCTTTTCCCGCAATGTGCCAGTCCAACATAACACACTTCTCCGGTCATCTCTGCGTCATATTGTTTTTCCTTTATCTGTTCCAGTGCCTTTTCTGCAAGCTTTTCTAAATCGTCTTTTTCATCTTTGGTATACTTGAATTCCAAAATTAAATTTGGATATCTGTCATGTTTTGCATAAAGACAGATATCACTTCTGCCTTCTCCGGTTTCCCGATTGCTTTTGATATCATAATCCTTTCTAAGAAATGCACACATTCCAAGCGTCATCATATGGTAACTATTCTCATCTTTCAGATCATGATAAGATGGCAATTCCAAAAGAACTCTCTGATACTCTTCTGCAAAACGTTCCATATCCTTTCTTTTAAGAGCATTTAACATCTTTTCCATATGTCTCTCATCGATTTTCAGATGACATGCTGTTAATTCTTTGAACACTTTCCACACTTCCAGATTAGGAACCCGAAGTCGGTAATAGTCCTCTTCGATTTCTTTTGTAATTGTTACAATTCCGGCATTTACAAGAAGTCCCCATAGATTTGCTTCGTCCATTTTTTCATAATAAGCCATTGAAAAATCTACTGTCACTTCTACTTCACCTTCTGTGACCAAGGCCTCATATTCTTTCTCAAAAGACCTTCCCTGTACTTCAAGTGCATTACGTAAAATACTGTTTTCGCTTGTATTAACCCAATAAGAATCCATCCTTCTCCTTGCCGCATAACACGATATTGACCATGGATTATATACATCTGTACTGCCAAAATGATATCCATCGTACATCTTTTTCAGCTCATCTGAAAATTCTGCTTTACAATAAGCAAGCAGCTCTTTTACTTCTTGCTCTGTAAAACCAAAACAGTCATCATAATCTTCGTCCTGCACTGTGCAGACAACTAAATTATTGAGACCCGAAAATATATTTTCCTTCGCAATTCTCTGAATTCCTGTCAGAATTGCCTTTTGAAGATAATCGTTGCCTTTCAGGGACGTTGCCAGAAAACGATTCAACATGGCTCTTACTTCATCATAATATCCTTCGGAATTTGCAGACATAAACGGAGTATCATATTCATCTAACAGCAAAAATACTTTTTCTCCATAATACGTACTCAGTGCCTGACAAAGAACAGCAATTGAACGAATTACATGATTTTCTATTTCTTTTCCGATGCTTTCCTGACATAAACTATTATAAATCATATTGAATTCTTTCACCTGGAATTCTGACAGTCTTCCATCATTAACCATCTGATAAAAGCGCTCATACTCCGCACGTACAGTATCTTTCAATGCATAACATAAAGATTCTGCATCCCCCGCTTTCACGTTAAGGAAAGACAAAAATACAACAGGATATCGATTGAGCTCCTTGTAGTGGACAGATTTTGTAATCTTTGTTCCACAAAATAAATCGGAGGAATCTTTTGTGCAGTCAAGAAATTCTGCCAACATTGACATATTAAGTGTCTTACCGAACCTTCTCGGTCTTGTAATTAATGTAATCTGATACCAGGATTCTAAAAACTGTTCAATAAACTGTGTTTTGTCCACATAACAGGCTTGTTTTTCACGCAAATCGCGAAAGTCCTGTACTCCTATTGCAAGTTTAGGTTTTTCCTCTTGTATCCCAGATACATTGTACAGAATGCTGTCTTCCTTTACCACGTCACAACTTGCAACATAAGTTGGTTTTCTTCCAAATAATTCATCTAAGGAACAGGCTAACACCTCACTTATTCGTTCCAGCACTTCAAAGTCCGGTGTCCGGTTTCCATTCTCATAATTGGTATAAGTCGATCTGGAAATCCCCAGTTTTTCTGCCATCTGCGCCTGAGTGTAGACCCGGGATTTACGTAATTTTGTCAAATACTCGTTAAATTTTGTTTTCATAGAATCACCGCTTTTTTTCTTTTAGTATACGCTTTTATGTTTCATTTTGCAACATTCTTTTTTATTTATATACAAACAAGGACAGAAAGGTTTCGTTTTGTTAACCTTTCTGTCCTTTTTAAATAGTTGCTATCTTATTTTCCTTACAGCATAGCTCCGAAATCTGTTACGATTGCCTGTCCTGTAATTGCCTTTGATTCATCGCTTGCAAAGAACAGGATTACATTTGCTACATCTTCTGCTGTACAAGATGGTGTTCTAAGATTACTGTGTGTTGACATTGCACCGATCATATCCGGGTCAAGTGCTGCCGGATTTGTTCCTGATGTCATTGGTGTAATGATATTTCCCGGGCAGATTGCATTACAACGGATTCCTGTTGCCTGGAAACGAAGTGCTGTATGCTTTGTCACTCCTACGATTGCTGCTTTAGATGCTACATAAGCAGCTCCGCCACATCCTTTCACTCCAGCGATAGAAGCAACATTTACGATAGATGCTCCTGCCTGCATCTTCTGTGATGCAGCACGCATGCAACGCATAGTTCCTTTTTCGTTCGTCTCTACGATACGATCAAGATCTTCGTCTGAGAATCGATCGATTGGTTTCAGTCCTTCCTCAAGAATTCCTGCATTATTCACAAGAATGTCTACCTTGCCATATTTCTCGATCACGAGATCCATCAGTCGCTCCGGATCTCCCTTCTTTGAGATATCTGTTGAAACAGCGAAAACTTCTCCTCCTGCTGCCTTAATCTCTTCTGCTACTTTCTCCAGTGCAGCCTCTCTTCTCGCTGTGATAACAACAGTTGCGCCCTCTTTGGCGAACATCTTTGCTGTTGCTTCTCCAACTCCTGAGTTACCTCCTGTAATAATAGCTACTTTACCTTTCAAACGATCCATTTCAAAGATCCTCCTTTGTTGTTATAGGTAAAATTATACAATTCTTCTTTCAGTATTTCAATCTTTTTATCTGTATTTTACATTTTGTTTTATGCTTTATATTTCATCCAAACAAATTCATAGCCTTTCAAAACTGGATCTTTCACTTCTACAATTTCACCATTCACCAGATTTCTGAAAATGCCTTCTTCCTGCATCCACGCAGTCTGTTCACTTTCGCTGAAATTAAACAGTGCAATAAATCGTTCTCCCTTATACTCTCTGAGGATTCCTAAAATACTGTCATTGTGAACATCATATGTATATACTTCTGCTTCCTGGGAAAAGACATTTTCCTGTCTTCGGATCTGTTCCAATCGGTTCAACATCTGGAACAATTGTCCCTGTACAGTAGAAAGATCTTTTCTCTTATCCGCGAGTTCCCACAGGAATGCTCCTCTGTGGAGATAACGTGAATCAGATGCTTTTTCAGCATCATCTTTATAACTATAATCATTTACCTGTCCTAACTCATCACCACTATAAAGCATCGGAATTCCCGACTGTGTCAACATGTAAGCGTGGAGCATGAGATCTTCTTGAATTGCCACCTGCATTTTTTCTGCATTTCCTTCAAATCCCGCTGCTTCAATTCCGCACATGGATGCTGTTGTTCCACAAAATCGTGCATCTTGAGTTACAGGATCATCGTTATATAACTCTCCACGGCTGATGCTGTCTGCTATCTTTCCGGTAAAATAATCATTCAGATAACGCTTATGAGAAGGCTCTTCCATTCCCCATTGTTTCATTGTATCAAAATCAAGCCCCCAACCGATATCATCGTGACAACGAAGGTAATTCAAAAATGTATATTGCTTTGGCAGACGGCTAACTATATCCATCTGTTTCTTCAAAAGCCGGATGTCTCTTGTCGCAATACTATTCCAGGTCGTCGCCATTGTTGTCACATTATAGAGCATATGACATTCCGGTTTTTCAACTGTACCAAAGTACGGCACCACCTTTTCCGGCTCCATAACCACTTCGCCAAGAAGTATCACGCTCGGACAGACAATTTCTGCAATCATGCGCATCATTCTGACAATCGTATGTACTTCTTTCAGATTCCTGCAGCTTGTTCCTAACTCTTTCCAGATGTAAGGAACTGCATCGATACGGATAATATCCATTCCCTGATTCGCAAGAAAAAGAAAGTTATACATCATTTCATTAAATACTCTTGGATTACGGTAATTTAAATCCCACTGATATGGATAAAACGTCGTAAGCACATAATGCCCGATTTCCGGAAGCCATGTGAAATTTCCCGGTGCAGTTGTAGGAAATACCTGTGGAACAGTTTCTTCGTATCTCGCCGGAATATCACCGTTATCATAGAAGAAATAACGGCTCATGTATTCTCCTTCGCCTGCTCGTGCACGTTTTGCCCACTCATGTTCCTCAGAAGTATGATTCATCACGAAATCCATGCATACATTCATACCATTTTCATGACATTTTTCTGTCAATCTGGCAAGATCTTTCATTGTACCGAGATCCGGTCTTACTTTCCGAAAATTTGCCACGGCATATCCGCCGTCTGATTTTCCTTTCGGAGTATCCAGAAAAGGCATAAGATGAAGACAATTTACATTACACTCTTTCAGATAAGCTAACTTTTTTTCTACACCTTTCAGATTACCGGCAAAGTTGTCAATGTACAACATCATGCCAAGCATTTCTTTTTCCTTAAACCAGTCAGGATTCTTTTCTTTCTTAATATCTCTTTTTTTCAACTCTGTGCTACGCTTCAAGTAGTAATCATGCATCTGCTCACAAAGTTCTGCATACATTGCATCATTTCCATACAACTCCATGTAAAGCCAGCGTAATTCATCCTGATGTTTTTCCATACGCTGTACAAAGATTTTTTCTGTATTATTCACATTCTTCACCATTTTCTGTTCCATCGTCAACCAATTTATTTTACTCTTTCACAAAACAATACTGATATGCCTGATATTCGCCCGACTCTATCGGAAGCGGCATGCCGCCATACATAAGTGCAGCTCCGGTGTATCTTTTTCCACTCTTTTCTTCTCGATATACAGCTGTTTCTTCAAGCCCTTGAAGTTTTACATAATTTACTGTCATATTTCCATGAATCACCTGCATAACTATATTTAAAAGAACTTTACTTTGTTCTTTCTCATCTGTATGCACAAACTCCCATGCGCAGATTTCTTCTGTTGTCGGATCTGAGAGACGATAGTACAATCCGTTCTGAATGATCGGCGCATAGCTCTTATATTCTGCGATTTGTTCTCTGATCTCCTGCTTTTCTTCTTCAGAAAGTTTCATAAGATTCAGCTCGTATCCAAAAGTTCCGGACATTGCAACAACACCTCTTGTATGAAGTGGGGTCTTTCTTCCCGTCTGATGATTCGGCACTGCTGACACGTGAGAACCTACTACCGATACCGGATAACCAAAGGATGTTCCATACTGGATCCGTAATCTGTCAATTGCATCCGTATTATCACTACACCAGATCTGCGGAGTGTAATACATCATACCGGCATCAAATCTTCCACCTCCACCGCTGCAGCCTTCGATCAGCAGATTCGGATATCTCTGCACAAGACGTTCCAGAAAATCATATAGTCCCAATACATAATCATGTAACACTCTTCCCTGATCTCTTGTTACAGAAGAATAAACATCCATCAGGCTTCGATTCATGTCCCATTTTACATATTCGATATTCCCCTGATCCAACACCTTACAAATCTGATCATAAATTTCATCTACAACTTCTTTTCTTGAAAAATCCAATACAAGCTGATTTCTGCTTCTGACCGGATTTCTGCCCGGAACCGTCAATGCCCAGTCTGGGTGTTTCCGATAAAAATCACTGTCTTCTGAAACCATTTCCGGCTCGATCCAGATACCAAACTTCACACCCAGATCATTAATCCTCTTAATCAGATTTCCAAGTGTGCCACCAAGTTTCTTCTCATTCACAAACCAGTCACCCAGTCCGCTGTTATCATCATCACGTTTTCCAAACCAGCCATCATCCATAACAAGCATGTCAATATTGACTTCCTTCGCCGCTTTGGCAAGCTCATAGATTGTATCTCCGGTAAAATCGAAATAAGCTGCTTCCCAGCTATTGATCAAGATTGGACGAATTTCTTCTTTATATTTGCCTCTGCAGATATGTTGTCTGATACAATGATGCAGATTCTGAGACAAGCGATTCATTCCTTCTGAGGAATAGGATAAAATCACTTCCGGAGCCTGGAACATTTCTCCTGTTTCCAACGGATAGCGAAAAGCTTCTTCCTGAAGTCCCAGCATCATTCTTGTCTGGTTTAACTGATCTTTCAACACTTCTCCCTGGAAACATCCACTGTATACAAAGGACATTGCATAACAATTTCCTTTGTCTTCTGTCGTTTCTTTTTCTGCAAGGATCATCATCGGATTGTACTGATGACTGGAGGTTCCTCTGACACTTCCGATTTTCTGTGTTCCATGCACAACCGGAACTCTCTGAACATTTCGCTCCATCGCATGTCTACCATAAAATGTTAGAAGCTCATAATCTCCGTAAAGGAAATCCAGACTTGCTGACTCAATTTTGTTTAAATAGATTTTGCCACTGCTTTCATTTTTCACACTTACACTCCTTGTAATAATATCCTGTGCGGAAAGCACTCCATAAAGAAGCACCACCTTAACTCCTGTCACTGGATCTTCCATTAAGATTTCCAGTGTCTGTGCTTCCTTATCACTTGCATAAACTGCCGGAAGTCCTTGCAGATTATATTTTCCATCAAAGATTTTATGACTCTTGTAACGAAGGTCGCAACTCATACTTCCATCTGCATTTTCTACTGCAAATGCTGTACTTCTGAAATCCCCGTTCCCGTAACAAGGAAATTCCTGTGGAAGTGTATCCATTGAATACGTACGATCTTCTCCTGCATCATATGGATTTCCCGAAAATCCCCTGTCATAATATGTCAGAAGATAGTCCATACATCCATCGGTTTTCTTCCCGTAATATAGATGTAACAAAAATCCATAGCGATCCACCTGCATCTGATATGTTGTATTTTTTGTCTGTAAAGTAAATGTTCTGTCTTTCTCGCAATATATAATTCCCATATCTAAATACTCCTGTTTTCCATTTTAGCGAAGCAAGATCTGCATTACTGTCTGTTCTCGCTTCGCTATCTTTTACTTTTTATTATTTCACTGCTCCATTAACAACTCCGTTGAGGATATGCTTCTGACAGATCAGATAGAAGATCAGAATCGGAAGCAATGCCAACAGATAGGAGGCAAATGCCAGATTATAATTTGTTCCAAACTGTGTCTGGAAGTTCAGCTGTGCCAGTGGAAGTGTATTTCCGCTTCCTGAACCGGACATGATCACAAGTGGTGTCATAACATCGTTCCATGTACCAAGTGCTGTCAGAACTGCAACTGTCGCATGCATTGGTTTCATGATTGGGAAAACAATCTTCCAATATGTTTTCCATGTGCTCGCACCATCCACACAGGCTGCTTCTTCCAATGCCAACGGGATATTTGTCAAATATCCTGAATAAAGCAGTACATTCATCGGCATATAAAATACAACGTACAGAATAATAACTCCTGCTCTGTTTGCCAGTCCCATCTGCGCCGTCTGTTTTACAACAGGCATCATCAGAATTGCAAATGGAACAAACATTCCGCTGACAACATAGAAATAAATGAATTTGTAAAATTTACTCTTCTTATTTCTTCCGATTGCATACCCCAACAGTGAATGAATCAGAATTGAAAGGACAACTGTTACAAGTGTAATAAATACACTGTTTCCGAGAGAATGCCAGAAATCTGTCACTCTCATTGCCTCAGCAAAATTATCAAGGCTCAAATGACTTGGCAAGGAAAGGATTCCGCTGATACTATTCGTCATCTCAGAAGGCTTCTTCAGTGCAATTACGATTGTCATATACAGTGGAAAAGCAACCGTAATCAGACCAAGTAAAAGTAAAATCGTTACAGGCCAGTTTACTCGTTCTTTTATTTTCATTTTTTCCATTACAGCTGTTCCTCCTTTTTCCCTGTGATTGTCATCTGTAATACAGAAATTACAACAATAACGATAAAGAATATCACTGCGTTTGCACTCTGGAATCCAAACTGACCGCCACTCATACCATTGTTATAAATCAGATAAGAAATGGATTCTGTACTCTGTGCCGGACCTCCTTTGGTCAACGCCATGATCTGATCAAATACCATCAGGAAGTTTTTTACACAGAGTACCATATTTATGCTAAAGAATGGAATAATGAGAGGGAATGTCAGATGTCTGAACTTATTCCATCCTGTTGCACCGTCAATCGCTCCTGCTTCGTAAACATCCTCCGGAACTGTCTGCAGTCCTGAAATATAAATAATTGTATTCATCGCGATCGACTGCCATGCACATACGATTACAACTGCGATCCATGCCAGTTTTGTACTAGACAGCATACTGGAAGAAAGGGTCTTGCTTCCAAGCATTTCTCCGAAAGCCGGAAGAATGTATGTAAAAAAGTAATTGAAAATGTATCCTACAACCAACGCTCCGAGAACATTTGGAATAAAGTAGGCACCACGAAACGCACTCTTGAATTTAATCTTACTATTCAGTCCAAGTGCAAGGATCAAACTGATTACATTTGTCACAATCGTAGCTACAATTGCAAGTTTAAATGTAAACAGATAAGAACCTCCGACTCTGCTGTCTGTAAAAAGATCCTGATAATTTCTAAGTCCTACCCAGTCAAAGCTTCCATAACCTTTGAAATTCGTAAAACTGTAAATCACACCTTTGATCAATGGCAATGTATTAAAACAGAAAAACAGTGCCACGATCGGAATTGTTATCAGAAGAAAGGTCATTTTTCTTCCACTCATTGATTTCTTTCCCATGCTTGAATTCCCCTTCCTTAATCTTCGTCCGCATGCTCTTTCTCGTAATCTTCCACTTTGCGGATGATATCACGGTTATATCTCTTCCAGTCTGTATCAAACTTTGTTAAGAATGCATCCACATCCCCTTTCATAAGAAATGTCTGGATCTGTGCATCAACTGACATCTCTGAAGGATAGTAATGATCCTGGTAATCTGCCATTCTTCCTTCTTCTATGAAAGATTTCACTCCATCAAGTGTTGAAGCAAGTTCAAAATCTCCTTCCTTACAAGGAACCGCTTTCTGTTCATCCAGATAACTCTGTACATTTTCATCTTTCAAAAGGAAATCAAGCACTTCATACGCTGCCTCTTTGTTCTCACAATCTTTCATAACACTGAACTGAAGATCCACACCAGAGTTCAGCTTGTTCTCTGATGCATCATTATTAGCCGGCATTACAAAGGAATCGATATCCATATCTGGATTTACTGTCTGAATCTGTGGGATTGCATAACTTCCGATCGTGTACATTGCAGATTCTCCGTTTGCAAATGCTGTACAAGCTCCATTGTAATCATAGGCAAATGGATCTTTTGGCCCATAGGCAAGCAGTGCCTGTGTCTTTTCTGCTACTTCTCTATATTCATCTGAAAATGTTGTCTCTCCTTTGTTCACCTGGCTGCAGACATCTGCCGGTGCAAGATCAACGGCGATCGCATTCCACGGTGCAAGACAAGTCCATGTATCTTTAAATCCAAAATACAATGGCTGGATTCCTTCACTCTGGATCTGTTCACAGAGGGCTATAAATTCATCCCAGGTTTCCGGAATTTCCCAGCCATATTCCTCAAACATTGCTCTGTTGTACAGAACTCCTGCTGCATTTGCCACATATGGAACGGCATACACGCCATCCTCCGGTACAAATTCAAGCGCTTTGTCTATATCCAGGTAAGCCTGTTTAATAGAGTCCAGGCCTTCATAATCTGAAATATCCATCAACATATCAGAATCAATAAAGTTAGAGAAATTGACATCTCCACCGATTCCGATAATATCCGGAGCATCTTCTCTGATAAAACGTGTTTTCAGTACTGTCATTGCATCATTCGGAGATTCAATCGTCAAATGAATATCGTCATGAGTTGCATTGAATTCTTCTTCAATCTTTTCAAAGGTTTTCACCGCCTCAGGTTTATACTGCACAAGCTCGATTTCTATCTTCCCACTGTTTTCATTCTTCTGTCCGCAGCCTCCAAGTATCATTGCCGAAGTCATACAAAGCATCAATCCCATGCAAATGATTCGATTGCTTTTTTTATACATTTCCTTACTCCTTCCTTTACCATACACCTTTCATTTTGACACATTCCGGAATATTTCTGTCCTTTTATTCAGGTTATCTATTTGATAATCAAATTCTAACATATCTTTATGCCACTATAAATATCAGAGTTTTTTTAGTTTTATAGCAAAATGCAATTTTTTCATTCATATATTGAAGTTATCTAGCATTTTGATATATAATGCTATCAGAGGTGATTTATATGAGCGACTTACTTTTTTCTGTATTTCCAAATGAAAATTTTGTTGATCTGGGATTATATCAATATGGATGGGAACAATGTGCACCGGCTCACTCGTTCGGTCCTGCAGCAAGAAATCATTACATTTTCCATTATGTGATTTCCGGAACAGGAACATTACTTGCAGATGATGAAAACGGAAACACCATCACTTGGCAGGTAAAAAGTGGACAGGGCTTCATGCTTTTCCCCGGACAGGTTACGACTTATATTGCTGATTCCACGCTTCCGTGGGAATACACCTGGGTAGAATTCGACGGTCTTCGGGCCCGCGAGATTGTCACAACCGCAGGTCTGAGCCTGAATCATCCAGTTTATCATGCAAGTTCAAAGGAACTTCGCAACCAGATGATGGAAGAGATGCTTTATCTGAGCCGTCATCCCGAAGAATCTCCGTTTCATCTAATTGGACATCTCTATCTGTTTTTAGATTATTTCATGCGTTCTGCTGCGACAGTTCATGTGAAGCAAAACGGAAGTATCCGGGATTTTTATATTAAAGAAGCTCTTTCGTACATTGAACAGAATTTTCAGAATGATATTTCTGTAGAAGATATTTCCGCATTCTGCGGATTGAATCGAAGTTATTTCGGAAAGATTTTTCACGATACGATTGGACGTTCTCCACAGGAATTCCTGATCAGTTATCGTATGACTAAGGCTGCAGAGCTTTTGAAGATCACTTCACTGTCAATTGCAGATATTGGGAATGCCGTAGGGTATCCGAATCAGCTCCATTTTTCACGTGCATTCAAAAATGTCTATGGGATATCCCCAAGAAATTGGAGGAATGAAAATAAGATTGAACTATGAGAAACACGCTCTGCGAGTTTCTCAAGTTATCGCGGCAGTCGCCAAGATCTCGTGTAAGCACGGACTTTGGCTCGTTGCTTGCGTAAATAATAGGGACCGTTGTTTTCTCCACAGTCCCTAAATAGATCACATGATTATATTAACATCTCCTGCTCGATCTCCATTTTATTTTCCAATATGCACTGTTTCAGCGCTTCTAATTTACCGGCATTCAATGCTTTCAATTTTTTCTGCTTTCCACTGCTTAGCTTAATTCCTTTTCCATTTTCCAACGCTGCCTTATAAGAGGGAGCGTCCATCTTCCATGGAGTCAAATTTGGGAAAATATTTTTCTCATTGTATAAAAAGATCTGTATTCCACCGTAATCCATATCTCCCCAGTGATAACACTGGATTTCTTTTGGTGCTGTCTTCATTAACATTTGCAAAAAGCGAACTTCTTTTGGCGAAAAGTAGCCATGACAAAAGAGATACAAAACTTTTGAATCATATTCCATACTTTCGTAATTCGCTTTATTCTCAATCACAATGATTTTTTCAACACCTTTTTGTAAAGTTGGAATGGCATGCTCTAATGTCTGTGCATTAAGTACTGTTCCATAATGATTCGAAGAAGTGTCAATTTTCTCCTCGCTCGCTGTGCCACTGCGATCTGTCAGGTAATACTCCACAGCACCTTTCCATTCCAATGTCTGAGAATAACTCAATATTCCATGTACTGCCAGTATCTCATCATCTGACATTCCCTCGTCATATTGCGGAGAGTATTTCAAAGCTTCAATGACTGCACCTTGATAAATGAGTTCGAAAACTTTAGATGGTGTGATATTATTTTTCTTTTCAAATACTTTAGAGCTGAACACACGCTTCCATTCCGGTTCTTTCAGATCAGCTAAAGCTTTCAGGCATTTAAGAAATTCTTCATCCTCCGCTTTGGATAACTCTTTCGTATTTCCTTTATTCAGCTGTTCTAACACATGATCACAATAAGCGCTTAGACAGCTTTCGGATACATCCACCTGCAGTTTGCATATTCTTGAAATTGCCTGTAACTGACGCTCTCTTGGATCCATGATTCCAATCAGCTCACATAATCTTGGAATCACTTCTACCCGATAATCAATCCTCGTAATATCTGTATTCATTTCTCTCCAGTCAAAATGCAGATATTCTTCTCCGCCTAATGCTGGAATTCTTTCCAAAACTTTTGCCTGTCTGACCAGTTCCTCTCTGCCACCTACTGTTTTCAAAAGATTCCCATCCACCTTTGGATGCTTCATTCCTGTGAGATTTCCTATGCGATAGTCCTTTGTATTCGTCTTATCGATCAGCCATTTTGCCAACGGCAGATTCTTTTCATTCAATTCCATATTTTATCCTTCGATTTTCATCAGCACTAATCTGCGAGCAGTCTATCAAGCAACATCTGCCTATTATTTATGAACATTTCCGTTATTTGGTAACTCTCTGTTTCTTCATATTCACATAAATGAATTCGCCCATTGTCAAAACAATAGATGTCTGCATCTGGTATACCTAATAGAATAGGCGAATGGGTGACTATAAAAAACTGTGCTCCTTCTTTTGCAAATCGATATATTTGCATTAACAATGTAAGCTGTCTTTGGGGTGATAATGCAGCTTCTGGTTCGTCAAAAAGATATAACCCATTTGAATGCAAATTATTCTGTGCTAATGCAAGAAAACTTTCTCCATGTGACTTTTCATGGTATTTAGCGGAAGGGTGCTTTAAATCTGCATATTCTTCTTCCTGCGTTGCAACATTATAAAAACTTTCAGCTCTAAGAAAATATCCCCACTTTTCCTTACGATAACCTTTTGAAATTCTTATTGCATCACATAGTTCTGAATGTGTATCATGAGTAGAAAAAATATAATTCTTTGTTCCACCCTCCGGATTGAAACCATGTGCCACAGCAAGTGCCTCCAACAATGTCGATTTACCACTGCCATTTTCTCCCACAAAAAAAGTTATCGCTTTGTTAAAATCAAGCTTCTCAACACCTTTAAAAGCCTCAATTCTCTTTAAATAGCTGTCATTATCAATTCTATCCCAATCGAATATTACTCCGTGTATAAATTGATCATTCATATTGAACCTCTACTCTTCGATCTTCATCATAACCTTACACTTCTTTTTATAACATGCAACCCCATATTTTATAATCTTATGGATTCCTTCCTGTTCCAAGGATTCTGTATATCTGACATCTGTGATCTGCTGAAGTGCATTTTCACATTCTTTTTCCATATTTCCGTCAGATGCATATTTCACCTCTATGACAATTCCAACATCCTCATCTTCGATACGAATCAAAATATCACTAAATCCGTCTCCTGATTCCCTGTTTGACATTACAGACCAGTTTTCTTTGAATCCGAGAATTCCAAGAAGTAATCCGTGATAGAAGTTCTCTTTCGTTGGTTTCTGCACAAAAGTATCTCTGATACTGATGGTTTTCTTCATATAATCTGTGAAAATACTTTCGACTTTCTCTGGATTTTGTTTTAATAATGCATCACAAAATTCGCCAACGGTTTTTCCATCCTTTTTAATGCTTTCTTTAAACATCTTTAAGATATGATTCGTAATGATGTTTCGTATCTCCCGGTTCGGAATCACCAGATTATATCTGTCACCATTCGGCTCTCCTCTTTGTGTCAGATACCCGGTCATGAAGAGCGTACTCCACAGATTATCGATAGAAGAATACAATTCCTTATAAGTCAGTTCTGGATTGATTTCTTTCTGGACAATTCCTCCATTCACCAATTGTTCCAGTTCCATTTTTGTCAGTTTATGTGGCTCATTTACACTTTCAATAAAATGACTGATCACACTGTTTCCGCTTGTGTTCGCCCAGTAATTCTTTGGTGCAAGCTTGGGATCTGTCCGATGATCACTACAGAAATTAATGACATCCCACGGACAATAAACTTCTACATCCCCAAATCGATAACCATCGTACCATGATTTTACTGTATCATAATATTCTTCCTGCCCATAATACTCAAGGAGTACTCTTACTTCACTGTCTGTAAATCCAAAGGTCTCATCAAAGCTTTTATCTGTAATTGAATAAATTTTGAAATTATTAAGCCCTGTAAAAATACTTTCTTTTGCAACTCTGAGACAGCCCGTTAAAATTGCAAATTTCATACTCTTATTCGTTTTCAATCCATTCTCAAACAAGTTACGGATCAGCAGTACCATCTCATCATAGTAGCCATTTTCATTCGCTTTTGCCAGTGGAACATCATATTCATCAATGAGCACAATCACCTTTTTCTCGTAATGCTTCTCCAATAATTCTGTGAGTTCCCTGATACTATATACCAATGAATCATTTGACATTTCTTTTTTCTTTAATTGGTTTAATAGCTCCTGTTCTGTCTCATCAAGTTTTGTACTCCCGGAAAGAAATGACAATCTGCGTGCTTCCTCGTTGATTGTTTTAACCAAAAATCCTCTTGCTTCCTCATAAGTTGTACCATTAATACCTTTCAGACTAATAGAAACCACTGGATATTTTCCCTGATATTCTTCACACAATTTAAGATTCTTTGATATCTCTAATCCATCAAATAATGTTCTCTCACTTCCGATTTCAAAGAAATGCTGAAACATACTCATATTCAGAGATTTTCCAAAACGTCTTGGACGTGTAAAAAGATTTACTTCTCCCCATTGTGCAAGCAACTGCTCGATCAATCTTGTCTTATCTACATAATAAAAATCTTCCTGTCGAATCTTTTCAAAATCTTCAATTCCAATTGGAAGTTTCTTTAATTCGGTCATTTGCATCCCCCTTTCAACCTAAAAACAGGATTCATGCTATCGTTGTTTTTAATGATAGCATGAATCCTGTTTTCTGCCAAGTAAGGAAACCAATCAGGAAAAACAAACCCTGTCCCTATTTGGCTATTCCTCAAAATCGGCAAAAACTGATCACTCGACATCTCTCTGGTCTTTTCTAGAAAATTTGATATTTAAAAACTGTTTCATAGTTTATACACTGCCTCCCTTGCTATTCGTTTGTTTATTGTTTTTCTACGGCGACTATAACATTTAAGAAGGTACAATTATTGTAATTTTATTTTTGTATTTAATGCTAAATTGAATAAAGTGAAAATTTTGCCAAATCACTTGTAATATGATATGCTTAAATAGCCGCGACTCCTTCCGGTAGAAGGGAGGTGAAATCTGTGGATGTTCTAATTTCTTTTATTGTCTCCGTAATGGCAGGTATTGTTAGCTACTTTATTTGCAAATGGTTGGAAAGAGACGATTAGCGGCACCAGCCTAAAGGTATAAGCCACCTTACATAACGGAATAGAAAAAGCTCAGAGGTCACGACTCTGAGCTTTTTCTTTTTCCTGCAGAAGTTTGATCTGTAGAAATCTAATTTCTTTTATTAGCTATTATCAGAATATGCCATACAAGCTAAAAAGTCAACTTGAAAATATAAATTTTTTAAAGTTTTTCTTTATTCCTCCACTTCAATATGATACTCTCCGGCCACTGTTTTGCTTCTTCCGGCACAGGAAATGTTCCATCGTTCACTGCCTGCCCCAGTGCAAAAGTCTGTTCCAATGTATATGGTTCTCCAAACTCTTCATTTGCCCATGCTTCATCAGCAAGTGACAATCCATGCTTCCCCTTTGAAAATACATGGAACGCATACGGAATCTTCTTTTCCTGCAGAGCCTGTGCAAATAAAAATGAATTCTGAACCGGAACCAGTTCATCTGTCGCCGTCTGCCACAAGAAACATGGCGGCATATCTTCTGTCACTTGTTTTTCCAGAGACATAATTCCAGTTCTTCCTCAGAAGCATCGGCTCCCAAAAGTGCTGTAAAGGAACCTCTATGTGCACAGTCACCTGATGTGATCACCGGATAGGAAAGAATGACTGCATTTGGTTTTGCAGATGCAGTCTGATATCCCATCTCATAAAACTTCTTTGCTACGATCTCACCTTCAGATGGAGAAACTACTGCATATCCACCACCCGGTACGATCAGGATACATGGTCGTGCTTTTTCAACTTCATGAAAATAAAGTTTCATGTTTGGGACAAAACCGCATGCTGCTACATAATTGTATTCTGATTCAGTGCATTCACTACTGCCTCATACATCGGTTTTGCCTGTGGTGCAGCTCCCAAAAGTTCTGCGAGTGTCATTCCATAAGCGAACTGGATCATCGGACCTTCCAGCATTCCCGGTGCCATCTGGTTGAACATCTCAACTGCAAGTGGTTCTGCAACGATTTCGCCAAGTGTGCTGTCCATACTGAATCTCTCTACAGCAAGACTTGTCTCTGTATCATATTCATAATTATATACACCGGAACCAACTTCGTGTACTTCCTCTTTTTCCGGAAGAACAATCACAGCTGTTGTATTGGCCGGAACTTCTACATGGACATGAATTTTTCCATTCTTGCAGGATGTGTTTGCCACAATCTTTCCGTAAACAGAATCAAACTCTGTGCCCCACTCTTCAATGCCTTTTACAAACATTGGTTTTACCTGGAATTTCTTATATCCCGGCTCTAACTGAGATAATCCGGCAACTTTACGATACATCCAGTCTCCTACAGAACCATACGCATAATGGTTCAGAGAATTCATTCCTGATTCATCAAATGTTCCGTCTGGTTTGATTGAATTCCAACGCTCCCAGATTGTTGTTGCTCCCATGTTTACTGCATAGAGCCATGACGGATAATCTTCTTTCATAAAGAGCGTTGCCGCCATCTCATGTGCTCCATTTTCAGAAAGTGTATGGCAGATATATGGTGTTCCAACGAATCCTGTAGCTAAATGATTTTTGTGATTTCCTATATTTGTAAGCAGAGTATTCAAAATGCGTTTTCTGTCTTTTTCTCTTGCAAGATTAAAATACAGGGAAATGATAGCACCTGTCTGTGTCTCACTTACGATACGTCCTGTCTCTGTGTAATATTCTCTCTGGAATGCATCCAAAGTTGTTTCATAAAGATTCGCATACTTTTTCGCTTCTTCGTCTTTTTCCAGCACCTCTGCTGTTTTCTTTACAAGCTCTGTGACATACAGATAGTACGCATTTGCGATCATATATTTGTCTGTTGCTCCGGTTCTGTCTGCGCTCTCTTCTTTGTCCAGTGCAAGCCAGTCTCCGTACTGGAATCCGCTCTGCCAGAGACCATTCTCTTCACAGTTGTTCTTGATGTAATCTACCCACTCATGCATACATTTCCAGTTTTCTTCCAGAATACCTTTATCGCCATAAATCTGATAAACAACCCAAGGAACAATAACTGCTACATCACTCCATGCGGAGGAACTGTAAGATCCCAGAATATCCGGCACAACATGTGGCACACCTTTTTCCAGAGAAGATTCTGCTGCAACATCACGCATCCATTTTTTGTAAAATAATGCAGTATTTCTGTTAAATGCTGCCGTCCAGGAAAATACCTGTGCATCTCCTGTCCATCCAAGGCGCTCATCTCTCTGCGGACAATCTGTTGGGATGTCAAGGAAGTTATCTCTCTGACTCCATGTAATATTTTTCTGTAACTGATTTACTTTCTGATTCGAGCAAGTAAAATCACCTGTCTTTTCCATATCAGAATGTGTCACACAGGCAATAAACTGATCTGCTGTAAATTCTTCCATTCCTTCCACACAGATATAACGGAATCCGTGGAATGTGAAATGCGGACGGAATATCTGCTCTTCTCCGTTGCAGATAAATGTATCAATTGATTTTGCCTGACGAAGTGTCTCCGGATAGAAATTTCCATCTTTGTCGAGAACCTCTGCGTGACGGATCACAATTTTCTGACCTTTCTCGCCTTTCACATGAGCCTCAACAACACCTGTAATGATCTGTCCAAAATCAACGAATTTTTCACCTTTTGGTGTAACGATCAGCTCTTTACCCACAATTTTCTCTGTGATACGGACAGGTTCATTCTCCTGTGCTGTTAATACTGCTTTGTCAAAATCTTTAACAACAACATTTCCTTCTGTGATTTCCGGTGCATCTGTATCGATTGTCTCACCCATGTAAATTTCACTGTAACGGATCTCTCCTGTTTTTACAGACCATGTTTCATCGGTAGCGATTACATCTTTGTTTCCATCTTCATATTCAACATGAAGCTCTGCAAATACTCCTGCCTGTGTGCCATAACGATTTGGTTCACAGGTGAATCCTAGGATCCCCTTATACCAGCCGTTTCCAACTGTAATCGCAATTTCATTTTCTGCTGTAAGCTGCTCTGTCACATCATAAATCTGATACTGCAGTCTGTTGTGATAGCTTGTCCATCCCGGTGCCATACGGTAATCACCGACTATCTGTCCATTCAGTGTCACTTCATATACACCATGTGCAGTTGCATACAGACGGGCTTTCTTTACCTTTTTATCAATTGCAAATGTTTTTCCAAATACCGGGCATGCTGTCTCTTCTTCAGGGAAATCACTTGTGATCATCTTTGCGATAAACTCTGTATTGTTAAAAATTCCTGTCTCAAATGTTCCTTCAATTGCTTCTACATTTCCATGGTTATCTGCCACAGATACCTCTACTTTATAAAGCATTTCATCTGCCAGTTTTTCTCCTTCATAAGAAATCAAAACGGACTGATCTGATGCTTTTTTTCCACTGTTCCAGACAACGTTACCCTTCTCATCTGTTACATTAATTTCATATACTGTCTGGATTGTATTCTGCTCTTCGGACTCTATTTTCCATGAAAATCTTGGTGCCTTGTCTGTCAGTCCGATTGGATTTTCTCTGTATTCTGTTCTAAGATCATATAATTTCATCTATAATTCCTCCATCTTTATATCCTCAAAAAGTCCTTTAGCCAAAAAGGGACAGAAACTTGGTGTCAGCTCCGTCCCCTCATACTACTATCTGCTATTTATTATCTATTTTGCTTCTTTTCTCTTCTGCAGTTCAGCTACGATTTCAGGATATCTCTTCTCAAGGTCATTCTTCAAAAGAAGGATAAACATGATTACGAAAAGTGCAAGTGGAATGTAGATACCGAATGTGAAGATTGCTGTATCTACTGATGCCGGCTGAGCTGCAAGTGCTGCATTGTATCCAGCTGCTGCCAGAAGCCATCCGATCAGAGATGCTCCAATACCGGATCCGATCTTCATTCCGAAAGAGTTCGCACTATTTGTCATACCTACGATACGTTTTCCGAACTTATAATCATTGTACTCAACACAGTTATTTACCATTGCTCCAAACAGACACATCAGAGGAATGTTAGCAAATGTTGCTACTGCTCCACCTACAACACATGTCATAAGGCTGTATGGTGTAAATACTCTCACCAGACAGGCTACTGCTCCCATCGCACAGGAAATCATACAAGTTTTTGTCATACCTAACTTAGATGCCATCGGTCCTGTCAGGATGAATCCGAGGAATGTAGGAATCAGTCCGACTGCTCCGAGAAGTGCTACGATGTTATCATTTCCAAGAATATATTTTGCATAATAGGTACCACCAGATGCACTTAAGCTGTAAGAAATATTCATCAAGAACTGAAGTGCAAGCATGATCACCCAGTATTTATTTTTGAAAAGAATTTTGATTCCTTCTACAAATGGTACATTCTCATCTTCACTTTTTTCTGCAATCTGCACATTTTCTTTTGATGTTTTATAAAGAATAAGCAATGACAGCAGGGAAATTAAACTAAAGACAACCGCCACTTTAATCCATGCACTCTGTGTGCCACCAAGCATATTCGTAATAGGAATTAAAAGGATTGCAATTACCATTCCGGCAATGTATCCAAATGCTGCACGGAAGATTCCCATTTTACCACGTTCTTCAGAACTTTCCGTACGGATCGCCATTAAAGCACTGTAAGGAATTGCCACTGCTGTGTATACAATTGCTGTAATCAGTACGTTCGTGATCAGTACATATGCTGCCTGTAATCCACTTCCCATATTTTTAGGTACGGTAAACAATAAAACGATAGATACGAATGCCGGAATTGCCATTCTTGCAAACCAAGGACGACATTTTCCCTTTGGTGATTTGCCATTATCCATGATTTTTCCCATTGCAAGGTCTGAAAATGCATCAAAAATCTTTGCGATCAGAAGCATCGTTGCAACCATTCCTGCTGCCAGTCCAACCTTCTCTGTATAGAAGTAAGTCAACTGTCCAACCAGACAGCTCATAATATTCAGCGGTAACTGTCCGAGACCATCACCAAGATAATCTGTAAGTCTCATTGATTTCTGAACTCCCATTGAGTCCAGGCCAAGTTCTTTTTTTGTTTTAGCCATTTTTGTCCCTCTCTTATTTTTTCCTTATCCCGTTATTCTCAGCTTACTGTGAATAACAACTCTTTGTTACAATCTCATCCTATAATTGATTCAACGCATTTACCATTTGCTCAAGCATCTCTCTCTTAATTCCCGGAACAAAGCTTAGAAGCTGACGAAGCGGCATACCTTCCATCATCGCTGCCATCATTTCCTGATTCACAACTCCTGACTGATCATTTTCATTTGCTTCTGCCATATCCATTGCCGCATCATTCTGTGCCATTCCTTGCATAAATGGTGCCATTACAGTCTGTGCTTTTGGATCACGCATCAGTTCACCAAGGCAAGTATTTAAGGAATATGTTTTTGGAAGTTCTTTTGTAGGATGTACTGTGATTTCTTCCCCTACACACATCTGATCTGCATTTTCACCGATCATCACTTTATAAGTTCCTTCCTCTGCATACCAGTCATGGATCAATGTATTCCAGTAAGCAAATGCTCTCTCATCCAGTGTAAATGTGACTGTCTTCTCTTCTCCTGCTTCTAAGAAAATCTTTTCGAATCCTCTCAGTTCTCTGACTGGACGGACAACTTCTGTCTCAGGTGCTTCTACATAAAGCTGAACGACTGTCTTACCTGCACGATCTCCGGTATTCTTTACTTTAACACTTACTTCTACAGTATCTTTGTCAGACATTTCTTTCTTGTCAACCTGAAGATTACTGTACTCAAATGTCGTATAAGACAAACCATATCCAAATGGGAACGCTGTCTCCATTTTTCTGGATGTATAATAACGATATCCTACAAACACGCCTTCCTGATACTTTGCGTTATCATATCCTTTTCCATAAGTTAGATAGCAAGGTGTATCTTCCAGACGAAGTGGAAATGTTTCTGCCAGACGTCCACAAGGATTTTTTCTTCCTGCAAGTACTTCAGCAACAGCCTTTCCGACTGCCTCGCCTCCAAGATAAGCTTCTAAGATACCTTCCACCTGATCTTTCCAAGGCATAACAACTGCAGAACCGTTGTGAAGAACAACGACTACATGCTTCTGTACTTCAAGCACTTTTTCTACAAGCTCGTTCTGACAATTTGGAAGGTTCATATGCTTTCTGTCATATCCTTCTGATTCAAAGTTATCCGGAAGTCCGAGGAAAAGAACTGCCACATCCGCTTCGTTTGCTACCTTTACAGCCTCATTCTGAAGCTCTTCGATAACTTCATCTTTCTCATCCTGATATCCTTCTGCAAAAGTTACATTTGCAAGCTCTGGAATTTTTTTTGCAGCTTCCAGTGCAGATTCCACTTTCCAACTGTTGATATGAGAACTTCCGCCGCCCTGATATCTTGGTGTCTTTGCGTATTTTCCGATAAACGCAATCTTCTTATCAGAAGTTAATGGAAGGATTTCATTTTCATTTTTTAATAATACCATACATTCTGCTTCGATTTCAGCTGCTGCTGCGTGATCTTTTTCATAATCAAATACAGCATCTGTGTCGCGGTTCTCTGCATAACGGAAAATCACATCAAGAACTCTCTCGCAAGCCTGATTAACAACGCTTTCGTCGAGTTTTCCTTCCTGAACTGCCTTCACGATCAGTCGGTCATTCTCATAATCTCCAGGTGGCATCTCAAGGTCAAGCCCTGCTGCAAGTGAAGATACTCTGTCATTTACTGCACCCCAGTCTGAAACAACATATCCGTCAAATCCCCATTCTTCTCTTAGGATCTCTGTCAGATACTCTTTTTTGTCTCCTACAAATTCACCATTAATACGGTTGTAGGAACTCATAACTGTCCATGGTTTTGCTTTCTTTACTGCGCCCTCGAAGGATGCAAGATAGATTTCTCTCAGGGTTCTTTCATCCATATCAGATGAGTTTGTCATACGGCGTTTTTCCTGATTGTTTGCAACGAAATGCTTTGCACTTGTTCCAACATTCTTGCTCTGGACTCCTTTGATCAGTGCTGCTGCCATCTCTGTGGATACGAGTGGATCCTCTGAATAATATTCAAAGTTTCTTCCACAAAGTGGAGAACGTTTGATGTTCATTGCAGGTCCGAGGATTGTACTGACATCCATTGCCTGGCATTCCTGACCGAGCAGTTCTCCCTGTTTGCGAATCAGCTCACGGTCAAAACTGGATGCTGTCGCACATCCTGCCGGGAAGCAGATTGCCTTCTCACTCTCGTTGATTCCAAGATGGTCAGCTCCCTGTGCCTGCTTTCTCAGTCCATGCGGTCCGTCTGTTACCATAACGGATGGAATTCCAAGACGTTCCACTCCTTTCAGATGCCAGAAGTCTGCTCCGGAACACATTCCGGCTTTTTCTTCCAGTGTCATCTGTGAAATCAGACTCTGAATCTTCTCTTTCTCCATGCTATTACCTCCATTTTTTATGATTTCTTACTTCTTGCTTGTTCTATCGGTTTTTCATCATGGCTTTATAATAACTGGAAAACGGTCGTATTTATTTCATTTTTAAACTTTTATTTATATATTTACACTTTTATTATCTATTTTTCTATTGACTTGGAAAATATTTTCGATTACGCTGATAGAATGTAACGTACATAGCATTTTCACACATAGAACAGAGGCAGAAACTTATGGAAAAAATATATTCCCTGATTAATTTCATAAAAGCTTATTACCCAGACTCGAATATCCCCATGTATCTTTTTTCGGATGAAAAATGTATTTTCTGCATGCCGGAGCAAAACGAACTGACTCATCCTCCATTCCAATATCTTCGGGAACTTTTTTCCGGTTCTGACCGTATCACTTACTGTACGACTGAATATGGAATCATGTTTTGCTCTCTTAGATTAAATCACTGGAAAAACAGTTACATTGTTTTTGGTCCGATCACAACTGTACCTTATTCTGATTCCGACTTGCAGCATTTATACAAAGACTACATGGTATCAAACGACAGCCGCCTTGACTTCAATTCCTTTCTTCGTCAGATTCCATGTCTATCCTTGCCTTCTCTGTTGAAAAAATGTATCTTTTTAAATTATTGTCTGCACGAAGAAACCATTTCACTCGACCAACTTACTTCTGTTGGGCAGACATTTTCTGAAAATGATGTTACGACCGATGCCTCTCTTCTTTTGGAAGAAACTTATCATAAAAAGGAAAATGAGCAACACAACCAGACATATATTCTTGAAGAACAGCTTTTGAAACTTGTCCGCACAGGTAACTGCGAAGGATTTAAGGAATTTATGTATAGCGAAAGTAACTTTCATATCGGTGTCACAGGCTCTACTGCTCTACGTCAGTTAAAAAATAATATTATCATCACAACGACCTTATGTACCCGTGCTGCAATTGAAGGAGGACTAGATTATGACACTGCATATCAGCTCTCTGATTATTTCATCCAATCTTCTGAACGACTGACAAGTGCGGACCGGTTAACTGATCTTCTCGGAAAAGTCAGTTATACTTTTGCAGAAAAGGTGGCACAATCAAAAACGCCCATCTCAACAGACGAGCGCATGCAGAAAGCAATTCGTTATATTCAGCAGAACGTGAATCAGCACCTCACCGTTGGAGATGTTGCTGATTACGTCGGATTCAGCAAATCCTATTTCTCTGCCTATTTTAAAAAAACACTTGGATTCTCTGTCAGTGCATTTATCCTACGTTGCAAACTGGAAGAAGGTAGAGAATTACTGCAGTATACAGATAAATCTATCAGTACGATCAGCGAATTTCTGTGCTTTTCCAGCCAGAGTCATTTTCATACTGCATTCAAAAAACAATTTGGGATAACACCGTCAGAATACAGAAAGCAGCAGAATGATTGATCCTGCTGCTTTCTCTGTATCATACGCTACGATAACCGTTTCCTTATTCATTTCCCTCAACCATATCAAGGTAATCACCTTTATCAATGTGCATCATAGACACCTGATTCTGATGTCTTCGGAATCCATAGACACAATCTACATTTCGTATCAGCGACTGTAGACGTTCATCCGGTACACATACGATCAGCTGAAGCTCCAGCTCTCTCGCATAATGAAGACACACTTCGCTTCGCTCCTTATCCATCTTGGAAAATGCTTCATCAAGAAGCACCAGACGGATCTTAGAATCACGGTTTGTCTGCTGCATATAGAGCATCGCAAAGCCTGCAAGCAGTGCGACATATTTCGGGTTCTGTCCCTCTCCTCCGGAGTCACGACCTGCCATATCATCGACTGCATTTTTGCGGATATTTCCATTCTCATCTTCCACCTTTTCATACATACTGAAAGTCAGATAATTACGGTAATCCACATACTGTTCCATCTGCTGACGATACTGGCTTAAGGATCTTGCATCTTCCTCCTTAGGAGGCATGAACTTCTCAGTCAGACGCTTGATATCTTCTTCATACTTCTGATAGAACTCATCCTCACCAAGACTTAACTGACCTTCAAATCCGTAGTCATCGAACACTTTACTGTCTAGTTCAGGTGCTGTAAGCATCTCATAGAACTGTCCATTTTCATTCTGAGCCGGTATGATGTCAATCTGGTAAATACTATCTGAGAACTTGATCTTCGCAAGCAGACGGTTGATCTCTTTTTTATGTCTGTAAGCTGCCTTGATTTCACCATGAATGGAAGCAATCACATTTTCACGCAATGTATGGTAAACCAGATTATACTGCTTATCGAATTCTTCCTTGTACTTCGGTTCGAAATCTTTCCTACACTGATTCAGCACTTTGTCATACACATCATTTTCATGTTCTATTCCTGTAAAACCATAGGCCGGATAAGCATTATTGAACTTATTTCTACTTCTTTGCAGTTCTTCTTTCTCCGTCTCTTCCAACGTTTCCAAAGCATCCTTTTCTTTTGTCTTGTCTCTCTTATAAGCTGCTTCGCTCTGTACTTTTAACGCATCTGTTACTTCATTCTGAAGCTGTTCGTTGACAACAAATCCCTCTGTCAGGAAGTCTATCTTTTCTGAAAATGATTTGATATTACTCTCGATTTGTCCCTGTGTCTTCGCATACTGTACTACTTCACTTTGAATGCTATCAAGAATCTCTGCATTTTTCTTAAGCAACTCCAGTAATTCCTGCTTTTTCTTCTTCAGTTCGACTGTCCGGTCGCCTCGTTTCAATTCTTCTACTTCCAGACGTAATTTTTCCTGTTTCTCGTAATAATCCTGAAGCTGTTCCGCTGCTTTTGAAAGATGTAAGATCTGTTCTGTACTCTGGTTCAGACACTCAAATTTCTGTGCTGCACGCAGTGCCATCTCAACACGGCAGTCCTCTTCCACTTCCTGTTTCAGCTTCGCTGCTTCTTCTTCCAACTCAAGAAGTTTCGCCTTTGAGACTTTCGTTCCGATACAGGCATATTTCTCATAATCATTCTTTCTTAAATGTCTGAAAATATAATTGCTGTAGGAATAACAGTCCTTTGTGACACCATCTCTCGTCTCATGAAGTTCTTCCACCGTCTCACATTTCTTAATGCGGCCTAAGTATCGCTTCAAACAAGTATCTACATAAGCTTCCTCTGCGCGCACACACTCGTACAGTGTATTCTCATCTGCCTTCGGCTTGTCTCTCACGATTGCCGCAGTATCCATGAGTTCGACATCCTCGATCCCCTTCATCTGCTTCATTTTGCGAAATGCTTTCGCAGCATCTAACGTATATTCAGGTGCTGTCACCAGACTGTGTTTCACACGTCCCATACGTCCTTCGATTGCATTTTTCCACTCTTCATCCGTAATATCAAACAAGTCCGCAAAGATATTTACATGGATCGTTCTTCCATACTGAGTACTAAGTATATTCTGTAATTCCTGTCTTGCACGTTTCAATTCCGCACGATATGGTTTTCTGTCATTTTTGAGGTCTTCTACCATCTCCCGCTTCTCTTGAAGTTCTTTCTGATTCTCACGAATTCTTTCGCGAACATCGCCTAATTCTGTATTGATGTTGTCGAGTGCATCACTTAAATATTGCTTTAGCTTTTCAATCGAATCTTCACTCACAACACCATCTCGGATATCATCAATTCTATGCAGCGCCTGATTGCTCACATAAGCACTGACTTCATCGTCTTCCTCCCAGGCTGAAAGACCTTTTACGATATCTCTCCATTGTTCTGAATTCGTTGCCAGGAGCTGGATCGTATTTTCAATCTCCTTTAGCTCCTTCTCTTTCTGTCCATAATCGCTGGCTTTGAGTTCTGCCTCGACTTCTACCTGTTCTTTCGTATAAGCATCTTTCTCTGCCAAATAAGATTTTCTCTTTTCTTCTTTTTCCTCAATCTTCTTGAGAATATCCTGCAGATCATCCTCTTTCGATTGCAAATGTGCTTTACAATTTTCTATTTCAATATATTTTAAAATCTGTTCCACATAGATCTTATCAGCTCTTGCTTTCTGCAAGGCTAGATTATGCTGACTGATCTCGTCAAGCATTTTAATTCTCTGCTCCAGATCTTCTACGCGTTCCTTGATCTCACGGTAAGCGCCAAGCTGATCACTGATTGTTGCAACTGTATCTTCCTTGCTCTTTGGGAACATATAATCTTTGATAAACTGTCCCGTTCCGTTCGTCATACGAAGTGCAATCGCGCTTTTCTCCATTGTCATCATACGGCCCGGCTCTACATAACCAAAGATTGCATCATAAACCGTTTTCAAATACGCTTCTTTCGATGGATATACACGGTTCACATCTCCGCGACCTCTGTTGTCAGCCGATTCTATCCTTGCTTCTACCAATTTTTTAAGTTTCGCGATTGTATACGGAACACCTTCTTCTGTCAAATATTCATCCTCCGGAATCTTTCCGGAATGACTGAAGAAACAATATTTCCTGATGTCTGTATCTGCCTTTCCAACCTCAAATGAAACACCAATACAAGTATGTGTATTCTTTCCTGTATCCTTAATCTCCAAGATGATTTGAGAACAGAAGTCCTGGTCTTCTCGGTTAAAGGAACCGTCTTTCTGCGCTCCTCTAAGATAACTTAGAACACTACGCCTGTTCTTCGCGTCATCTGCCGCTTTATTCAAGAATGTGGAAGATATACTTCCATATAAAACAACCTGGATCGCATCCATAACAGTAGACTTACCAGATCCACTTTTCCCACTGAAAAGATTCACATACTCATGGAACTCCATCACTTTGTGACTGATACCGCCCCAGTTATTCATTAACATTCTAGTAAATATTTTCTTCGACTGTTTCTCTTTCATCTTCCACACCTCCTTCCAGTTCTTCCTGTAGTTCCAGCTCTACTCTTTCTTCCTCGGAATCTACTTTCTCCATCTGCTGATCCTCCTGTTGATCTTCCTGATATTCTTTGATCAACGCAGTAATATCCATACTTCCACAATATAGATTGATCGTGCTGTAGATATAAATCGGAGTCTCATCCTCAACATTCTGGATTGCTCCTGGCACTTCAATGATCTGATGCTTACTCATCACATATAAAGCTTCTTTCCACTCACCCATCGTAAGCTTATAATTAATCAGATTCGTATTCTTTCCATATTCACGAATCTCCGCCAGATTCGTCACTGTAGCTTTCAAACCTTCTCCTAAAATCTTATCTCTGTAAATTAATTTAACAAGTAAGATTACTTTTGTAACGGTGGCATTTATCTTTTCTATCGCGATTCCATCTCCGTGTAAACGGTAAATGTGTTCCTGTGGGTCATGCACTAATTCACAGCTTAAAACAGACAGATAGTCTTCAATAAACTTTCTGTGTCTTGTACAGATCTCGTAATGCAGATTGTCTCTTGGGACAAGTGTTACAGGATCATATTTCATCTGTAAAATACATGTCTGTCTGAATAATGCAGCAATTGTTTTCTTCAGGTTATCAGCTTCTGTCACTGACAATTCTTCCATATAATTAACCATCTGATTCTACTCCCTCTATCGTAAGTTTTGAAAATCGGAAACCAGCCTCATTCTCCATCTCCTGCGCCACTTCAATCTGTGCCTTACTGTCCGCAGATTCTGTTGCATGCTGCCATACCATAAATAACTTCTCCAAATCTTCTATTGATTTTACAGTATCTTTTGTCACTGTGAATTTTCCATTCTGTTCATTTTTCTTTCGGAAATCTCTGATCTCTTTCTGCGTATACAGTGGTTCCAGGACAAATTCTGTCATATTCTCTTCCTGTGATTTCTCAGGTGTTACCGCCTGTGGAGTGAACTTTTCCTTCTGATTTTCACGTCTTTGATACAGACTCTTCTCTGTCATAATCTTATATGGCTCCGAAAACCTAAGTTTTGAAGACAACTTATCCAGAATCTCTTCCGACTTACCACTTTCATTGATCAGATTAATCAGTGCGACTGTCTGATCTTCTTCCATTACACCTTCCATCATAATGTACCGGATTCTTGCTGCGGCACGGCTTGCAAATACTGTCTTTTGTTCAATCAGCTTATTATATCTTCGCTCAATCGCATCAAACTCTCTCGAAATCTTATAGAGCATATCTGTCGCCTCTTCACAGATCTCAATCATTCTTCGCAGACGGTAAGATTTTCTCGTATTTTCTTCTTCACTTAAGAGTTCTGTTTCAAATGAGTATTTTCTTGCTTCTGTCTTTTCCAGATTTTCTTCGATCAACTCTTTTACAGCTTCTTTGTATCGATAAAAGCTGTCTGTTGTAGTCAATATCGCATATTTTTTGCTGTCACTGTTATTGATCTCTTTCACAAGTACTTCCTGGATTCCTCGGAAACTTCTCTGCTTTGACAGTTCATCGAAATAACCTCGCATTCCCTCCTGCATGTTCGCGAGCATCTGCAGAAGTGCTCTTGATGTATGAAGCGCACTTTTTAAAATCTCATTATTCTTCTCTTTGTCTAAACTGTAGGTATAGAGATGACTGTATACCGTAAGCACACTCTCTCGTTCCTTACCGTCATTTTCACTGTATAATTTCTGAAATAATTCTACAAACAGCTGACTGTATTCCGGAAATGAAACGACATAACTGTTCAGCGTTTCATCATAATCCCTTCTAAGCCATCCCCAGTCTTCAAAATGCTTCAGACTGACTGATGCCATGTTGGCTCTGGTGATCAGTTCTCCTTCCTCATCGACTCTTGCCTCACTCCAGTCCAGTGCCATCTTCGCCAGTCGTTCATTCATGATCATCTGACACTCTCGTTCCGTAAGCCCGAGAAGAGAATAAGACTGACTGCTCTCCTCATAAAGCGCTACCAGAAACTGCATATAGAATTCCATATATTTACTTCCAAATATTTTATATAGATCCTTTGGAACTTTTTCGACCAGTTTCATGTTTTTTCTTATGTCTCCTTTTTATTCCTATTAAAGTTTCTTTTACATCTTTTTCATTTCTTATAACATCTTCTCTGCTTCAAAAAACTGAGAAAAATGTGCAATGACCGGACATTTTCCCTTCTCTGTCTGAAGCCACTCGATCTCATTCACATTTTCCTTCGGCCGATACAAGATCACCGGCATTCCTATATTCTGTGCTCCTGTCACATCATGTGCGATACTGTCTCCGATAAAGATACTTTCTTCCACCATCACTCCTGCTTTTTCAACACAGAGATCAAAAAGTTTTCGATGCGGTTTTTCCTCGCCAGCCTCTTCACTTGTCACAATTCCATCAATATACTTACCTAATCCAAGCTTTAATATCTTCCGATACTGGACATCTGAAGTCATATTGGATCCTATACCGATATAAATGCCTCGCTGTTTCAATTCTTTCATCAACTCTTCAATTCCAGGAGATGGAATAATCTGATCGATCAATGTATCCCAGTACAGATTATACATCTCACACGCATATGGGAAAACCGGCTTTCCAAGTGTCTCCAGCATACACTGAAATCTCACCAGGCGATTATGGTTCACCGCATAATCTCTTCCGGCTCTGTCATCTGCCTTCACTCTTGCCTCGGCAACATATTTCTCCAAGTCTTCTTTTGCTATGCCTAAGTTCTCATATGCCCATTCTTTCATCACCGGCATCGTATTATTATGCGCTCCAATATAATCATAAATGGTGTCATCTATATCAAAAAATACTGCTTTTGTCATCCCAATGTCTCCTGTTTTTTTGCTACTGTCTTGATTGATGTTTTGCATCTTCTGTGCCTTGCAATATACCCTGGCACATTTTGCCTCATTTCATTATAACATGTTTTCATCAAAGAAAAAGAGTTTCGCAAATGACTTTTCCTCTCCATCTGCGAAACTCTTAATATTGATAATCAGCTCTTACTCTGACTTTTCTTCTGCCACCGTTTCTTGTGACTGTATTTCTGTTGCCTGTGTTTCCGGCTCTTTTTCTGTTTCCGGTTCTTTCACTGTTTCTGGCTCTGCTGCTTGTGCCTCTGTCGGCTTCATCAGGATTCTTCCGGACTCCTGCTCTTCTTTCTTTTCTCCATCTGCTTCTTCCGGTTCAGGGATTCCCTTCACTTCACGGAAGATCTTCATGAATTCCTTCCCTGTGATCGTCTCTTTCTCGATCAGGAAGGCTGCAATCTTATCAAGAGCATCTCTGTTCGCACTTAAGAGGCGTTTTGCTTCTTCATAGGAAGCTTTGAGCATCTTCATGATCTCTTCATCGATCTCCGCTGCTGTCGCTTCTCCACAGTTACGAACTGCACGACCGTCTAAGTACCGGCTCTGAACAGATTCAAGTCCCATCAGACCAAAGCGCTCTGACATACCATACTGTGTGATCATCGCTCTGGCGATCTTCGTTGCCTGCTCGATATCATTCGATGCACCTGTCGTAACAGTGTCAAATACAATCTCTTCTGCTGCACGTCCACCGAGTGCAACAACGATCATTGCTTCAAGTTCTTTCTTCGTATTTAAGAACTTCTCTTCCTCCGGTGTCTGCATTACATAACCGAGTGCTCCCATTGTTCTAGGAACGATTGTGATCTTCTGTACCGGTTCTGTATTCTTCTGAAGTGCTGTGACAAGCGCATGTCCGACTTCATGGTAAGATACGATTCTTCGCTCTTCTGCACTCATGATACGGTCTTTCTTCTCTTTACCTACAAGTACAACTTCCACTGCCTCAAAGAGGTCTTTCTGGCTGACAACCTGTCTGCCATGCTTAACTGCAGTGATTGCAGCCTCATTGATCATATTGGCAAGATCTGATCCAACTGCTCCTGAAGTTGCAAGCGCGATCTCTTCCAGATTGACTGTCTCATCCATCTTAACATCCTTCGCATGAACCTTAAGAATCTCGACACGACCTTTCAGATCCGGCTTATCTACTATGATACGGCGATCAAAACGTCCCGGTCTCAACAGCGCCGGATCAAGTACCTCCGGACGGTTTGTTGCTGCAAGAACAAGTAGTCCCTTATTCGTATCGAATCCATCCATCTCTGCAAGAAGCTGGTTTAATGTCTGCTCACGCTCGTCATTACCGCCACCGCCAAGTGCGCTGTCACGGCTCTTACCGATTGCATCGATCTCATCGATAAATACAATACATGGAGCCATCTGCTGTGCCTGTTTGAACAGGTCACGCACACGGGAAGCACCTACACCGACATACATCTCTACGAATGCAGATCCTGACAAGGAGAAGAACGGAACCTTCGCCTCTCCTGCAACTGCTTTCGCAAGAAGTGTCTTACCTGTTCCCGGAGGTCCTACAAGAAGTGCTCCCTTCGGAAGCTTCGCTCCGATACCTGTATATTTTCCAGGATTATGCAGGAAATCAACAACTTCCTGCAAAGACTCCTTCGCTTCATCTTCACCTGCAACATCTAAGAATGTCACACCTGTCTGCTTCTCCATATACATCTTGGCATTGCTCTTGCCGATTCCCATCATGCCGCCGCCCTTAGACATCTTCTTCATAAGGAAATTAAACATGAATACAAGAAGTACGATCGGAAGGATCACTGTGATGAAGACATCCATGATCAGTGAACTTGCCGTATCCGGAATCTGGGATTTAAACTCTACCCCTGCCTTATCTAAACGCTTTACAAGTGTGTCATCTGATACATTTCCTGTGTAATAATCCGGTTCCTTGCTCTTGGAGCTACCCTGCATCTGACTGATCTGGCCAAGCAGACTGTCCATAACATTTTCCTGATCTTCGCTTTCCTTAGAATCTGAACTATCACTCTGGTCTGCAGAAGCTTTCTCATTATCCTTTACTTCTGTAAGTTTTCCCTCTGCCTTTTCCTTTCTGGCGTCATCTGTCAAAACGATATTGATCCTTGAATTGGTAAATGTGACAGACTCTACTTTTCCATTATCAACTAATTTCAGAAATTTATCATAGCTGATCTCAGAAGCGCTTCCGCCCTGCATCATAGAATATAGGCCCATAACAACAAAAGTAACCACCAAGGTAGTGAACAAAATAATTCCCCAACCCTGTCGGTTCTTGTTCGGGCCTTTGTTTTTATTGTTATTCTCCATTTTTTTCCTCCAAAACTTAAATAGTGGTTATTTTCCAGCAAATCTTTTACCTTATTTGTAAAAAAACAACTACTTCCTACCATTATAAATAGTGGTTTTCCATAAATCAATAAAAAGATTGCTAAGTATCGACTATTCACTGATTTTTTACACTTTTTTTATTCTTTTTCGGCTGTTTCCGTTGTTTTCCGATGTGTTTTTTGCGTTTTGTTCGTTTTCCTAGTATCATTTCAGTATCAGGAAAGCCCGCCACCTCATACAGCAAATAGGTTAAATGCACCGGTGCAACTTTTGCTCTTTTTTGAGCATATCCGTTTTTATGTCTGACCCGGCGGAGTGCTTCGCCGGCTGTGGGATCATGATAACCCTCGTGATTTTTCATATCTTCTGATCCCCTCTCTTTCCACTTCGCTCGTCCATGTACTCTGAAACTCTCTCACACCAACATGCCGGAAGGTAACAGGCTTCAGATACTTATCGGTGTAATACTTATGCCACGGGCGGCTCTCCTGCTGCCATAATCTTCGCATTGCTCTACGCTCATAAGTTTTCACGGTATTCATGGCTACACCGAGAGATTCTGCGATATCTTTCACTTTGTCACGATTATAGAATCTCATGTATAGAACTGCCTGTTCGTTATCCGGGAGCTTCTCGATTGACTCCCGTAGGCTTGCATACGCTTGTTCCCGGTCAAATCTTTCGATCACATCTCCCTCAAGGTCCTGATCGGATGCAACCAGTTCAGACAGTGTACTGTCTTCTGCTCCTACTATAGGCGCATCTAGGCTTCCGATTTGCCGCATTTTTTCAATTTCTTTCAGCTTTGCAACATCTTCTTCGTCTAGGTGCGTAAAGGCTCTAATTCGTATTGCTGACGGTTCACAGCCTGTGGCTTTATAATGTTCATCCATGAATTTATTATATTTATTCAATTTTGTGTTCCATTCTTCCGGAATCTTTACCGGCCGGCTGCGTAAAACGAATAGAATCATTGCGCGCCGGATGTGGAAGCTCGCACAAGTAAGAAACTTGTAGTCTGCTTCAAGATCATATTTATCAACCGCATTACAGAGTCCTATATATCCCTCTTGCATCAGATCATCCATTTCAGCATATCCTCTGTACTTCTTCGCAAGCTTCGCAATAAAACCCTTGTTCTGCTGCCATAACTGCAGTATATTCTCCGCAACGTTCTCTCCTGCCCTGATCCGGGTGACAAGCTGTTCGTTATCCAACGTTTATCCCTCCACCAAAAAGAGGAGCCGCAGAACGTCACGTCTGAAGCTCCTCGATGATTCTTTTTTTTCTACTCTGCTGCAAATTCTCTATAGTAGATTGCTTTCTTCTTATTCTTCAGAATAAAAGCATCATAGCAAATTCGACCTTCTACAAGGCTTCCACTGATTCCTGGCGGGTCCTGATGAATCTTGTAGCTTTCCAGCTTCGTTGGTGCCACAGTCGCACAAGGATGCGCAATCATGAAACCAAAATTAGCCGGCAGTCTCTTCGCTGACACCTTCAACACGTCCATGCCATCAATATGCCCGACAAAGCCGATCTTTCTCTTTTCCTCATCAAGTACAGCTCCGATCATCTCCTGATAGCGTCCGTTATTGTCCTTGCACATCTTCATTCTGAGAAGTGTAGCCGGAGTAACAACAAGCACGCGCGCTGTTTCAGGAACGTCTGCTTCATCCATATCTGCTCCCGCTTCAAAGATTGCATCATAGATATTGTTTTGACTGCCCAGTGCTTCCGGCTTAATTCCTGCGCCTTTGCACATTTCTCCAAGGACGTAAGTATCAACCTCTGGAATTACAACTTCACGAATCTGTCTAGCAAGTGCTGAAGCTGCTTCAAGCGTTTCTCCGGTCTCATCCTCGTCCAGTTTGTCAATTACGAATGTAAAGGATCTATCCTTTTTAAGGTTCATTGTCTGAGTTACTGCGCTAAGTTCTTCAATCGTACCGTAACGGCTGGCAAGCTGATTGCTTGCACCTTTGGAAATTCTGCCGTAATCCTGCATGGATCCAGTAGAAATTGAATACACTTTCACGCTCTTAGCACCTTCAAACGAAAAGTCCTGATTCGTCAGATGCTCTTTTTTGCTCTCCTCTGTAAACTGCTCATCAACATAGGGGAGATATTTTTCAACTAATTCAATAGCCATTTATTTTCTTCCTTTCAGCCCCATTGCCGCTCGTATATCGTCCGGTGTCTCCCTTCTGCTATTGCCTGATCCATTTTTACTTGAACTTACAGACGTGCTGATTCGGTATGTTCCTGCACCTGACACGCTGCGTGAACGCCCCATATGCGAGCTAATGAGTTTTATACTATTTTCCATATTTTCTTTGCTACTGAGATCAACGAGCGGCAATAAATCTTTCGGGATTCCGGCATCTGCAAGTCTTTCCCTTGCATCTAACTGTCTCTCCCTTCTGTCAAGTTCCTGCTCGCGATCTGATCCGCTGCCATTGGCCGCGTTCTTTGCTCTTGCCAGTCTTTCACTGACAATCCGGTTTACATCTTCCTGTGTAAACGTCTTTCCCTGCTGGTTCTGATCCTGCTGCTGTGTCTGCTGATCGTCCTGCTGGTTCTGATTGGTCATGTTCTGACCTTCCATGTTATTTTCCATGTGTATTTCCTTTCCCCGCTTAACGCCCGGTCGGCTTATTGGTAAAAATGTAACAAGAATGATGTATTGAGCAAAAAAAAGAACGTGGAAACAACTTTCAGACATTTCTGTCCAATAGCTATTTCCACGTCCTGAGACTTACGGGATGAGGTATCTCCCGCGGTACTTCTATATTGCTCTAAAATAATTATATCAAATGCATCTTATTTGTTCAACTTTTATTTTCCGCCTAACATTTTAACAAGTTCCTCCATCCCAGCTTTAAACTCCGGGCTATTTGACAGAATATCGGTCAGCATCCTTGCGGTCTTCTCCTGGTCCCGTTTCTTTCTTCTCGCTTCTCCTGACTTAATACCGCCTTTTCTCCCCATTTCCCGCAGTTCTTCCGGGCTTCGTTCGCTGTTCGGAATTAAATTTGGATATTTCTTTTTCATGCTTTCTTCGGGCTTCACTCCTGCTTCAATCCGTTTTCTTCTCGTCTTCCTCCGGGCTTTGTCACGTGTTCAAGTTCCACATAAGCCTTTTTATAGTGCCCCTCCATGTTCCTGGATCTCTTCCAGGATCTCAACACTGGAGAGAGCAACCGGATCACTCCGGCCAGCTCTTCATCTGTATTATACGATATCTTAATCTTCACGCTCATTATCATAATCCTCCTATTCGTTTGTTTTGAAAATGCACCCTTTTCGCTATTCGTTTGTTTTGAAAATCTTATAAACATTAACAACCGTACCTAAAATCACACTTGTAGATTCTTAACCATCATCAAATTGATGACTCATCAAAATGATGATTCGTTAATCTGTCCGCCGTCCGGTTCCGAGTTGGTAGCCTCTTTCCCGGAAGGGCAATGACTATTTTATTCATCCTCTCGCGCATTATCGTGTCAATTAATTTCCGCCGTCCCGTTCCGGTGTTGACGCACCATTCCGGGAAGGGCGGGAGTTCCGAGCGTTTTCTACCTTTCGTCGTTTTGGGACGTTCGCAATATTCCCCATTATGAGGCACGCTTTTTCTTCGCTCTTTCCAAACGCTTTCCGCACATTATTCCGTAAGCAAATGCGTTGTGAAGAGCTATAAACGTGCCGTTTTCTTCTCCTGCATCTTTCCAGATCTGACACAGCATCCCCCTGTATTTTTCCAGTATTGTGGTCTTCTTTGCTCTAAATAAATCCTGCTTGCAAGCTCTATAATTGAGACAGTTATCCAATATCTTTCCCGCATCTTCTGAGTATTTAGACATCATCTCCTGAAGCTTTTTCTTCTCTTCTCCTGTTGCGATCAAATAAGCCTCTACAATATCAAGCCATACCTGATATTTTTTATTAGAACTGTTAAGTACAATCACGTCAGCCTCTTTTTCATAAAATAAAATCAAACTACCTATATTCGCCCCTGGTTCCCACTTTCCAAGAAATTGTTTTACTTGTTCAAATGTCAGGTCAGCCAGGTCGCAACGTGCAATCCCTAATTCTTTATTTATTACTTCATAAGACATATAAAAATACCTTTCCTTTCTTCCAATTCTCTGTTATTATGTAATTGTCCTTTTTCTTGAGCCGCCGCCTGGCTCTAGGACATAGATGTGAGGGAATCGTGTTTTTCACGATTTCCTTTTTTTATTTAGTTTATATCCACATCGCCACGAATTCGCAGGAAGTGCGTGCCTCTTGTTCCTGCCGGCGCAAGCGGTGATGGTGCGGCGTAACCGGAAAGACCATCAAGGAGATCATTGATAAACGTGAGATTTACTTCTATTCCTTCCAAAGCGTCTGCAATGAGATCACGTTCCTTGATCTCATATCTTTCAAAGTTTTCCGGTGCTTCTGCATCACACACACCTACTTCATCATCAAAAACAAGTGGGCGAATATGCCCTGATTCATCAAGTCCAAACGCTAAAACCCTCTCTCTTATATTCTCCTCTGGCATGCAATTATATATTGCATACATTTCTACATTACACGGTATAATCTGTTTCATTATTTTTTTCTCCTCTCGTTATAGCTCATACAGTTCGCATTCTATAGATAAACATATTCGCATAAACTGTACGCATAAAACCCTTGTAAATACTGGCTTTCCCCGTACTGCTCAATCTGAACTATACGAATGACTACTACGATGCTGCGTACTGCTCAAAATTCACGTACTGCTCACTTTGAACTGTACATAAAAGCCTTATAAATAAGCCTTTTTTTACGTATAGTTCACGTTTAGAAGTTTGTCTATAGAGGTAACTTCTCTTGTACAGGTTTCACTTCTTCATGTCCTGGCAATATCCAGACGCTTTTTGGTGGAAACTCTTTTGTTTTTTGCGTAATGATTCCAAGTTCCTCTTTCGCTCTCTTTAATGCTGATCCAGATATACTGTTTGCTGTCGCTAAATTATAAAGCTCCTTTGCCGGTCTTCTCCCATCTGGCATTTGATTCACTAAAAACTGTTTCGCCGCTTCAAGCGCAGGCGCAGTTTTCGCTCTCTTTTTGCTTCTTATTGCTGTGTAATCATCCATACCAAGTGAATTTTCACCTAAATAAACAATGCCACCACGATCCGGATCTATTTCAAACAGAATCGTTTTTCCTTTTCTTTCAAGGCTCGATTTTTCATGCGACATGAATTTTATTTCGTTTTCGTCCGGCACGTTTCCTAGTGCTATGTAGCTTCTGCACTTTCCCATAATATCTGTAGATCCAAGAACTCTAGTTATTGCATCACCTTTTGCATTTTTATTAAAATGACAAATAAGAACTACAGCAACCTCATATTTTGCTGCAAGATCAACGATATGTCCTATCCTTTCATTGGTTTTATTGGGTGCATTCATATCAATATCACTCCCTATGTATGCCTGAAAAGGATCAAATATCATTAAAGCTGGCCTGACTTCTCGCATAAATTCCTCAATCTCTGGACTATCAAACATTAATTGTGTCTTATTCTCATTCACTACGAAAACATGACTCATATCAGCCCCGCACTCCCGCATTCTTTTCTTAATTGTGTCGCCTATCCCATCCTCTGCAGTAAGGTAAATAACATTCTCCGGGCGATCATTTTCAAAAGGAACTATATTAAAAAAATGTTTTCCTGTTGTTACACACGCGGCCATATAGCAAAGCAAATATGTTTTACCGACTCCCGGATATGCAGCGCATAACGTTAGTTTTGCTCTCGGAACGTAAGGACAATATAACCATCGTACATCCTCTTCTTCAACATCTGACAGGCAGACAAGCGATACTTTCTCGCGCTCCTTCTTTACCTCTCTGAACTTTCCACCGTCAAAGACTGCTTTTCTATTAATAGCTCCCTCTTCCTCTTCAAGAGCTGCAATTTGTCGGTCAATCTCTGCGATTTCGTCCGCTGTTGTTCCACTTCTTGTTGTTTCCGTGGCTCACTCACCTCTTTCCATGTTTTTTGCTTTGCATACCATTCAGATACACTCCGCATCATGTTTTCATGTTCCTGCTCGTATTCTGTCTTGGCAGCAGCATAATATTCTCTTGCCTTACTACATCCAACAGCTTCGAGCTTCTTGATTGCTTCATCAGCAAAACCGGGTGTTGTAATGTCATAACCTAACATCTTCTTAAAAGTTGACTTCTGCAGCGACATCCCCGGCTTAATGTCCTGCATGAATGACTCTCTACTGGGCGATCTCATTGTTCTCAGCTCCAAAGAATCTTTCATTGAAGTACCGGACCGGAACCTTGCCCCTAACGGTCAAGTAACCTCTCTTCACAAGTTCTTGGTTCATGATCCGGATATATTCATATCCCTTGCTGTCTGATACTCCAAGAATATGTTTTACATCCTCGATATCATAAAACGACTTTCCCATAGCTTCACCCCCTTTCAATATCCAAAAACAACCCAGTGTGCAATCATGCCGAATATGGCTAAGGACATTATCAAGCAAGTAAGTGCTGCGCTTTTATTCTCTTCTCGGTTCTTCTTAGATTTCTGCATTGTTTTCTTCCCTCATTCCTTTCTGACTCTACCAAAACCGCCGCCCGGCTTCTCTGTGTTAGTTGGTTTCAATAATCTCTGTTACGTCTACGCCGAGAGCTCGCGCAATCTTTCCGGCTGTCTCAGGTCGCACATCTCTTCTCTCTGCTCTATATAAAGTATCTCTTGGAATCCCTGCATTGATAAGATCCTTTGCACTCATACAAGCATTAGCGCGAGCAAGTAAATATTTTTCTTTATTCAATTTCATTTTTCTCACCTCTTTCTAATACGAATTTTCGTATTATTTATTATAATATACTATTTTTCGTATTTGTCAATATATTTATTATGATTTTTCGTATTTTCATTTGTAAAATAGCATATTTCGTGTTAATATCATTTAAAAAGGAGGGTTGAAAATGGGAGAAATAGAAAACGAATTACGAAAATTAATAACAGATCAATACGGAAGTATTAAAAATTTTTCCGTGAAAACCGATATTCCATATACGACATTATCTAGCATCTTTCAAAGAGGGATCACAAACGCTAAAGTTACAAATATAATTAAAATCGCAAAAGAACTTGAAATTGATACAGACGAGCTCGTTTTTGGGAGAATTATACCTATTCATAAAAAGAACGAAATAGGCACTATTGCCGCTCACTTCAATGGTGACGAATACACAGCCGACGAACTGGAAGAGATCCGGCAATTTGCCGAGTTTGTGAAGAGTAAAAGAGAGAAAAAAGACTCTTCTGATCGTCTGACCGTCCAGGCAGCTCATGAGCGCACTGACATAGACGTAACAGATGAGATGCGACAGCATGATGATGATATTATGAATGACGAGAATTTCTGATTTCATTTTTCCCAAAACTGGAAGAATCTTCTGATCCTACCAAAGCCGCCGCCCGGCATAGGAAGGGAGAAGATAACCATGCCAGCATATAAAGACGAAAAGACAGGAAAATGGTATTGCAAATTCTACTATACAGATTGGACTGGAAAGAAACGACAGAAACTAAAGAGGGGATTTGATCGGCAGCGTGACGCTAAGGACTGGGAAAGAATATTCCTGGAGCAGTACGCTACTACTCCGGATATAGCCTTTCGTTCCTTGTATGATAAATATGTCCGGTTTAAAGAGAACAGAGTAAAAAGGACCACTCTGGACAATCAGAAGTGCGCTATTGAACTGCATATACTTCCATTCTTCGGAGATATGCTTGTATCAGAGATTACTCCGGCAGATGTGGCAGAGTGGCAAAATCAACTATTATCAGAGCATTATTCAGCAGCACACACGCGTCAGATTAATGCTTATTTGCGGATGTTGTTTCGATATGCTATAAATTATCTAGGGCTTCCAAAAAGTCCAGTGATCGGGCAGATCTGCAAGCCAACAGTGAAACAGATCAATTACTGGACACCGGAAGAGTATAAGCTATTTTCTGATAACTTAAAAGATAACATTGAATTGTATACAGCATTTGAAATGTTATTTTATACCGGGATGCGAAAGGGAGAGCTGTTAGCTCTCACACTGGAAGATATAGACTTCGCAAAGAAAACAATCCGGATCAACAAGACACTGGCATATATTTCCGGAGAGTATGTTGCACAGTCACCCAAGACGGTCAAGAGCAACCGGATCATAGAAGCTCCGGACTTCCTACTGGAAGAGATCAAGGCGTATATTGCCAAATTGTACTGTCCTGAATCAAAGCAACGTCTTTTCATGCGTTCCCGGGTGTGGTTAGGTCAGGCAATCACCTACAACTGCGAAAGACTCAACATGAAGCGGATCAGGGTACATGATCTAAGACACTCACACGCCTCGCTTCTTATCAATCTCGGCGCGAATCCTTTAATGATCGCGGAACGGCTAGGGCACGAGGATGTAAAAGTGACTATGAACACCTACGGTCACCTCTTTCAGTCCCACCAAAAAGACATAATTGACAAGCTCGACACTGTCAAAAATAGTATCATTTAAGTATCAATAAAAAAGCGGTTTCCCTATTTGTAGGGTTTCCGCTTATTTTCTTTTCATAAAAAGATTATGAAAATATTGTAAAAACGTGCCGTTTCATAGTATACTAGAAAAGTAATGCCTGTTTATAACAGATTTATCTGTTAATAATAGTAATAACAGTTCGGCAAAATTTATAGTAAGGAAGATAAAATGATGAAAATTGGATTTGACAATGACAAATATCTGAAAATGCAGTCCGAACATATCCGCGAGCGTATCGGAAAATTCGGTGGCAAACTCTATCTTGAATTCGGTGGAAAGCTTTTTGATGACTATCACGCTTCCCGTGTACTTCCGGGATTTGAACCTGACAGCAAGCTGCGTCTCTTAAAGGAGCTCAGCGACCAGGCTGAGATCGTCTTTGCAATCAGTGCAAAAGACATTGAAAAGAATAAGATTCGTGGGGATCTTGGTATCACTTATGATTCAGACGTGATCCGCCTGATCGGTACTTACCGTGAGCAGGGACTTTTCGTTGGAAGTGTAGTAATCACTCAGTTCTCCGGACAGGAAAGTGCACTTCTGTTCAAGAACCGTCTTGAGAACCTTGGAATCTCTGTATACATTCATTACAACATTCCGGGATATCCGTCCAACATTCCACTGATTGTCAGTGAGAATGGTTACGGAAAGAACGATTATATCGAGACTTCACATCCGCTTGTTATTGTAACAGCTCCGGGACCTGGAAGTGGAAAGATGGCTGTCTGCCTGTCTCAGTTATATCAGGAACACCAGCGCGGAATCGAAGCCGGATATGCGAAGTTCGAGACATTCCCTATCTGGAATCTGCCGCTGAAGCACCCGGTAAACCTCGCTTATGAGGCTGCTACAGCTGACCTTAACGATGTAAATATGATCGACCCATATCATCTTGAAGCTTATGGTGTAACAACTGTAAACTACAACCGTGACGTAGAGATCTTCCCTGTTTTAAATACAATCTTCGAGAAGATCTACGGTTCCAGCCCATACAAATCACCTACAGACATGGGGGTAAATATGGCCGGAAATTGTATCTGTGATGATGAAGCCTGCCGTGAAGCTTCCCGCCAGGAGATCATCCGACGCTACTATGCAGCACTCAATGCGCTTCTGAAAGGTGATGCTTCTGAGAAGGAAGCTGAGAAGATCGAGCTTCTTATGAATATGGAAGGAATTACTGTTTCTGACCGAAAAGTTGCTGTCAAAGCACTGGAGCGTGCTCAGCAGACAGGCGGACCTGCTGCCGCACTGGAGCTTGAAGATGGACGCATCATCACCGGAAAAACTTCCAACCTGCTCGGTGCGAGCGCTGCCCTTCTTGTAAACGTACTGAAGGAACTTGCCGGCATCGACCACAATGTCCATATCATCTCTCCGGAAGCAATTGAACCGATTCAGAAATTGAAAGTGGATTACCTGAACAGCAAGAACCCTCGTCTTCACACAGACGAGATCCTGATTGCACTTTCCGCAAGTGCTGCTGTCAATCCGATCGCTGAGCTTGCACTCTCCCAGCTTCCAAAACTGAAAGGATGCCAGGCTCATACTTCCGTAATGCTTTCAAGTGTTGATATCAAGACATTTAAAAAACTTGGTGTACAGCTCACAAGTGAAGCTGTGAACGAACGTCAGATTTTAAGCTAAAGACAAATCCTTACCAATACAGAAAGATATCACAAAAACCTCTCTGCGGTTTCAGGTATAACCACCTGCTGTCTGAGAGGTTTTTTTCTGCATTTCTCCCATTTTACAAAGCTTTTTCGCCTTCCTTCTTTACATTACTTCGTCAAAATCACTTCATCCCATCTTTTTTCTATGTTTTTATCAAAAAAGTATTGTAATTTTTTTCTGAATAGGTGTATACTTGGAAAGTATTTTTTTTGATAACAACTATTCACGGAGGAGGAAAGACACTATGGCAGTAAAATATGTATTTGTTACAGGCGGAGTTGTATCCGGTCTTGGAAAAGGAATTACAGCTGCATCTTTGGGACGACTTTTGAAAGCGCGTGGTTACACTGTAACTATGCAGAAATTCGATCCTTACATCAATATTGACCCAGGTACAATGAACCCAGTACAGCACGGAGAAGTTTTTGTTACAGATGACGGTGCAGAAACTGACCTTGACCTTGGTCATTACGAAAGATTTATCGATGAAAGCCTGACAAAGAATTCCAATGTTACAACAGGAAAGATCTATTGGTCCGTTCTTCAGAAAGAACGCCGCGGAGATTTCGGCGGAGGAACTGTTCAGGTAATCCCTCATATTACAAATGAGATCAAGAGCCGTTTCTACCGTAATCCGGCTGCAAAAGATACTGAGATTGCTATCATCGAGGTCGGCGGTACAGTAGGTGATATTGAAAGCCAGCCTTTCCTTGAATCCATCCGTCAGTTTCAGCATGAGCGCGGAGCAGAAAATGTTATCCTGATCCATGTTACGCTGATTCCTTATTTAAGAGCATCTCAGGAAATGAAGACAAAACCGACACAGGCAAGTGTAAAAGAACTTCAAGGAATGGGAATCCAGCCGGATATCATTGTCTGCCGTTCCGAATATCCACTGGATGATGCAATGAGAAACAAGATTTCTCTGTTCTGTAATCTCCCGGCTGACCATGTACTTCAGAACCTGGACGTAGAATATCTCTACGAGGCACCACTTGCCATGGAGAAAGAACATCTGGCACAGGTTGTATGCGAGTCTCTGCATCTTGACTGCCCGGAACCGGATCTTACAGACTGGACTGAGATGGTTGAAAACCTTCGTCATCCAACACAGGAAGTGACTGTAGCACTGGTTGGAAAATATATCCAGCTTCATGACGCATACATCAGTGTTGTAGAAGCGTTAAAGCACGGCGGAATTTACACACACACAACAGTAAATATCAAATGGATCGATTCCGAAACTGTAACAGAAGAAAATGCTGAAGAACTCTTCTCTGACGTAAGCGGTATTCTTGTTCCTGGTGGATTTGGCCATCGTGGTGTAGAAGGTAAGATCACAGCGATCAAATACGCCCGTACACACAACGTTCCGTTCCTTGGTCTCTGCCTTGGTATGCAGCTGTCTATCGTTGAATTTGCAAGAAATGTCATCGGTTACAAAGACGCACACAGCATGGAACTCAATCCGGATACAACTCATCCGGTCATCCACATCATGTCCGATCAGATTGGTATTGAAGATATTGGTGGTACTTTAAGACTTGGTTCTTATCCATGTGTACTTAAAGACAACTCCCTTGCTTATAAACTGTATGGAAAGAAAGAGATTGAAGAGCGTCATCGTCATCGTTATGAAGTAAACAATGACTACCGTGAAGTTCTTGAAGAAAACGGAATGTCCCTTTGCGGACTTTCACCGGACAGCCGTATTGTAGAGATGGTTGAGATTCCTTCTCATCCATGGTTTATCGCAACTCAGGCGCATCCGGAGCTGAAATCCAGACCAAACAGACCGCATCCACTGTTCAAGGGATTCGTTGAAGCTGCACTGGAGAATCAGAAAGAGAAAAATAAATAGCAAAATTTTAAAAGTCACACTCTAAAGTGGACTCAAAAAAGGATTTGATCGTATCTGGCAAAACCCAGATGAATCAAATCCTTTTTCTATCTGACGACAGGTTCTTAAATTCCTGTCCTTCACTTATTATCAGCAGATTTCTTTTTCTCTGCTCTCTTTTTCATGATCAGCTCTTCGATCTTCCATCCTGCCCAGCCCGAGAATAGTCCGACAATCAATCCGCCGAGAACGTCGGTCGGATAATGTACCCCTACATATAATCTCGATAATGCGATCAAAGTAGCCAATACCATTGCCGCAATTCTCCATTTCTTCGGAAACACTTCCTTGCACTTGTAGATTGCAAATGCTGATGCAAAGGATGCACATGTATGACCGGAAGGGAAAGAAAAATCCTTCTGTTTCTCAATCATAAGTTCTAATTCCTGTATCACTTCATACGGCCTTACTCTGGCAACCACATTCTTTATCGCCACATTTGTGATCAGTGTTCCTATAATAAGTGCCAGTGCTGATGCAACCCCAGCCTTTCTCGTCTTCTTAGGAATCAGCAGAACGATTGTAAGAAGAATCCAGAAGATTCCAAAATCTCCAAGATGCGTGATCCCTTTCCAGAACCAGTCCATCCAGTCATGACGGATATATTCTTGAATAAAAAGCAGAATGTTCTGATCTAATTGTAAAATAGTGTCCATTTCCTTTTTTCACCTCTTTCAAATCATTTTCCCAGAACGGTTTCTTTCAAAAACAATTCCTTCACTACAGATTCATATACTACACATTTCTCACATTTCTTAATCTTCTTGAAATACTTCCTTCCATCTGTAAAGATGGGATGAAGATAGAACCACATTTCTTTCATCTTATAGAGAATTGTCCTGTCTCCTGACATTTCTTCACAATATGCCGCATAGAGAACATCATGGAATTTCTTTAGCTCTTCTATCGTTGCGGCACTTCCGCCTTTTAACTTTCTTCCAAGTGCCGGATCGGCCAGCACGCCGCGCCCCATCATCACAGTATCTGTCTGTGGAAATCTTATTTTCAACTGTTCCATGTCCTCCACAGAACAGATATCCCCATTATAGCAAAGCGGATGTTCGCTATGTTCCACTGCCCATGCATATGTATCAAGCTTTGGTGTGTTCTTATAGAACTCCTTCTGCACACGCGGATGAATGATCAGCTCCTTCAGCGGATATTTATTATAGATAGGAAGGATTGTCTCAAACTCCTCCGGATCTTCCATTCCGATTCTTGTTTTGATTGAGATTTCCAGATTACATTTCTCAAAAACCGCATCCAGAAATCGATCCAGCTTCTGTGGCTCATCCAAAAATCCCGCTCCTCTTCCCTTCGTCACAACAGTTCTAGACGGACATCCAAGATTCAGGTTCACTTCCTTATATCCATAATCTCCAAGCTTCTTTGCTGTGCACAAAAAATCTTCCACGTTATTTGTAAGAATCTGCGGCACCGCATACATCCCCTCATTGTGCTCTGGCATCACATCCTTCTTCTCTCTTGTGCTGAAATGTCCTTTCTGATTCGGACTGATAAACGGAATAAAATACTTATCGAATCCGTCAAAGCACTGATGTAATGCATTTCTATAAATATGTCCTGTGATCCCCTCCAATGGGGCAAGATATAAATTCATTAATCGTTCTCCTGACTTTTTCCACTTCTTTGCATTGTTTTTAACAGTAATAACATTTTTATCATACCCCGACTTTCTTGTCAAGAATATTTACTTATGCTAAACTAATGTATATGATGTTGGGGTCAAAAGGTATTTTGCCCCCTATGATACACGGATTGCTTCGCATTTCATGCTCTCGCAATCCTAAAACACCTCAAATCCGCTCATTTTTCTACGAAAAATGGCTACTTTTCGGTGTTTTGCGGGTCAATAAGTCATGCTTTTTCATGCAAGCAAGAAACGCATGACCTTTTGACCCTTGTATCATGTATATGATGTTAGGGTCAAAAGCCCTACTATAGTACCTTGAAAATTTTACACAAATCCCTCAGCTTCGCCTAAATGTGGTATACTGTATATATCAATCTAAGGCGGTGGAATTTTATGGCATTCAGAACGAA
>SKEW01000253.1_pt1 | contig 64966 bp, 52 predicted proteins | sample 4841441 | NCBI WGS metagenome assembly SKEW01 (sample SAMN11008799, study PRJNA524170) | human gut metagenome | isolation source: fecal sample from pouch patient p41 | place: Israel: Tel-Aviv | reverse complement strand
GACTTTTACTGTAGATATGCTCGCCATCAGTTGTCTGCGACATCGATGGGGGCAGAAAAACCGCCGCACGGCCAGCAGACTACGCACGTAGAAGACTGAGGGTTCGGTTATCGGACCGGGGTTCGATTCCCCGCATCTCCACGGATTGAAAGCCGCCAGAAATGGCGGCTTTTCCTTTATTTCCAACGGTTTTCGCCACTTCCCCAATTCACTGCAAATCACTCCAAATCACTGCAATTACCGCAAAGACGTGGGCAAAATGTGGGCACGAATCAAGCCGCCAGACTCCTACCCTCGCCGATCGCCCTCACCAGCAATCCATCCATCGCATCGCCGACGGCATCCAGATCATCGTCGAAGAGATCCGCATACACGTCCAAGGTCATGGTCGCGCTCTTATGCCCCAGCTGCCTTTGCACCGCCTTGACATTCGCGCCGGCATGCACCAGCAGTGAGGCGCACGTATGCCGCAGGTCGTGAATCGTCATCGAGTCCGCGATCGCATCACCGAGACTGCGCTTCTTCGCCCAGTAAAACCAGCTCGACGTGCTGCAGGGCCCGTGCGTCTTGCGTAGATACGAGCCGGTGCGCCTGTCGGGGAAAAGCAGGTCGGACTGCCGACGGCCATCGCAGGCGTCTTCGAGACATGGCCGCAGCAAGCGCGGGAAGATGACGGTGCGCTCCTCCCCCGTCTTCGTCACGTCCACCACGATCTCATGACACACCTCCGTTGCCGACCTGCGCACATGGATACGCTGCCGCTTCAAATCAACGTCTCCGGCCTGCAAGCCCTCCAGCTCGCCCCAACGCAATCCACACAGGCCGAGCGTGAGCACAATGGGCCTTCCCAGTCGGAGGCGGCAGAGCACGTAAAAAAGAACGAATAACAACACGAAGACCCCGGCCACCCGCATACCGCGAGCGTCAGGGTCTTGCTGTTATCCCTTTTTCCTGATTTCCTGGATTATCTGTGGTCCGGCCGTGACAGCTCCGATGAGCACGCCGAAAGCGGCCGCCACCGATTGTCCGAGCGCGGCGCAGACGACCGCGCTTCCGAATCCGATGATCGGGAGGATCGAATAGGCGGTAGTGGCTATGATCATGCAGATATTCTGCGCTTTATGGTCCTTGGCTGCGACCTCATTCGATGTTTTTTGAGCTTCGATCTCCGCGTCGAGCGATTTCTCGGCCATGGTGATGATCCGGTCCGCGGCTCCTGGCTGGATCCGCTCGTAGCCTGCGAATTCGTCGACGGTCGGCAGTGGGGCGGAACGCCATTGAAGGGCTACCTGCTGGACGCCTTCTCCCGTTCCATCGACTCGTGAAGAGTCCGGCCGACCCTGTTCCACGCCGCCATCTGGAGTTCCGTGGCCGATTTCACCTGAATCGGCGACCTGTATTCCACGCGTCCCGTCACCGCTATCCTCGTTCCGGCAGCCGCTCCGCGCCGCATCGATTCCATCATCGTCTTCATGCTCATCGTCCACGGCACCTCCTTGCTTTCGTCTTCAATTTACCGGCGAGCGCGTGGCTTCGTCAACGTTTCTTCACAATCTGGATAATCCTGACACATTTTGATGATTTTGGTGAGCGCGGTTCGTCGTGTTCTGACTTGCATTACTTTCATTGTTATAGTATGATAGTTATATCAGGAAAGGAGGTGAACATGACACCATCGGAGATCATCGCCAGCATCTCGCTCCTCGTCGCGAGCCTCGCGGCCCTCATCAAAGCTGTGACCGGACTCATCAAGGAGATGAGGCGGAAGCCGAAGAGGAAAAGTGAGAAAGGGTTCCGGCCAGTCGTAGGGGCCGGAACCCCATATCTCCGATTATGTCATGGAACATCATGAGAACGGAATCGATAGTCAGCGCGGTATTCGCGCTCGGAACGGCGGCCAGCGCATGGTTCGGCTGGCCTTTCGCGCTCACCGCCGGATGCGCCATCGTCAGCGCCGTCTTCGCGCTCATCGCCGGAAGGAAGGACTGACATGCCCATTGAATATCTGAGCTTTACCGAAGTGGCCGGACGCCTCGGCGTCAAGACGGGCGCCCTCGCCACCTACAAGCTCCCCCAGCCGGACGCCACCATCGGACGCACGCGCGGCTGGCTCCCCGAGACCATCGACCAATGGAACGCGCAACGCCCCGGCCGCGGTGTCGGCGGAGGACGACCACGCAAGAAAGCTGAATAAAAACGAAAAAGTCCCCCCCCCCCAGCAATGCTGAGAGAGGACCTACTCGTACTCAATGTACGAGTAGGTCATAGTATTCTTACATTTCTCCAACATGATGTTAGAGAAATGAAAGGTTTCTACTCGGAATACTGGGCCTTCAACTCGCTGACGCCGATCAACGCGCCAACCAGCACGGCCAGAGCGTTCAACGTGGTCACGATCTGGTCAACGCGCCATGCCGCTACTACACGAAAGGCTAGCGCTCATTCTCCGACGATCATGGAATGGTGATGCTCACTCCGGAGCAAGCCATGAGCGAAGACGCCGACAAAATCATGCGCAAGCGCGAACTCAATGCCAAGAAGCAATTCAGCGACGCCGCCGTATGGCTTCAGGAGCGTGGCGTGATAAAGAAGCTGGAACCCGCGTCACTCGGCAAGAACGCGGGCTTCCTGCTGCTGCTTGGCAACGACGAGGAGAATCTGGCGGTGGAACGTTGGGCAAGAAAATGCCTGAACCTGCCGATGGTCTGGTGAAACGTGGGCAAAATGTGGGCAAAAAACGCAATCAACGTTTAAAAACTGCATGTTTTCAACGTTTCCGCGACAAGACCATACGGGGTTCGATTCCCCGCATCTCCACGGATTGAAAGCCGCCAGAAATGGCGGCTTTTTCTTTTATTCCCAACAGTTTTCAAAAGATTTCCGAGTTTACCGCACATTACCCCCGATGTATCGGATATTCTAAAAAGATGTTGCCACAATGTTGCCAGAAATCCCCTTCTCGTCTTACTTGATCTCACATACCCCACCCCATCACAGATCGCATATAATCGCAGCATCAAATTCCGCGTGTCGACTTGCATTAACCGCTTAAGTGGTTAACATAGTTAATAAATCAACCTAGTTATCGCGTCACAGCAGACGACGTCAAGGAAGGACTTGATCGATGACCTGCACTTACTCTCCCGAAGCCTACGTATTCGGCTCCGCAGAAAACCATGACCTGCTCGAGGCGGAAACCAACGAGCTCCTGCACTTCGGCCACAACTTCCCCGCCCCGCAGGGTGGCTCCTATTGGCTGGACGCTAGCGGCAATCCTGATCTGACCCAAAGCATCCACACGTGGATCACCTGCCGTATGGCACACGTGTATTCCTTGGGATTCCTGCATGGCGAGCCAGGTGCAGCCGAACTGGTCGACAAGGCCATCGCCGGTCTACGCGGTCCGCTGCATGACGATGAAAACGGCGGATGGTATCCGTCCATTTCCGCAGACGGCTCCACACATGAAGCAGGCAAGGTCTGTTACGCTCACGCTTTCGTGATTCTTGCTGCCACTTCCGCCAAGCTTATCGGCCGTCCGGGCTCTGACGAGCTGCTCGAAGAGGCTCTGGCAACCTACGACAAGCATTTCTGGGATGATGAGATCGGTTTGGCCGTCGATACTTGGAACACGGAATTCACTAAGCTTGACTCCTACCGTGGCATCAACGCCAACATGCACACCACCGAAGCGTTCCTCGCCGTCGCCGATGTGACCGGCAACGAGGAATACCGCGAGCGTGCGGGCCGTATCATCGACCATGTGGTCGGCTGGGCGTCCAACAACAGCTGGCGCATTCCAGAGCATTTCACTGCCGACTGGCAGCCGGACCTCGAATGCAACCACGACAAGCCGGACGATCAGTTCAAGCCGTACGGAGCAACCCCAGGCCATGGCATTGAATGGGCTCGTCTCATTACCCAGTATGCGCTGAGCTCCAAGCAGCGTTCCGAAGAAGGCAAACAGCAGCTTATCGAAGCAGCCGAGAACCTGTTCACCCAAGCACTTTCCGACGCATGGAACGCCGAAGGCACCATTGGCTTGGCCTATACCACCGATTGGAACGGCAAGCCCGTCGTCACCGACCGTATGCATTGGACCCTCGCCGAATCAGTGAACACCTCCGCCACGCTGGCCACCGTCACCGGCAAGCAGGTGTACAAGGACTGGTATGCAATCTTCTGGAAGTACATCGACGAATACCTAATCGACCACGAGAATGGTTCCTGGTTCCACCAGCTGAACAAGGACAACGAGGTCATCGGCACCGTCTGGCCAGGCAAGTCCGACCTGTACCACGCCACGCAGTGCACACTGATCCCGCGTCTCAATCCGGCGGTTTCCGTCGCTCCGGCAATGAAGGCCAATCCGAACGCCTGACGGCACGCAATGATAAAACTTCTCCTTTTTTCTCCTCCTATTCGCGAAGAACCCCGGTCACTGCACAAGGCAACCGGGGTTCTTCGTATCAAACCAGATTACTCAGCGTATGCGATTCTCCTATTTTCAGCCACGTCTTCACCACTATTTGATGATCGGTCGTAGAGGCGCGGACACGTCGACGTTGTGTTTGTCTCCGATCACATTTGGATCGTTGATGATCTTGTCGACAACAGCTTTCTTCAACTTAAGATCGGAAGAGTCACCCCATACGATCACGCGGTCTCCCCCATTGGTTTCCGTAGTAATGGAATCCTGAGTTTCAGCCGTCACCTTAGTAATGGAGTTACGCATCGACTCAGGCAACGAGCTCAGAATCTTCAGTGCCTCCTTAATGGAGCGGTTACTCAGACTCGTATCGACATCCTTCACTTCGATAACGGGAATTCCATCCACGGAGGCACCGCTGACGGAATTCAATATACGAGCCTTGCTATCGACCGCGGTCATGCTGTCTTCACCTGTTTTAAGCATCGCAGCTGGCTTTTGCGCTTTGATGGTCACTTCAAGGGAGTTCGGAAGTTGCTTCTTGGATTGCGCGGAAGTGACTCCCGGTATCTCCTTGATTTTCTTCTCCACATCGTTATTCGATACCAGCAGAATCGATTTACCGGCCTGCTGATCGGCAATATCCAATACCTGCGACTCGCTCACCCATTCGTTGGCCCCGACAACGGAAATATTGCCAGGTTCAAGACGAAACAACGATGAGAAGAAAAACAACCATGCCAACGCCACCACGACGGCCGCAACTGCGGCCGACACGAAGGCCCGCATCGCCACAACACGCGTATTCGCCTTACGTCGTTCTTTCAAACGCGCGCTGAAATCAACCACTTTCGGGCGGGTGGCCACCCCCAAAGTGCCAGTGGTTTCCTCCAACGTCTTCGCAACGAAATCCTCACCTGCAAGATTGCGCGCATCCACGAAGTCACCCGACCGGGAACGACTCGTCTTGCTCTTGCCTCCATGCTCCATTCCGGCTTCCGCCTGCGCATGGTTCACGGAAGACGACGAACGTCCCGTTCCTCCGGCAATGGAACGACCCTTCGGCTGAGACTGAGCCGGGGAGTCGGAATGATTACGGCTTTGGATGGTCCTGCCGTGCGACGCATGCTTTTCAAACGTCGTTGCAGAACCATCCGAACCCGTGCCGGAGCTGACGACCCTTCGCGCCATCAGCCCTCACAATCCCAACGATGAGCCTGAAGCGCGTGCAATATCACCTCGTCCATCTGCGTGATATCACCCGCGCCAACGGTGAAGATGACATCACCATGATGGGCACGCATCACCATCATCTGCGCCGCAGTGTGCATGTCTTCCACTCCACGGATCCAATCCTCGGCAGGCGTGTGGTCAAGCTTGAGAGCCTCATCCACAATGGTGTCCGGGCCGACCGTCGGATAATCCTCCTGCTTTTCACGTGCGGGGAAAATGCCCGTGACAATCACATCATCCGCCTTGGCCAGCGCCTCCGCGAATGCTTCCGCGAAGAACTTGGTGCGAGAGAACAAGTGCGGCTGGAAAATCACACGAATCGCCGACTGCGGATATTTACGGCGGGCAGCATCCAGCAAAGCCGAAATCTCAGTGGGATGATGCGCGTAATCGTCGACGACGGTCACCTGGCTGACGGTGCCGCGCACTTGGAAGCGACGGACGGCGCCGAGGAACGACGTGGCCGCTTCGGCGGCCTTCTCAATGTCGACCCCCAACAATGCGGCCGCGATAATCGCCGCGGAAGCATTGCGCGCATTGTGAATGCCTGGAACGGCGAGTGTTACGGAAACCATACGTTCCTGTTCGCACAGCAGTCCCGCAGGCACATGCAAGGTGAAATGTTCGGCACCGCTCTGCGCGCTTTCGCTTTCCGATTCGATATGCACGAACGCCGCACCGTTCAGATCACCCAACGAAGCCGCATCCCGCGTCGCATACACGACCGTATGTGCTGCCGCAGACGCATCAAGAGCGCGCAACACAGCCAGATTCCCTTCGTCATCACCGCACATCACCACCGATTTGACGGCGTGCTGAACATGGTCCACGAAAGCCGCTCGATAGTTTTCCTGCGTTCCATAATGGTCGAGATGGTCAGCTTCGGAATTGGTGACAATCGCGATTTCCGGATGATATTTGGCAAAGCTTCCATCGGATTCGTCGGCTTCCGCCACAAGCACATCGCCTTGGCCTGCATGGCCTCCGTCAAGCATCATGCCGTCCTTGCCTTGGATGGATCCGCCAATGGCATAGCTTGGATCAGCCAGATTTCCCTCACCGGCATGGGTGAGAATATGGGCGAGCATGGAACTGGTCGTGGTTTTACCATGGGCTCCCGCAACCGTTACCGCACGTTTCGTGTTCATCAGCAACGAAAGAATGTCGCTGCGGTGCACGATGCGTTCGCCTGCCGCATGTGCTGCGACGATTTCCGGATTGTCAGGCTTGATGGCGCTGGAAAAAACGATAGTTTGTTTGCCTTCGACATTTTCCTCGCGCTGCCCGAATTCGACGGCAATGCCAAGCCCCTGCAAACGATCGGTTTTGGCGCTGGGCTCGCGATCCGAGCCATCCACCTCCACGCCCTGCTCGTGCAGCATCTCGGCAAGTACGCTCATGCCTGCGCCTCCGATGCCGATGAAATGGGTGGCTCCCAGATCGTTCACACCTTCCTGCTGGCTGAACGACACATGGGTTGGATCAAGAATAATGGTACCGGCTTCACGCTGGTTGTCAGTCACGACTGCTCCTCTTGCATATTATGTTTAGCTTGTTCCATTATGGTCTCACCCATGGTCTCGTATTTAGCCGATCATGGGTGAGAGTCGGAACGCGACGTCAAATGCGACGGACGCATCTGCCGTCGCCATGGCTTACCTTTCGTCAATCATGGAAAGCACACGCCTGGCCATGACTTCGGCGGCATCTCGAATACCGTATTTCCAAGCGTTATCGCCATACCTGGCAAGCGCATCCGAATCGGCTAGCAGATTCGGCACATGACGTTTGACCCATTCGGCAGTGAAGTCAGTGTCCGCCACCATCAGGCCACCTTCCGCATCGACAACCGGCTGAGCGTTGAAACGCTGCTCGCCGTTGCCGATCGGTAATGGAACATAAATCGCAGGAAGTCCCAAAGCAGTCAATTCCGAAACGGTGCCCGCTCCGGAGCGGCAGATAATCAGATCAGCGCAAGCGAACGCAAGATCGATACGTTCCAGGTAAGGCGCGACTCGATAATCACCGTCGTTGACATGTTCTGGTCCAAGCTCACCAAGCACCTGCTCTCCAGCACTCACCGACACCAACGAACGCACCTCAGCGTCTTTGCCTTTTCCCGTCAGGTGAATCACCTGCGCATGTTCCAGCAATTCCTTGGCGGAAGCCGCCACCGCACGGTTCACGTTCACAGCACCCAACGATCCTCCGGTCACCACCACCAGAGGACGGTTCGGATCGACTCCCAGCTGTGCTGCAGCCGTTTGCCTTGTGGCTGCACGGTCATGTTCCATCCCTTCGGCTATTGCCGCGATTTCAGCACGCAACGGCAATCCCACACGTTCGACTTCAACACCCTTGCGTGGTTTCAAACCGGTTTGCGCGTACGCGGTGCCGATCATGGACGCCCAGCGTGCGCCCAGCTTGTTGGCCATGCCAGCACGGGCGTTCTGCTCATGCATCGCAATCGGAATGCCCATCTTGTGCGCAGCCGCATACACGGGAGCCGACGTGTATCCACCGAATCCGACGACCACCTGCGCCTCGTGACGGGTGAGGATGTCCCGGACCTTGGCCGTTTCAGCCTTCCACTGCGCGGGAAACTTCAATGCCGCCATATTGGGCCTACGGGGGAAGGGCACCTTCTCAATGGTTTCCAGCTCGAAGCCCGCTTGCGGAACCAACTCGTGTTCCAAACCGACTGCGGTGCCCACCACCGCGATATCGGCATCCGGCTCAAGCTCGCGAATCACATGTGCCACGGCGAGCAGAGGATTGACATGACCTGCCGTGCCACCGCCGGCTAGAACGATATGCTTCTGATTGCTCATAATGCACGAGCTTAGTCCACGGCATCCCGGCACACCATGCGCCATACCGATGCTCGCAAGGATACTCACATTTCATCTACGTTTGGGTGCCGTCGCATGCTACAGCACCCTGCAGGCAATAGTAGCTTTTCAGGCACGCTGAATCTCCGCTTGAATCTGCGGCTGCTGTTTCATCATGCTGATGGTCACGCCCGCGGCACCCAAACACAGAATCAACGACGAACCACCGGCCGACACGAAAGGCAAAGGCACACCCATCACGGGGAACAGCCCCACCACGACACCAATATTCACAAACGCCTGTCCGACGATCCACACGGTAATATTGGCCAGCACCAAAGTGATATATCTGTCATGTGCCTGGATGGCCACCACCAGCATGCACCATCCAAGCACAAGGAACAGCAGAATCACCAACGAAGCGCCAACGAAACCCGTTTCCTCACCAATGATGGCGAAAATGAAGTCGTTGTGCGCTTCCGGAAGATATCCCCATTTTTCTCCGGAATTGCCGATCCCAACACCCAGCAAGCCTCCGGAAGCCATGGCGTATTTGCCATGCACCGCCTGATAGCAGACACCCTGCATATCGGCTGTGGAACAAGTCTGATACGTAGCCATGATGCGACCAAGTCGATTCGGACTGCTGATAACAAGACCGCCAACCAAAGCCACACCGCCACATGCCACAATAGCCAGCCATTTGCCAGGAAAATTTCCCAGCAACAACGCGCTTCCCGCAATCGCAAGGAGAATCATGGCCGTACCAAGATCCTTGCCACCCACAACCAACAGCAATGCAAGACCAAGCCACACAATCAACTTGCGATACGCCTTGAACGGCTCCACCTTTTTTATCTGCTTCTGCGCGTCAATCAGCTCCCGAGGCAGCCATACGCATAGCGCAAGCTTGACGACCTCCGCCGGCTGGAAGGTAAATCCAAAAACGCCAATCCAACCTTTATTGCCCTGAACATCAATACCTAACGGAGTAAACGTCAACGATTGCAAGCATAGGGCGACAAATAGAAAAGCGAAACTGACTTTTCTGATAAGCTCCGCCGGAACCATCATGCAGGCCACACCCACAATAAGTCCGAGAACGCAGAATCCACCCTGCTTAATCGCTTGCGACCACGGAGATTGGCCATTGGCGATCATATTCACCGAAGAGCTGGAAAACACCATAATCACACCGAAAATGGTGAGGATAATCACAGAGACCCTAAACCCGTGAAAACACCAAATCGGATTAAGCAGACTTCGCAGACCGACATAACCACGAAAATCGTCGACCCGTCCTTCAGCAGCAGTCTGCCTCCTCTGACGGGTACCGTCACTCTGCTTGGTTCTAGGCTTCTCCATACTCATTCACCCAACGCTGAGCCTGCTGCGCGAACTGGTTTCCACGATCGGCATACGACTTGAACTGATCCATGGACGCGCATGCAGGTGCCATCAGCACCACATCGCCGGATTGGGCATATTCACCCGCAGCATCGACAGCCCGTTCCATAATGACATCATTATTTGCCGGATCGATGATGGTCAACGGAATGTCGGGAGCGCTCATAGCAAACGCGTCCAAGATAGGCCGCTGATCTTTGCCGATGATGACCGCGGCTTTGATAGTGTGCGCCTGTTCTGCCACCAACTGTTCGAAACGGCTGCCCTTGGCTAATCCTCCAGCGATCCATACCACGGATTTGTCTGCAAAACTGTTGAGCGATGCCTTGGCCGCATGTGCATTGGTCGCTTTGGAATCATCCACGAAACGGATGCTGCCCCCATCTTGCGTGGTGGCGGTGGCGACGGTCTGAATGCGGTGCCCGCCTGGCGTAAATTGTTGCAGAGATGCGATGGCTTTTTCTTTGTCTGCGCCAAGCCCCAGCACCAGCGCCAATGCGGTCAACGCGTCGGCAAGCAAATGCGGGTACACCGTGCCATCAGGCTCAGTCAGATGCGTGAACTCAGACACCTTGGCAACCCGCTCCGGCGTTCCAGGCTTGCCACCTGCGATGCCGGACATATCGACGATCCAGCCGTCCTTCACACCGATCTGACCATCTTGCGGCTCAGACAAAGTGAATCCGACCTTGCGGCAGCCTTCCGCCGTCTCGGCGGCGAACGCCAGCCTAGTCACGCGCTCGTCATCAGCGTTGTATACCAAAGCCTTCTTGACGCGGTGGAAGACCTTCGCCTTATCCGCCGCATAATTATCAATGCCGCCATGCCAGTCAAGATGATCATCCGCAATATTGGTGATCGCAGCGCAATCCAAAGCCAGCGAATCGGTGAAATGCAACTGGAAGGAACTCAGCTCAACGCATAGCACATCATTTGCCGGATCGACTACGGCATGGGACACCGCCTTGCCGATGTTGCCAACAGCCGGTGCCGTCAGACCGCAAGCCGTCAGCATTTCCGAAGTCATTTCCGTAGTGGAAGTTTTGCCGTTGGTGCCGGTGATGCCGATCCATTGCGCTGGTTCTCCGGTGGAATCGCAATTCACTCGCAGCTGCCAAGCAAGCTCAACCTCACTCATCACAGGAATGCCACGACGTTGCGCCTCAAGAATAAACGGAGTCCTCGGATTGAACACCGGCGAAGTCATAACCAAATCAACATGATCCCAGTCGATGCGATCAAAGGAGTGCAAATCAGCATCGGGCTTCTTTTCATCCACACCAAGCACTTTTTCGGCACGGGAACCCAATACTTCCATCATGCTTTGTCCAGAAACTCCAAGACCCGCCACAATCACGGTCTTACCGCTCATATCCATATCCATCATCCTTCGATTGTCGAAACCTCATATGCCTTGATATTCCTTACATGTCACAGTCGTGTTGCAGCCGTTCGGCATATCAACGGAATGCAACAGCCGTCACAGACCGGAACGGGCAACCCAATCGCCGTAGAAAATCACCAACGCGACTAACACAAACAGCAATTCAATCATCCAGAAGCGAATCACAACCTTGACTTCCGGCCACCCCTTCAATTCGAAATGATGATGGATCGGAGCCATCTTGAACACACGCTTGCGTGTCATCTTGAAATAGCCAACCTGAATAACATCACTCATGGTTTCAATCACAAACAGGCCGCCAAGGATAATCGCCAGAAATTCCGTATGCGTGGCGATGGACATGGCCGCGAACAGGCCGCCAAGCGCTAGAGAACCGGTATCTCCCATGAAAATGGATGCCGGATTGGAGTTGTACCACAGGAATCCGAAGCACGCCATCGCCGTACAGGCCGCGATGATGGTCAAGTCAAGGGGATCGGACACCGCGTAGGCGAAGCCCTCATGCCCCGAGCCCTTGAGATGGTAGAACTCCCAAAAAGCAATCACCGCATATCCCATGAATGCGATCATCGAAGAACCAGCGGCCAATCCGTCAAGGCCATCGGTCAGGTTGATGGCATTGGTCCATGCGGTCATCAGGAAGTTCACCCAAATCACGAACAGCACGATGGCCACGGCTTTGCCTGCGAACTCGAAACTGAAAAACGGCTTTTCAATGAAGCTCATGCCGGCCTGCGCACTGGGGAAACCGGATTTCGTCGGCAGAATCAACGCCAGTACCGCATAGATGGTGGCAAGAATGAACTGGCCGATGAATTTACCTTTGACTGTCAGACCTTCACTCTGCTTTTTGCGAACCTTCGCGAAATCGTCGATGAATCCCAGCATACCCATCGACAGCATGGCGAACAGCACCAGCAGTGCCGACCATGACGGTACCTCTCCCCTGGTGATGAAGCGATACAACGCCGACGAGCCCCAGCCCAACACAACCGCCAGATTGATGACCATGCCACCCAACGTGGGCGTGCCACGCTTGACCAGATGGGACTTCGGACCATCTTGGCGTATGTACTGGCCGTAATTAAGCTTGTGTACCAAACGAATCAGCAGCGGGGTTCCCACAATCGTCACACCCAGCGACACCACAATTCCGATGATGAGCGAAATCACCTGATGTTCTCCGTTTCAGTCAGACATTCTTCAGATAACGTCGATTATTCGATTATTCAAATCTTGCTAAATGCTTTTGTTCTATTGTGCAGCCAGGGCCTGCCAACGTTCAGCCAGAGCACTCAAGCCAGAAGCGTGGGAACCTTTAAGCAGCACCACGGCACCTGGATGTTCGACGGCGAGTCGCGTCACAAGACGATCGGCCTCATCGATATCGTGGACCCAATCGACGTGAGAAGCGTCTCCCGCCAAGGATGCGCCGTCAGCCATGGCACCTGCCAGAGCGTCCAGAGAGGCATCGGATGCACTGCCAACCGTCAGCAGCGCATCAACCCCACCTTCCAACGCATACCGGCCGATACCAACATGCAAATCCTTTTCATCCGGACCAAGCTCAAGCATGGCGCCCAACACCGCAATACGGAATGGCTGGCTTTCGGAACCAGCCTTCCAACGCAGCAATCCGTCAAGACCAGCTTTCATGGAATCAGGATTGGCGTTGAATGAATCATCAATCAGCGTGAATGACGTTTCCTGCTTGTTCACGGTGGAAACAGCCATACGATGGGGGCTGATGGTCGTCACATCCGACAATACTGATGCGACCTCGCCAATCGACATGCCCAAACGCATCGCTACCGAAGCGGCGGCAAGCGCATTCATGACATTATGCTGACCGCAGATGCCCAAGGTGACTTCGGCATGCTCGCCATCACCATTTTCCAGAGTGAAGGACGGATGATCCAACTCGTCGCAACGCACATGCTGAGCGGTGATCGCAGGATTGCCACCATCACCATTCGGAAGTCCGAACCACATCACGTCGCCCGGAGCGAAGGCGCTCATCGCAGCCACATGCTCGTCGTTCGCATTCAGCACGGAAAGACCCCCAGGAACGAGGCCATGAATGATTTCTGACTTGGCCTGCGCGATGCGTTCCGCAGAGCCGAATTCGCCCAGATGAGCGACGCCGACTTTCAGCACAACCGCGATGTCCGGCGGTACCAGCGACGTCAGATTGGCGATTTCCCCAACATGGTTGGCGCCCATTTCCGCTACCAAAAAACGAGTTTCGGCATTTACTTTGAGCGAGGTCAGGGGCAGGCCGATTTCGTTATTGAACGATCCGACCGGCGCAACTGTTGGTCCCATATGAGACAGCAACGCCTTCATAAGATCCTTGGTGGTGGTCTTGCCGACGGAACCGGTGATGCCGACCACCGTAAACGGAGTCCCTAGCGCGCGACGGCGCTCGATATTGTGCTTGGCCAATGCCCCCAAGGCCAACACCGTATCCTCCACCACAATCTGAGGCACACCGGCGTCGGCGATCTCATGGTCGACTATTGCGGCAACGGCACCTTGAGCGCCCACGTGCGGCACGTAATCGTGACCGTCCACACGCTCTCCGGCAATCGCTACGAAAACCGAACCTTCAACGATCTGCCGTGAATCGGTGAATGCGCTGGTGGCCACCGGCGTATTCACTGCCGCAGTGCCGGCAATCAGCCGTCCCTGAACTGCCTGGGCGATCTCCTCCAAGCTCATTGGCATCATGGTCAGGCTGCTCACTGTGATTTCTCCTCTGTGTTGCTGTTCCGTTTACTGTTCATGTTGTTTACGATTATCGTGTGTGTGCTTTACGTATCCGTTCTGATTGAAACTAGTTCAGATCTCGGGATACGCGCAACGCGCTTTTGATATTGGCCTTGCGTACACCCGCCGCAAGCACCATCGATATGGACAGCGACAATGCGCTGCTGTTCGTCTGCCCGTATGCCACTGCCGCTTGCGATGCGAGCACATCGGATTCCTGCGTACGGACGGCGATATGGGTCCGCTTTCCGACGGTACATCCGAATCGCGCAACCGATTTGACGATCTCGGCTTCGCCTAGACCATTGTCATCGCAACCAAGCACATCGACACTTACCGACTGCAATGCATCGTCTTTCAATGTCTCCTCGCTCAAAGCGAGAATCACAGCAGCAGCACCGTCTTCAGCGCACACAGCCATCGTACGCTGCACGTCAAGAATCGACAATGGATAGTTCAGATCGAGATATCGTTCCAACGATTGCGAGTTGCCCGAGCTGATCACACCAACCGGATTACCAAGCATATGCAGGAAATCAGCAAGATCCCTCACTCCCTGGTCCACCGCCTGCGCATCGTTTCCCGCCACGGCGAACACCGCCAACGAATCGGACGGGCTACCCGCCAATTCGCTGGCAAGCCTACCCAACTGCTGTGCGGTCGGCTCGGCATAGATCACAGGAATCTGTATGCCTTCCGTCTTACCACGCAACGCATGAGGTACCACCGCACCATATGCGCCAAGCGCCTGAGCCTGACGCAACTGTTGCTCATCCACCGGTGCGGACGGCATGAACAACGATCCCGGCCGCACCGAATCGATATCGTCTGCAATGGACGTGATCGTCACTTCAGTGGCAAACGTAGGATCCAAGTCAAAGCCATATCTGCTGGCAAGCAGACCCAATGTCATTCGTCTGTTCATGGACTCACTGACCGCGCTCATCTTTCCGCCCTCCGTTCTTCATACTCGCATACTCACCAAGTTACTGGAATAGCATCAGTTCGCGGACTTGACGCCGGCACTTCATACTTCTGCATAAGGAATTCACCAATCTCCGCGGTAACCGGACCTGCCGTCAGACCACCAAAAACGCTTTGCGGCTCCTTCAGAACCACCGTGACGACAAAGCGAGGATTGTCTGCGGGAATAATCGCCGAATAATCACTGATAATTGACGACAGTCTGCCATCGGCACCAGCGACTTCCGCCGTACCGGATTTTGCTGCGACACGATAACCATCCACCTTGACGAACTGGTAATGGTCGGACACGGATTCCATGGCGTTCATCACCTGAGAGGCCACCTGCTCGTCAATCACGCGCGTCGCCTCACCCCCGGGCTTTTGCTCTTCGGAATGTCCCTCGGCATCGCTGATCGTCTTGATGATGCGCTGCGGCTTCTTAACACCCTTATTGGCGATCACGGCAACCGCATTCGTCAGCTGAAGCGCATTGGTCGTGTAAGCCTGGCCGAACAACACGGTGTTCTGGGTTCGCAGATCCCATTGATCGGCCGAATATAGCAAACCATCCGATTCGCCAGGAAGACCGAGCCCATTGTCTTGGCCGACACCGAATTTTCTGATGAAATCGTATCGCTGCTCGTTAGACATCTTCTCTCCTGCGATGATCATGCCAACGTTCGACGATTGCTCGAGAATGCCCGCAAGGGTCCAGCGTTCGTCACCGTGAGTGGTCGCATCGCTGTAGGTCTGCCCGTTCACCGTGATATGGTCCGGCACAGTGAATTTGTCTGACGCCTGATGCAATCCAAGCTGGATCATGCCCGACATTGTGAAGACCTTGCCAATGGAACCAGGCTCAAACGTTTCTCTGACGGCCCTGGAAACCGTCATCTTCGCCTGATCACTGCCGGCTTCGATCTCGTCACTGTCGGCAAGCGCGAGAATATCCCCCGTTTGAGTGTCCTGCACCACAGCAATTCCCCATGGCGAACTGTATTTCTCGCAGCTTTCTCTCAGTACTTTTTCGACATACCACTGCACGTCGTGGTCGATGGTCAGTGTGATGTCGGATCCATTGACCGCATCTTTTGATTCGGTCATGGTTCCTGGGATTTCGACGCCGTTGTTGCCTTGTTGGTAGACCTGGTATCCATCTTCGCCGGTCAGCGTCTTGTTTTCCATTTGCTCGATACCGGCGACGCCTTTGCCTTCGCTATCGACGCCTCCCAGCAACGCCCCCATCAAGGTTCCGTTGGAATAGATGCGTTCGTTGCTGAGTTCCGCATAGACGATACCGCCCAAATTGAGCTTGGAGATTTTGCGTTTAACCGCCGGCGTCACGTCTTTCTTCAGCACCGCGTATTGGCCTGTCCCCGAGAGCATGGCGCCCAATTCGGTGGCATCCATGTCCAGCACCGGAGCGAGCAGCCTAGCCACGGCCGCGGCTCCTGTGGCACCTACCGGTTTGCCGTCGATCTGGTGGCAGTTGTCTCCGGTCTGTTTGGTGCAGGTTGTTGGCGTGAAGGCCTGCGCCTCCTCGGGATTGCCGATGATGGTATATCGTTCCACGCTCTGCGCGAGGATCGAACCGTTCGTGTCCATGATTTTGCCGCGACTCGCCTTTAATATCACGGTGATGGTTCGGCTTTGCGCCGCGGCCTGCGCCATGCTTTTGCCGTTGACCAGCTGGACGTTGGCCAATTGGATAAGGCATGCCGTGCCCATCAGCGCCAGAATGACGCCGATAGCCATGGTTTTTGTAACCAGCTTCTTATGGAAACGCGCGTACGTGCTGCGAAAAGGATTCACTGAACGTCGTCTCCGCTTGGCTGATAGCCATTCAGATCAATCGTCAAGGCACCTTTTTGAGGTACCATGCCCATTTCCTCGGCTTTGCTTGGCAGAGAGGCTTCAAGCTCGTCAAGCTTGGTCTGATCATCTTCCACGTCTTGCGTCAAACGGGTGATGTTCGACTCGATCTGGTTCGCTTCGAAGGAATGTTGCACCATTTGGGTGCGTAGCATCAAGGATCCCACAAGGCAGACTCCAAGGAAAACGACAGCAATGACCAAATGCAGCAATGGGGTGCTTCTGGTGCGAGTCCATGTGATGAGCTGTTCGACTCCCCGCTTGACACCATTGCCTTCGGCACGTGTTCCTTTGACGACATGCAATTCAGGGCGAGTGGTGCCTGCGATTTCGTTTTGGTCCCGGCGTCCTGCGGGAGCCGCGTTTGATGCGATCGTTCTTGGTGCGGACACGTTCAGCCCCTCCTTCCTTGTCGTTTCATGCTTGCGTAGTCATTGCCTTGGTCGAATCGTTTTCGCCAGCGTTCGGGAATTGGTCTGGTCAGTTCCACTGCACGCAATCGTACGGAAGCCGACCTCGGATTCATGGCGATTTCCTCGTCGCCGGCTTTGATGGCGCCTCGCGTAAGTTCCTTGAAGAACGGCATCATATCCGGCGGAATCACCGGCATGTCCGCAGGCACGTCAGTTTTCAGACCTTGATTCATGAATGTTTTGACGGTTTTGTCTTCCAGCGAATGGTATGACTCCACCACCAAACGCCCTCCCACCGCGAGATGGTTGGCGATCTGGGGCAATGTCCCCGCCAATTTGTCGAGCTCACCGTTGACTTCGATACGCAGCGCTTGGAACACTCGTTTGGCAGGATTGCCTGCAGGACGGTGCGCCTGAGGCACAACCTCATCCACAAGACGGTTAAGCTGCCCTGATGTGGTCAACGGCTCGATCTCACGCCTACGCACGATTGCACGGGCAATCTGCTTGGAGAAGCGTTCCTCACCATACGTACGGAAAATGCGCGCCAGATCGGCAACCGAATAATCGGCAAGCACCTGCTCAGCAGTCAATGGCTGGGTCACGTCCATACGCATGTCCAAAGGCGCATCGTGGGAATATGAAAATCCCCGCTCCGTCTCATCGATCTGCAGACTTGACAATCCCAAATCCATGAACACGGCGTTCACTTGATCGATTCCTCGATCATCAAGCACTTGCGCGAAATCGTCGAATGCGGCATGCACAGGTATGAAGCGATCGGCAAGTCCTTCCATCTGCATTCGCTGCGTGGCAAGCGCAAGGGCCTCAGTGTCTCGGTCGATGCCAATCAGGCGAGCATGCGGGCTCGCTTTAAGGAATGCCGTGGAATGCCCGGCCAAGCCAAGCGTGCAATCCACGGCGATCGACCCCGGATTCGCCAATGCAGGCGCCACCAGATCCACGCAGTCACGCAGCAACACTGGCTGATGAATCGTTGTCACATCTATCATCAGAATTCCACCGCCGGTAATACGTCATCGGCAATATCGGAATATCCCTGCTCCTTTTCGGCGAGATAATCCTCCCATGCCTGCTTATTCCAAATCTCCGCTCGGGTTCCCACACCAATCACCACAATGTCGCTTTCCAAATTCGCGTAATCGCGCAACATCTGCGGCACGAGCACACGTCCTTGCTTGTCCGGCTCCTGGTCAACGGCACCGGAAAGAAATACGCGCAAATAGTCGCGCGCGGCCTTGTTGCCCATGGATGTGCGCTGAATCTGCAACGCGATCCGGCGAAATTCCGATTGGGGCAGCAGGTAAACGCAACGTTCCTGACCTCTGGCCATCACCATGCCCGATCCCAATTGACTGCGAAATTTCGCAGGCAGTGCCATGCGTCCTTTGGCGTCGATTTTTGGAGTGTATGTTCCCAGCAGCAATGGCGGCAATCCCGCCATCATGCTGCCCGCCTGCATTGCATCGTCCTCGGAGAATGGCGTGGTTTCAACGCTTTGAACCATCACCACACCTCCTTATTCAACACACAGAAACACCTCAGGCCCAAGACTCTTTCCCCACTCTACCCCACGGATCACCATAAATCCCCACATAAATGGAAAAACAGCAAATAAAAGTACGTTTCTCCCCACAATGAACAAACTCCATCGGAATTCATTCGTCATCCTGTCCTAGAGACATCACTTTTCGCTTGGCAATAACGTTTTCGTAGAAGCCTCGGGGTACATTGGAGTGCCTAAGTTTTGTGAGGAAGGGATTGCAGATGTCGAGTTATTCCGCCCAGTTGCGCGAAGAGCAACAGGCCGTCAGCCGTGCGTATGGTCGCTTGGACGACCTACGGGCTCAAGCTCGTGCCCGTCTCGACACCGTGCGCGCAGCTGGCTCGCACGGTTCACCCACGCAACGCACCGAACGCGACTCCTTCGCCACCATGTACGAGGACCGTCTCACCCAGTTGCGTGCGGTCGAAGACCGTCTGGTGTTCGGCAGGCTCGATGATGTTCACGGCGCGCACCGGTACATCGGTCGTATCGGATTGTCCGACGAGCACCATGAGCCGATCCTCACCGATTGGCGAGCCGACGCGGCACGTCCATTCTATGAGGCGACGCCTTCGCATCATGGCGATATCGTGATGCGCCGCCATATCACGCTAAGTTTCCGTGAAGTGGTCGGCGTCGAAGATGAGGTACTCGATGTGCATTCCGACCAAGTGGGTCAAGCGTCCTCGGACGGCACGTTAACTGGTGAAGGCGCGCTGCTTGCATCATTGAACGCCAAACGCACTGGCAAGATGACCGACATCGTGGCCACCATCCAAGCCGAACAGGACCGTATTATCCGTGCGGACCTCAATCAGGCCGTGGTGGTGCAGGGCGGTCCGGGTACCGGCAAAACCGCCGTCGCCCTGCATCGTGCGGCATATCTGCTCTACACACATCGAAGAATGCTCGAACGTTCCGGTGTGCTGGTAGTCGGCCCTAGCTCCACGTTCCTGCACTACATCGACCAGGTGCTGCCCTCCCTTGGTGAGACCGGAGTGGTCAGCCGTACCATCGCCGATCTCATTCCCGGCGTAATCGCGACAGCGCATGATGATCCGTTCGCGGCAAAACTCAAGGGCGACCGACGCATGGCCAAGACCATCGCCAACGCCGTCGCAGCAAGGGAACGTGTTCCTTCGCAGTTGCCGTCGATTCGCATCAACGGATTCACTGTGCCCATCGTGCGCACGGATATCGAGCAGGCCATCACCGATGCCAAGCGCACGCGACAGCAGCACAACAAGGCACGCGAAACCTTCGTGCACAGCATGCTGATCGCCATGCGCAACCGTTATGTGGACAAACTTGATTATGAGCCGGAACAGGCCGAATTGACGGATGTGATGCAGCAGCTGCGCATGAACGATGCACTGCGTAAGACGTTGAATCTCGCCTGGCTGCCGATGACCGGCGAATGGCTGGTCGACCAATTGTTCTGCAAGCCGCAGCAACTTCGCCGTTTCGCACCTTGGCTTGAGGGACGAGACATCGAAGCGCTGACTCGTCCGAAGGGATCGCCGTTCACAGTCGGCGACGTTCCCTTGCTAGATGAGGCCATGGAGCTACTTGGTCCCGACCCGAAGGCGATCGCCCGTCAAAAGGAGTTGGACGCCAAACGCGCCGAAGAAGAGCAATTCGCGCAAGACACGTTGGCGCAGGCTGGCATCGGTTCCGGCATCGTCACCTCGCAAATGCTGGTGGATAACATCAACGGTATGGACGCTGAACTCACCGCGCAGCGCGCCGCCTCGGACCGCGAATGGACGTATGGCCATATCGTCGTCGATGAGGCTCAGGAACTCACCGCCATGGATTGGCGTATGCTCATCCGCCGTTGCCCATCGCGTTCGTTCACCATTGTGGGCGACGTAGCGCAAACGTCCGCGTTGGGCGGCACCCGTTCGTGGCGACGCATGATGGATCCCCTGTTCGGACCTCGCAATTGGCAGCTCAACGAATTGACGATCAACTACCGTAATCCAAAGGAAGTATCGCAGCTCGCCTGCGATTTCGCGGCCGCCGAAGGTTTGTACATCTCCACCGTCAATGCGGTTCGCGGTGTGCCTGATTCGGTCAAGCGTTTCACCTTGGCTGATGAAAGTCTGATTTTCGACGCCGTGGCGCAGCAGACCGTCGATCTGGTTCGTTCGTACATATCCGCCGACGGCACTGGACGTGTGGCCATCATTGCGCCTGATGATATGGTCAAGCCACTGCGTAGGCGCGTGTACGAACAGTTGCGTGAAACATTGCCGGCAAAGGAATTCGACCGTCTTGATGCGCAAAGTTCCTGGGATGAGCAGGTGACCGTCTGCTCCACCCAAATGGTGAAGGGACTGGAGTATGACGCAGTGATGGTGGTACAGCCGGGAATCATCGAGGAGAACGCTCCTTCGCGCATTGTGGCAGCCGCCGATCTGTACGTTGCCATGACCAGGCCGACGCAACGTCTGCTTATAGTCCGGACAAATGCTGACGAAAAACTGCTCAAGCTATAAGGTAGGAATCATGCCTAAAGCATTGTTACTTGAAAACATTCATCCCGACGCGGCGCAGTCGCTGCGTGACCACGGCTTCGAAGTCGAGTGTCTCAAGGGCGCCCTCAACGAAGACGAACTCATCGACGCTCTGGAAGGCGTTGACCTTCTGGGTATCCGGTCCAAAACCAGCGTGACCCGCAAGGTCATCGATGCCCGTCCGACGCTCACCGCGGTCGGATGCTTCTGCATAGGTACCAATCAGGTTGATCTTGACTATGCGGGCAAGCATGGCATCGCCGTGTTCAATGCCCCATATTCGAACACCCGTTCCGTGGTGGAACTGGTCATCGGCGATATCATCTGCCTAATGCGCCGCATTCCCGCGCACACCCATCACATGAAGCATGGCATGTGGGATAAATCCGCTTCCGGATCCCACGAGGTGCGAGGCAAGACGCTCGGCATCATCGGCTACGGTAATATCGGTTCCCAGCTTTCCGTCATCGCCGAGGCGCTTGGCATGCGTGTGGTGTTCTACGACATCGAAGAGAAGCTTGCCATGGGCAATGCTCACCGTTGCTCCACGCTGAACGAGCTGCTTGAGCAGTCCGATGTAGTCACTTTGCATGTCGATGGCCGCAAGTCCAATACCGGTTTCTTCGGTGAGGATCAGTTCGCCCATATGAAGCAGGATTCGATTTTCATCAATCTGTCCCGCGGTTTCGTAGCAGATTTGGACGCGTTGAAGAAGCATTTGGATTCCGGTCATATTTCGGGCGCCGCGGTGGATGTGTTCCCGGTCGAGCCGAAGAAAAGCGGCGATGAATTCTTGACGAACCTTGCGGATGAAGACAATATGATTCTGACCCCGCATATTGGCGGTTCCACGCTTGAAGCGCAGAAATCCATCGGCCAGTTCGTTTCACAGCGTCTTGAGGATTATTGGTTCAAGGGTTCCACGATGTTGTCGGTTAATCTTCCGCAGATTACCTTGTCCGATATCCGTTCGAACTTCCGCATCGCGCATCTTCATGCGAATCTACCTGGCGTCCTCGCCAAGGTGAACCACGTGCTTGGGGAAGAGAACATCAATATCGCAGCCCAGGCGCTTGGTACCGAAGGCGAAATCGGCTATGTGGTCACTGATGTGGCGCAGCGCCCGAGCCAGAAAGCTTTGGATGAGCTTGCAGCCATTGAAGGCACGATCCGCATGCGTGTAATCAGCTGACGGTCTGCAATACGGCATACGTCAATACTGCAATTATGCATTGTGGGGGTTACAACCTAAGCGGCTGGAACCCCCACAATGCATACATCTTCATGTCATTGCCGTAATCGCTCAACTTTTGCGTCACCTAGTCCATCCTTGACAAGACAACGCATTGTCGCACGTTTTAATAGCGACTGCCCAAACTACTTCAGCGCGTCAGCTTTCAGCTCATTGATCGCATTCTGAAAATCCCCAAGATTCTCAAAGTTCTGATACACACTGGCGAAACGCATATAGGCGACCTCGTCGAGATCACGCAACGGTTTCAGAATGGCTTTGCCGACCTCGTCGGACTTGACTTGGGCAAGCCCCCGAGCACGAAGGTCCTCTTCAACCTGCTGACCGAGCGCCTTCAAATCGTCTTCTTTGATTGGGCGACCCTGACATGCTTTTCGAACACCGGAAATCACCTTGTTCCTATCGAACTGTTCGACGTTGCCGGAGCGCTTCACCACCAACAGCATGGTGGTCTCCAGCGTGGTAAAACGCTTGGAACATTTCGGACACTCTCGCCTACGGCGAATGGAGTGGCCGTCATCGCTGATGCGGGTATCGACCACCTTTGTATCTGGATTCTGACAAAACGGGCAATGCATGGTGTTAAGAATAGCCTGAGCCATTGAACTAGGCCAACCCCACGTGAGTCACACCTTGTCAGGAACGATAAGCCTTTGCCCGGCCCTTAACGAAACAGAGTCCAGATCATTCAAGCGCACCAGCTCATCCACCGTACACGAATCATCGCAGCACTACTTCTCGAACAGCCACCCCATCGAACACATGTTCTAGGTATGGCACATGTGTTCGACAAATGCAAACACACCTCGAACAGATGTTTGATTTTCTCGTCGTTTCGCGTTATGCTTACCTGAGACCTGAAAGGAGCCCACCGTGAGCACCGTCCCATTCACACCCAAAAAGGATGCCGAACGTCCGGATGAAAGCACGCTGACCGATCGTCAGCGCAAGGTGCTCGGTGCCATCAAAAAGCATCTTGCCGAACAAGGCTTCGCCCCTTCATTCCGTGAAATCGGCGAAGCCGCAGGGCTGAAAAGTCCGTCATCCGTCAAACACCAGCTGCAGGTGCTTGACGAAAGGGGTTTTGTTCGCATGAATGCGAACAAGGGCAGGGCTATTGAAGTCGTAAGCTTTGACGATGCATCCTCGTCGAGCAGGGTGACACAGGTCATTCCATTCCCAGGCCAATCCGATTCCAGCGGTTCCATCATGGCCTCACGAGATGTTCCTTTGGTGGGGCGCATCGCCGCGGGAGTGCCCATCACCGCTGAACAGCATGTGGATGATGTGATGCGACTGCCCGAACGACTCACCGGTACCGGAAATCTGTTCATGCTTGAGGTGCACGGCGATTCCATGATCGACGCAGCCATTTGCGACGGCGATTTTGTGGTGGTACGCGAGCAGAACACCGCAGAGAATGGGGATATTGTGGCGGCACTGCTCGACGATGAGGCCACGGTGAAGACGTTCCGCAAGGATCATGGTCACATCTGGCTCATTCCGCACAATCCCGCCTACTCCCCCATTGATGGCACGCATGCTGAGATCATGGGCAAGGTGGTTACCGTACTCCGCAAGATCTAAGGCATAGGAATCGTCTCGTCGTTTACGGAACCGCGCTCTTGGATGTGAAGTCAAATGTTTATTTTCACGTCCAAGAGCGCGGTTTTTCATAACACAGCAGGGTTCCCGTTGGTCAGGAATGCATTTCGGGTTTGCTCGCCGAACTATATCCCTCCGGTTCGAGCTGGAAGGTAGTGTGCGGAACCGATACGGGGAAATGTTCACGCAGGCAGTCCTGTAGTTGGGCGAGTATTTCCGCGGCCCCCTTCATGGTGAGGTCTCGTTCGACCACGACATGCGCCATGAGGATCGGCATGCCGGTGGATACTGTGCTGGCGTGAAGGTCGTGCACGGCAATAACATGTGGCACTTGCTCCAAATGGGCCCGTACTTCGTCAAGGTCAAGTCCCTTGGGTGTTTCTTCCAAGAGCACGCGGACCGCGTTGCGCAGGAGCTTGATGGCGCGTGGAATCATCATGAGCGCGATGACGCCGCCGGCAACCGCGTCAAAGCCGGCCCAGCCGGTGCAGATGAGCACGATTGCCGATACGATTACGGCTACGGATCCCAAGGCATCGTTCATGACTTCGAGGAACGCCGCTTTCATGTTCATGTTGTCTTCACTTTGCGATGCGAGGATGAAGATTGATCCGACGTTGGCGGCGAGGCCGAGTATGCCCATGAAGAGCAACAGCCGCACGTCGCTTATTTCGTCAGCAGACCCTCCGAAGAGTCTCATGCCTGCTTCCACGAGTGCATAGATGCCGACGATGAGGAGTATGAGGGCTCCGACTGCCGCAGTGAGCACTTCGAGCCGCGCCCATCCCCAAGTGCGTTTGTTGCTGGGTTTGCGTTGCATCAGTATTGCGGTGACGGTTGATGCGATGAGCACGGACATGTCGGTGAGCATATGGCCTGCATCTACGAGCAGTGCCAATGATCCGGTGATGATTGCGCTGACGACTTCCGCTATGAATACCGTCGAGGTGAGTCCCAGTGACATCATGAGTCGTTTTTGATGTTCCGCTCCTACGTTCGCCGTTGTTCCGTACGTGTGGTCGCGTGCCATGTATGTAATCCTTCAACCTAATTGATTGAGGAACTTATTGAAATTGTTTCTCAATACCATTTTCATTGCTTGTAAAACGCAAGAAACCCCAGCCAAAGGCTGGGGTTTCCGTTATTTCTGCTTGCAGTCTAACGACTCATCATCCGTCTGTCAATACCCAAATCAAACAAAAACACGACAACTCGTGCGACAGCAAGGCGCACAAAAGTACGTTGCACTCCGTGTAACGCAGCTGACACTCCGTTACCGCGTTTTTTATCAGAAGCCGAATTGGGCGGCGGTTTCCTTCAGCGTCTCTGCAGAGCGCGTAAGGGCTGCGAGCTCGCGGTCGGACACCGGGGTGTTGATGGCGGTGTTGACGCCGGAGCGGTTGAGGAGAGTCGGCACGGACATGCAGACGTCGGAGATGCCGTGGAAGTCGTGGAGCATGGAGCTCACCGGCAGGATGCGGTTGGAGTCGCGCATGACGGCTTCGATGATGTCGACGCCGGACATGCCGATGGCGTAGTTGGTTGCGCCCTTGCCGTTGATGATCTTGTAGGCGGCGTTCTTGACTTCCTGGTGGATCTGCTCACGGACTTCGGCGTCGAGCGGGGCGTGGCCCGGCAGCGGGGTCCAGTCGCACATCGGGACGCCACCGATGGTAGCGGAGGCCCACAGCGGCACTTCGGAGTCGCCGTGTTCGCCGGCGATGTAGGCGTGCACATTCTTAACGTTGACGCCGGTCTGCTGGGCGATCAGGAAGCGCAAGCGTGCGGAGTCAAGGTTGGTGCCGGAGCCAAAGACCTGGTTTGCCGGCAGGCCGGAGATCTTCTGGGCAACATGGGTTGCGATGTCGACCGGGTTGGTGATGAGCATGTAGATGGCGTTCGGAGCGACCTTCACGAGACCTGGAATGATGGCCTTGAGGATGTTGATGGTGGCACCGACCAGTTCGAGGCGGGACTGGCCCGGCTTCTGGCGCGGACCTGCGGTGATAACGATCATGTCGGCGTCGCGGCAGATTTCCGGATCGTCGGAGCCTGCGATGGACACGGTCGGGAAGAAGCTGGAGCCGTGCTGCATGTCGAGCACTTCGGCTTCGACACGTTCCTTGGCGATGTCTTCGAGCACGATCTCACGTGCGACGCCACGCTGAGCGGCAGCGAAAGCGAGAGTGGAGCCGACTGCACCGGCACCGATGATAGCGAGCTTTGTGGGCTTGATTGGTGAATCCACCATGTGCTTACCTCTCTTACAAGAAAAGAATGTCCCGCTGGTAGCAGGTTTCTCCTTAGGATTTCATCTTTACTCTATCCATACAGCATGACGTTTTGATGCGTTGTAACACGACTTGCAGGTACTGAAAAGTGATATGCCTCACAAAGCATGTGAGCGCTCACAAATGCTGTGCCCGTTGCGTTGCACTGTTTTGCAAGGTTTTCAGCTGATTGACTGTTCCACGATTTGCGCAGACAAATGATCGTCCACTTCCGCTTCGAGCATCATGCCGTCGTCACGGTATTCGACGTTGATCACCTTGCCGTATTCACGCACGCGCGACACCAGCGAACCGGCAGTGTATGGCAGCAACGCCTCGACATGCACGTTCGGCGCCGGCAACATGGATTCCACCTGCATACGCAGCTCGTCGACGCCGTCGCCGGAAAACGCCGACACGATGTACGCTTCCGGCATTAACGCCTCGATACGCTCGCGTGTGGCCTCATCCATACGGTCGGCCTTGTTGAACACGATGATCGTGGGAATGGTTTCGACGCCGTCGATGTCGGCAAGCACATCGTCGACCGCGTCGATTTGCGAGAACGGATCCGGATGCGAGCCGTCCACCACATGCACGATCAGATCGGCTTCAGCGACCTCCTCCAGTGTGGATTTGAACGCTTCAATCAGCTGCGTGGGCAAACGCCGTACGAATCCGACAGTATCGACGTACGCATATCGGCGTCCGTCTTTGGCCCGCGCCCTGCGCACCGCGGTGTCCAAGGTGGCGAACAGCGCGTTTTCCACCAGTTCCGCGGAACCGGTCAGTCGATTCGTCAACGACGATTTTCCTGCGTTCGTATATCCGACCACGGCAACGGTGGGCAATCCGAAACGGCGACGAGCGCCACGTTTGACGTCACGCGCGGGAGCCATCTGTTCGATCTGTTTGCGGAGTTTGGCAATTCGGCTGCGAATTACGCGGCGGTCCATTTCGATTTTCGTTTCGCCAGGTCCTCGCGAGCCGATGCCCGCATCCCCCGCGGCTCGTCCGCCTGCCTGGCGTGATAGTGATCCGCCCCAGCCTCGCAGTCGCGGCAGCATGTATTCAAGCTGCGCCAGTTCCACTTGGGCTTTGCCCTCGCGTGAGGTCGCATGTTGGGCGAAAATGTCGAGGATCACGGCAGTGCGGTCCACGACCTTCACTTTGGTGGCGTCTTCCAAGGCGCGGCGTTGGCTTGGCGGTAGGTCATCGTCCACAACGATGGTGTCGGCTTCCTCTTGCGCCACGATTCCGGCGAGTTCGCGGGCTTTGCCGGAGCCAACGTATGTGGCTGCGTCCGGTTTGATACGATGCTGCAGCAGGCCGTCGCATACTACGGCACCGGCGGTTTCGGCGAGCGCGGCAAGTTCTCGCAATGATTCTTCGGCCTGTGCCTGTGTGGTTTCACGGCTGGACCACACACCGACGAGCACGACGCGTTCGAGGCGGACTTTTCGGTATTCGACTTCGGTGACGTCTTGCATTTCGCCGAGTCCGGACACATGCTTCAACGCATTGCGGGATTCGCGTTCCTGCCATTGTTCGTCATGGGATTCATTGAAATGGTTCTCGCCGTTGGTATCAAGCAGCACTTCGGACTGGTCGGCGAGCACGCCTGACACGTCATTGGCACTCATGCTATGCTCGATGTCGTTTTCTTGGCTCAATGGCACCTCTCACGGTTAAACTATGGTGTCTTTATTATCATCATTCTCTAGAGACATGGGTATCGGGCATTCGCCACGTGGACGAGCGTGGCTTGCGTGGTACCGTAGGCGAGCGTTTGCAAGGAGTGGGTATGGCACAGGCCGAACAGTATTTTGTGGCTGATCCGCAGTCGAAGGATGTACGTAAGAGACGGCATGTTGTATTGCGCGGCAATGAGGCCGATGTTGAGGTTTCCAATGGCGTGTTTTCCGGCAATCGCGTGGATTTGGGAACGTCCGTACTGCTTCGTCAGGCTCCGGAGCCTCCTGAGGAGGGTACGTTCCTTGATTTGGGTTGCGGTTGGGGTCCGATTGCGTTGACACTTGGTTTTGCTTCGCCGAAGGCTGATATTTGGGCGTTGGACGTGAATGAACGCGCGTTGGATCTGACTCGTCGCAACGCCGAGCTCAATGGTGTGAGGAACGTTCGTGCGATCACCGCCGATGAGATCCCTTCTGATGTGACGTTTGATCTGATTTGGTCGAATCCACCGATTCGTGTTGGCAAGGATGTGCTGCATGAGTTGTTGATGACGTGGCTGCCACGTTTGAATGCGGGTGGTGCCGCCTATTTGGTGGTGCAGAAGAATCTGGGGTCGGATTCGTTGATTCCGTGGCTTGCCACGCAGCTTGGCGACGGTTATGAGGTAAGTAAGTACGCGAGTTCGAAGGGCTTCCGCGTTATCGAGGTTATGAAGGCATGAAATTCGAATATCCTTCCCAACTGCCGGTTTCCGCTGCACGTAGTGATATTGCCGAGGCGGTGAAGTCGAGCCAAGTGGTGATTGTGTCTGGTCAGACGGGTTCCGGTAAGACCACGCAGCTGCCGAAGATTCTGTTGGAATTGGGCCGTGGATCGCATGGCAGGCAGATTGTGCACACGCAGCCGCGTAGGTTGGCCGCTCGTACCGTGGCCGAACGTATCGCCTCGGAGATGGGCGTGCGTTTGGGCGACGAGGTCGGCTATCAGGTGCGTTTCACCGATGAGAGCTCACCGAAGACCCGTCTTCGCGTGGTGACCGACGGTATTCTGTTGGCGCAGATTCAACGCGATCCGAAACTGATGCAATACGATACGATCGTTATCGACGAGGCGCACGAACGTAGTCTCAATATTGACTTTCTGCTCGGTTATTTGACTGCGCTATTGCCGAAACGCCGTGACCTGAAATTGGTGATCACGTCGGCGACGATCGACTCGGTGAAGTTTCAGGAGCATTTCGAACATGCTTTGCATACGAAAGTGCCAGTTATCGAGGTTTCGGGGCGAACCTACCCCGTGCAGGTCGTGTATGAGCCGCTGGGCACTGCTCCGGCATTGATGCGTTCCGTACCCGGTTTTGAAACGGGCGCGATGCCGGGCGATGCCGACTATGAGGCGTTGTCGGCCGCTCCCGACGCGAAGGATTCCCACGAGCCGAACGTTGACATGCCGACGGCTGTGGCGCGTGCCTGTGCCGAGTTGGTGATTCATTCGAATCATGACCGTGGCCCGCGTGATATTCTCGTGTTCGCTTCGGGCGAGCGCGACATTCATGATTTTGAGAATGCGCTGCGCCATCATTATGGTCCGCGTGCCATTGATATGCGTCGTCCTGATGCGATTGAGATCGTGCCGCTGTTCGCGCGGCTGTCCGCCAAGGAGCAGCATCGCGTGTTTGAGCCGCATGACCATCAGCGTATTGTAATCGCTACGAATGTGGCCGAAACATCGTTGACGGTGCCGGGCATTCGTTATGTGGTCGACCCTGGCACCGCTCGTATTTCACGTTATTCGAAGAGCGCGAAGGTGCAACGGCTTCCGATTGAACCGATCAGTCAGGCGAGCGCGAACCAACGTTCGGGTCGTTGTGGCCGTATTGCCGATGGTATTGCGATTCGCTTGTATTCTCGCGAGGATTTCGAGACGCGTCCGGAATTCACGGAGCCTGAGATTCTGCGCACGTCGTTGGGCGCGGTCGTGTTGCATATGCTGTCGGTGGGTGTGGCTCGTACCGCGCAGGATGTTACGGATTTCGGCTTTATCGATCCGCCTGACATGAAGGCGGTGTCTGATGGTTTCAATGAGTTGACCGAGTTGAAGGCTGTGGCACGCAAGCATGGCGAGGTTGTGCTGACGCATACGGGTCGCATGCTTGCACGCATTCCAATCGACGTGCGTTTGGGCCGTATGATTATCGAGGCCGCGAAGTCGACCACGCCGAACACGTTGGCCGCGGTGCTGGTGGTGGTCGCGTTCCTGAGTTTGCAGGATCCCCGCGAACGCCCAGATGAGAATCGTGAGGAGGCCGACCGTATTCATAACCGGTATGCCGATCCGTCCAGTGATTTTCTGACCTCGTTGAACTTATGGGATCGCGTGTTCCAAGCTGATGGCGAGCCGAGTAATTCCGCGCTTCGTAGGATTTGCAAGACTGAGTATTTGAGTTGGCTGCGTATCCGTCAGTGGAAGGATCTGGTCACGCAGTTGCGTGAAATGTGCAAGGAATTCAAGTTCAAGGTTGGCGATCCGATTCCGGCTTCGCGTCCTCCGCTTGAGATTCGTCAGCTTCCGTTGAATCAGCAGGCTGCGCATTCGTTGTGTTGTTCGTGGGATGCGCAGGGTATTCATACGTCGATGCTTTCGGGCTTGTTGTCGATGATGGGCATGCAGATCGTGCGTGAGCCGAAGGCATCTGATTTCGCTGGTTTGAAGGGCGCTGCCCGTGCGCGTGCCATGAAGCGTGCGCAGAAGATGGCGAAGAATGATTATCAGGGTGCGCGTGGCACGCATTTCGCGTTGTTCCCGGCTTCCGCGGTTGCCAAGTCAACGCCGCAATGGGTGATGAGCACGGAGTTGGTGGAAACGAGCCGCTTGTGGGCGCGATATTCCGCCCAGATCGATCCTGCTTGGGCTGAGCCGTTGGCGGGTTCGTTGACGCGAACCACGTATGCGGATCCGCATTGGTCTGGTTCGCGTGGCTCCGCGGTAGCGAGCGCGAAGGTGCTGTTGTATGGTTTGCCGATCGTGCAGGATCGTACGGTGCAGTGGGGTCGTATCAATCCGCTGGAGGCCCGTGATTTTCTGATTCGTCAGGGTTTGGTCGAGGGTGATATTCAGCAGCGGTTCTCGTATGACGATTTCATTGCGAAGAATCGCGATGTGTTGGAGGATGCCGCCGATGACGCGAGTCGTACACGTCAGATGGCGCAGACGGTCAGTGATGAGGATCTGTTCGATTTTTATAATTCGGTGATTCCCAATACTGTCACGTCGGTTGCGGATCTTGCGAAATGGTGGAAGTCGACGCGTGATGAGCAGCCGGATTTGTTGGATTTTGATCCGGAGAAGGTGGAGCGTCTTGCTGATGCCGAGTCGGTGTCGTTGGCTGATTATCCGGATCATTGGCATACGTTGGGTACGGACGGTTCCCCTATCGATTTGCGGTTGAGTTATGTGTATGATCCGCATGATCCAAACGATGGAGTGACCGTGCATGTACCGTTGAAGGTGTTGTCTCGTTTGACACCGGAACAGTTCACGTGGAATGTTCCCGGATTGTTGGATGAGTTGATTGTCGGCATGATCAAATCGTTGCCGAAGACGTTGCGCGTGCAGTTTGTTCCCGCTCCTGATACGGCTCGTAAGATTCGTGCGTGGATTGATGAGAGGTATCCGGATCTGCCTGGTTCCGGTAGCCAGCAGAAGCCGAATCTTGCTCCTGCCAATGCGGAGGGTGTGGCCGCGTGGCCGGATTTGCCTCATGTGTTCACGCAGGCAGCCATCAGCATTGTTGGCGCGCAAATCCACCCTGAAGTGTTGAATGGTGAATTGTGGAGCAGGCTCACGCCGTATTTGCGCGTGACGTTCTCGGTGGAGCAGCAGTTGCCTCCGAGTCGCAAGAGTCAGCATGGCAGGCGTCGTGCGCGGGGCCCCGTCAAGGTGCTTGGCACGGGCAAATCGTTGGTGGAGTTGCAGCGCAAGTTTGCGGAGCAGGCCGAGGCTTCCGCACGGCAGATGGTGAAGAAGCAGGCGGAAAACGCTGGGAATCAGGGCAAGCTTGTGGAGCAGGCCAATCTGCTGCATAAGGCTGGTGCCACTACTGAAGCTCGTTCCACCATGCTGTGGCGCGGTGCGCTTGATGTTTTGCGTATGCCGAGCGAGCGTATTTCGTCGCGTTGGTTGGGTACGGAGGCGTTGATGTTGGCGTCCGCGCCATATCAGTCCACGAAGGATCTTGCTGAGGATCTGCAGTTGGCTGCGGTGAAGCGTTTGCTGCCGAATGTTGACGAATTGCCGGATGATGAGGCGTTGGCGAATGCGGTGCTTGATGTGCGTGAAGTGTTCGAAGATACCGTATATGCGGTTGCGCATGATGTGATCGTTATTTTGAAGCGGTATGCGGAGGTTGATAAAGCCGTGTCAGGCAAGGCTGATCTGCCGATGTTGAGTGTTTTGCAGTCGATTCGTGAGCATATCGCCACGCTGGTGTATCCGGGATTCATTGGTAAGGCTCCCCCGGATGCGTTGGCGTCGATTGAACGGTATCTGCATGCTGACATGCTTCGTTTAGGTAAGGCGAAAAACGACAAGAATCGTGATGTACGTTGGGCTTGGGAGGCTGATGAGGCCAAGCAGTTGGCTGACAAGGCCATGGCGAAGGCCGAGCGTGAGCCTGCAGGTCCGCGTCATGAGGCGTTGATGAAGCAGGCGGCCACCGCACGTTGGATGCTTGAGGAATTCTACGTATCACTGTGGGCGCAGGAACTTGGCACGCCGAAGCCGATCAGCCTGCAGCGCATCAAGAAAGCGTTGGGCTAACGCATATCATCTTTCGCATTCCATTGCCGTCGATACTTGCAGTTTTCCAGTATCGACGGCAATGGAACCTAACGGAATCATCCTCAACCGAACCATGGTTAGCGATGTCTAGCGTTGCTTGAAGAAACGGAACAACTGCGTTTCACGTATCGTCATACCGACGAGCATGCTTGATACCATCACTCCAGCGAATATCGCGCATGGCGTGCGCATCGCACCCAACCATACGGTCATCGCATCGGCGCTGCTCATGCGAACGCAATACGCACCCAACAGAGCGACTGAAGAGGCACACGCCAAACCGCTCCAAATCATCGTTTCCGCAGTGATTTCCAGCAATTGCGCACCTTTGGACTGTCCTGAATGCAATGCGCCAGCATATTCCAATCTACGACGACGTACGCTGAACGCGCCGAACAGCAGCCCCACAGCTAATCCCAGCCACGGCATCCAACGGGTCATACGCTGCTCGTACGAAGCTTGCGCATCGTAATGCGAATCGAAACTCTTATTCACCTGCGTCACGCCGGCATTGGATGGCGAACCCGACGCAACCAGCGTGGAATATAACAAATCCCCCGTCTGCCCGCTTTGCGGCCACTGTCTGACCCAACATTCGTCGAACGTGCCATTCGACGCGGATACAGGCACCAGGAACGCGTAGGCGAATCGCGTGTCACGACCATCGTTCGGCCAATCAAACACGCCTGCGACACTCATCGTTCCCTGTTCGGTCTGCATTACGCTGCCTTTGGTGAGACCAAAATCCTTGGCCACGTCGGTAGATATCCACACGCCGGACACATCGGACTTCGCGCTCCCGGCGATCATCCTAATCATGCCGGGCGTCACTTCATACGACGATATATCCTTGCCGGGCGTGGCAAGCGGCACAATCTGTTGACCGGCACGCATCGCACCGGCCAAGGTGCCCATCATACCGCCGCCAGCGTTGGCGAGCCTGTCGCATGCGGCTCCGTCCACCATTCCCCCGACGATGGCGTTAACGTCGGCATAGGCGTTGATGCGTTGCACCGCCTCGGTTTCAAGCCCCACCACATTGACGGCCTCGTATCCGCCGAGCAATGTAGACGCAAACAATACCGCTGCGAACATGAGCATCGCATGACTCACTCCCGCGCCAATATTTCGTAACGCTTCGGAAAGCACCGATCGTAATCGCATAATCGTCTACTCGCAGGTGAGATTGTTGAGTCCGCTGCCGATTTCCACATTGGATATCGAAGCGATGTCTTCGCTGTCGGCTTGCACGAGGCTCACGCCAAGTTCGCCTCCCACGATCGACACTTTCACGGGAGTGTTGCCATGGTTATTGGATTTGGGCACGATGCAGCCGGTTGAACCGTTGATGCCGAATACCGCGCCGGCAGGAACGCGCAGCACTCGCATCCGTTCGCTCAAGGCCAGAGTGGCGTCCAATCCCGCCTTTTTGGATTCCACGTCCACGGATTGATAGCTGTTGTTCGCTTCGACTTGTTGCAGGAACCCGGCATCCGTGATTTCAGTGGTATTGGCTGGCAATGTTCCCGTAATGCCGAATATCGTCAACGTGCGGTCCTGTGCGGATGCGGTGCCGTTTTTGATGGTGAGTTTCGTCAATGATCCGGGGATTTTGCCGATTGCGGTGCCGCCCGTCACCATGGCTCCGGCGGTTGCGCTCCACTCGTCAACTGCGACTTCGTGTCCGGGAATCCACAATATGTCGGCCAATGACAATGATCCGTCCGACGTATTACCGTTGTCGGTCATTAACTGCTTCCACCCGTCCGAGGTAGCCCACCCGTAGGTATCCGATCCGGGAACGCTGTTGTAGCCAAGTAAGTTGAGTTCATTATTCAGGGCGAGCACATCGCCGCCGGTGTCTCCGGTCTTCAAATCGCGATACAAGGGGGTTGCGGTGTTCAACGCCACTACCGTGCGATCGTTCACCTGGTAGGCGCCTTTGCCTGAGGTCAGGCCGTCGCCGGACCAGTCCGCGGTGACCATGCCACTCGCATTGCCGGAAAGGTCACGGTCACTGGAAATGGTGGGCACCACGGTAACCTGCTGCATGCCCGCGTATTCCTGTACGCTGGCGGGAGCCACAGTCCTCTCCCCCGCCGAACTGAGCAATGTCGGAGTGCGGTCAGGCAGCCACAATGCGCAGGATCCGACCGCAATACAGGCTGCCGTGACAGCCGCCAGCAGAGTCCAAGTCACAGCAGTGCATTTCGAACGTTTCCTGCCCATCCTCTGCTTCATTCCGAATCGTCGCGTCATACTCACATATACCCATTCACTCACAGCCAACAAGCACCATCAGCGAACACATCACCATGATTCCCCTGGAATCGCTTACCTTCTCACCACAACTTTTCCGTATCGTCGGTCGCATATCCCACGTTGTAGCCGTTCGACACAAGGCAACTGCGCACTTGCAGGTTCTGCATGTCAAACGAAGTATTGCCATCCGTTCCGGAAAACTCCTTGTTGAACCGGCTTACGGTATAGTCCTTCGGCACGAGCGAGTCTCTATGCAAACAATCGACCACGGCTTGCGCTTGATCGGCATACAGATTCGGATTGCCTACGATAATGCCGTACACATCTTGCACATCTGCAACATACTCATCGCCGCATTCCGTGGAATCATCGGAATATCGGGATTCCTGAATGGTCGTCCCCTGTTTGTGTCCAGCTTCGACATAGAGTCCGCTCGGATATTTAATGAGTTTGATTTCCTTATATCCTTTGTCGATCATGCACTGCCGGTAATCAGACCAGGCTTTCTCATAATCCGACGTCGAAATCTCACCCGTACTTTTAGCTTTGTCCAATATCGTTTTCTGCGATTCAGCGATATTACCTTGCGATTCCCGCTGTTCGATCCATTCACTCAAAGACGCCGCCAATTTCTGTCCGCCGGTTGACCCATTTTCGGATGATGATTCCGATGTGACAGAATCAGAAGATGTGCCTGTGGCATCCTGATTAATTGAGCATCCAGCCAAAAGCATTGACAATGCGACAGCAAGAACGCAAGTCTTGCAAAATGACATCCAAGAAGTCACCATCTTCACCCCCGTACTAATGTGTCACAGCGAGTGTAGCACTGCACGATAATGTGCATAGCAAGCGGCGTTTCCGAAAAGCTTACTTGCATATACACAAATGAGGTAGGGTGGGTGTTGCACGGAGGTGATTGGCGGACTATAAATGATTGGCAAGGGTGCGTCGGTAAGGTGATTGCCTCGTGAAAGGTTGGCTATGCGCGTTGCGGTTGAGGGGTTGGCTCATCGATTTGAGGGAACCGATCTGCTGTTCGAGAATTTGAGTTTCGTGGCCGAACCTGGTGTAACCATTGCGATATGTGGTCCGTCGGGATGCGGCAAGTCAACATTGCTGTCGATTCTTGCAGGATGGGAGCAGCCTTACGCTGGCACGGTGACGCGAGAAGGTGTGGATCGTGTTGGATGGGTGTTTCAGAATCCGTATGGTGTTGCGGAACGCACGGCGCTCGACCATGTGGTGTTTCCACTGCTCGCCAAGGGAATGAGCCGCCGCGAAGCGGAACCGAAGGCTTTAGAAGCGATGGAACTGTTCGATCTGGCGTATGCGGCGAACAGGCGTTTCTGCGATTTATCTGGAGGCGAGGCGCAGCGTCTTATGCTCGCGCGTGCGGTATGCTCCAGGCCGAGCATGTTGCTGGTTGATGAGCCGACCGCCCAGTTGGATACGCGTACATCGCATTCCGTAAGCCATGTGCTCGGCAATCTGGCCGGGCAGGGCATGATCGTGCTGGTGGCAACCCATGATCCGGACACGCGGAACGCATGCGATCGCGTAATCGACCTAGCCGACTACGCTCCGCAGGTCGGCGGATCTACTGCCCAACTCGCCAACATCGCAGTCCCCTAATCGTTTTCCGCATTCTCAACGAATGACAGATAAAAACTTCCATAACTTTGCCGCTTTCAAAAACCGGTCGTTCAAACCACAACCAAATGCCATCAGGCTTACTGTTTGGCGTAGAAATCGCGTTCTCGAGCTACGAACGGGAGCAGCAGGGTTGTGGCGCCAACCGCACACAGCAAGAAGATCGCGCCCACAGGACCAAGCCACATCAATCCCAAATGGGTGTTGACCAGTCCGCCAACCGCGGAGCCGACCGCAATGCCGATGTTGAACGACATGGAATTGAGCGACGCGGCCAGATTCAACGATCCCGGATGCGACTGCGAGGCAACATCCATATACAGCACCTGCGAGGCGGAATTCTGCAGATACATGAACATGCCAAGCACCACCAGCAGCAACGCACCATACACAGGCACCCAATGCGCTACGATCAACGATGCCATAAGCACGGCGTGCGCGCAGTAGATCGGACGAATATGCGTCAGCGGTTCCACTCCCCTGCCACGGTCGGCAAGCTTGCCGCCATACAGGTTGCTCCACAGGCAGGCCGCGCCGAAAATCACCAGGCCGACGCTTAAATACTGTTCGGGAACATGCACTTCGTCTCGCATGATCGGCGTCAGATACGTGTAGAACACGTAAGTTGCCGCCGCGCCAAACACCACGTCGAGCACGCCCAGCTGAATACGACGGTCGAAAAACAGGCGGAATTGCGGCAGAAAACCAATCCTCACAATATGGCTGTTGCGCGGCAGCACCATCACCATGAGCACAATAAGCGCCACCGTAAGCACGTTCACCAAATGGAACGCCCAACGCCAACCGAACGTGTTCGCAACCCACGTGCCAACCGGCACACCCACCACAGATGCGATGGAGAAGCCAGAAAACACCCATGCGATGAACTTCGTGCGGTACTGTTCAATTGTTACATCGGGCGCGTACGTCATGGCGATGGCCACCAGCGTGCCAGATACCAACGCGATGAGGATTCGCGCCACCACGAGCACGCCATAATTCGGCGCGAACGCGCACAACACGTTGCCAATAAGAAACACCCCAACCAGTGTCAGATGCGTGGCAAAACGCGGAAAACGAGCCGACAACGCCGATCCGAGCGGCGTAACCGGCGCATACACAAACGCGAAAAGCGACACAAGATTGCCGATCGTCACCTCCGACACCTTCAAACCGGCCGCGATATCCGGCAGAATGCCAACGACAATGAACTCGCTCATGCCCAGCATGAAACTCAACGAGATCAGCACAATCACAGGCAGATTGAAAAAACGCTCCTTCGCCACATCACTCTTCGCCATACTCTTCTCCTCCATAGCCCCTCGCGCTCCCCACGCCTTGCCAGACTCACATTTCCCTTAGAAGCTTCTCACGTCAATCGATTGACGAATCAATCGTCAAGCAAACGATAAGCCAAACGCGATACAATGACGCGCGATGACACGCAAGACAACCACCACAGCAAAAAACAACCGCAAACCCAAGAAAAACAACCAGCCAAGCCTTACTAAACTCCGTAACGCCTGGAAAAAAGCAAACACCCCAAAACGCATCCTCATGGTCGGTGAAACACTGATAGCCAGTATCGTCGCGCTCGCGTTGATCGTTGGATTGGTGCGATTCGTCAGCTGGCGTATGCAAGTAGACGAAGCGGTCGCATCGCAGGAACAATTGCAGACGAAATACGATTTCAATCCGGGCAACATCATTTCAGATGGTTTGTTCTTCAACGGGAACGCGTTGAGCGAGCAGCAGGTGAACGCCATCATCGAAAAACAGGGTGCCGCATGCAGCGGCGAGAAATGCTTGAAATCCATGACGTTTAACACCGAATCGCAACCTGCCAACGAATACTGCGAAGCATATGAGGGAGGGCCGAACGAAAGCGCCGCGGCGATCATCTACAAATCAGGAAAGGCGTGCGGCATCAGTCAAAAAGTGTTGCTCACCGTGCTGCAAAAGGAGCAGCATCTGCTTACCGCCACCGATCCAAGCGACTTCCAATTCAAGTCGTCCATGGGATTAAGCTGCCCGGACGACGCGAACTGTGACCCGGAATATGCAGGTTTCTTCAAACAGGTGTATGGCGCGGCGAAACGCTACCAGTATTACGTGCAGCATGAGGATCGCTACGGATACCATGCGGGCACGCTCAACTATGTTCAATACAATCCGGACACCAGCTGCGGTGGCAGCAACGTGTACATCGAAAACAAGGCGACCGCACTGCTGTACATTTACACGCCTTATCAGCCGAATACAGCCGCATTGGATGCAGGAGTCGGCGAAGGCGACGCCTGTTCGACCTACGGCAATCGTAATTTCGCGATCATTTACGATTCAATGTTCGGTTCTCCTCGAGGCTGATTTTTCGATACAATTGCTCATGGAAGGGACTGACCAGAAGGAGCCTTTCATGGGCCTACTCAACAACAACGACTATATCGACCCATTCAAGGGTTCCGATTACATCGATCCCAGCAGCAACGCCGAACGCCTGTCTAATCAGGTGAACCGTGACCATGCACGGCGTGAATCCTATGTCCAGCGGCGATATGTGAAACCCGCGCAGAGCGATCAGGCATCGCGCGACAGGCAGGCCCCACAAAACACCCGATCCAAGCAAGACGGTAGATCTCAACAGGCGCAAGGCGATCAGTCCACACGAGGAGACACGCTCCAAACCATGTTGAACGACTGGTCCACGCAAACCATGCGGTATGCCCAGTCCATGCAGCAAAGCTTGCAACAGGCGTTGCGGCAAAATCAGCAAAACCCGCAGAACCCGCAAGGACGCCCATCGCAGCCCTATAATCCGCCGCGCATACAAACGGAACGAGCCACACGCGAGTTCCAATCCACTTCCGACAAGAAGCAACGCCGCCATAAAAACGGCTTCGTCACCGTTTTGGAGATCGTTATCATCATCGCTGTAATAGCGTCGATTGGCGGAATGCTTTCTGACAGCATGTCAAACATCATCTCCGATTTCGATGGATCCACAAGCCAGTTCGAGGAGCTGTCCACACAGGAAACCGTCAGCGAAGACGTTGGAAAGCTCTACTCCACCGGAGGAAAAGCATTGGAAGTGAACATCGAAGGCGTGCAGACAGGTCCGGAGGATTTGAACGGCGACGCCACGCTCACGGTTTTGCTCACCTGCACGAACATCGGCAAGAAAACGATGTATCCTCATGCCGTCGCAGATCTGATGGTCATGCAAAACGGCATCGAGCTTGCCCCTGCATTCACTTCCAACGAGGATTCCGACCGCACGGAGTTCTCCGGCGCCGAAATGAAACCGAAGAAAAGCTCGCAGACCACCAGCAGTTTCGTTCTTACGGACACCAATTCACCAGTTGTGGTTCAGCTGATGAATTATTCGCAGCATAATGTTGTTCGCGCCGCGTTTTCCTTTGACGAAGTCGACATAGAAGGATCCTTGAAACATATTGATTATGCGGCCGTCCCTCAGCCCGAGCAAGTGGACGCTTCGAATTTCGACGAAGACGGATCCGTAACCGATTATGACGAAAGCACCCTGCATTTCCGCGTAGACTCCATTGAGAAGACAAGCCCCTCATATGCCGATCATGACATAGCGTTCGCACGCATATCCTGGTATGTCGAAAATGGAAGCAAATACCGGGCTTTCCTGAACTATATGGATGTTTCCGCGACCCAAGACGGCACTGAGTTGCATAGCACGTATCTTGACGATGATAGCTATTCCACAACACGCAAGGTCACTCCCGGCGTGAAAATGACGACGACAGTCGCTTTTGAAACGCAAAGCAACTCGCCTGTGACATTCATATTTTCTGACTATGGTGATGAGATTCTTCGCAAAACCGTTAATTTACGGTCAATTGAGTCATTGGAACTTTAATCCGATACTTGCAGAAACATCAAAAGAAGATTCAAATAATCATTCGGAAAGCAAAAGACCGTTGTTGCAATCAGTTTTCTCATGATTGCAACAACGGTCTTTGATGAAACGATTGCGGTTCGCTTACAGCTTCGGCAGGTACTTCTTCAGTTCGAAAGGAGTGACCTGCTTGCGGTATTCCTCCCATTCCTGACGCTTGTTGCGCAGGAAGTATTCGAAGGCATGCTCGCCGAGCACTCCGGCCACGAAGTCGGACTTCTCCATAACCTTCAACGCCTCGTCAAGAGACTCCGGCAATGGCTGGATGCCCATGGCCTGACGTTCCGCATCGGTAAGCTCCCACACGTCGTCGCTGGTCGGCTCGCCCAACTGCATCTGCTTGTCGATGCCGTCAAGGCCTGCTGCCAAGAGCACCGAATATGCGAGGTATGGGTTGGCGACCGGGTCGAGCGCACGGAATTCCATGCGGGCGGAATTGCCCTTGCCTGGCTTGTACTGCGGAATGCGCAGCAGCGCGGAACGGTTGTTGTGGCCCCAGCAGATGTAGCTCGGAGCCTCGTTGCCGCCCCACAGGCGCTTGTAGGAGTTGACGTACTGGTCAGTGACCGCGCAGATTTCAGCCGCGTGGTACAGAATGCCGGCCGCGAACTGGCGTGCGGTGACGGACATGTTGAATTCCTGGCCCGCCTCGTAGAACGCGTTGGCGTCGCCTTCGAACAGGCTCAAGTGGGTATGCATGCCGGAACCTGGAGCGTCGGAAAGCGGCTTCGGCATGAAGCTGGCGTGAATGCCGCGCTCCAGCGAAATCTCTTTGACGACGGTACGGAAGGTCATGATGTTGTCGGCCGTGGTGAGCGCGTCCGCATAACGCAGATCGATCTCGTTCTGGCCTGGACCCGCCTCATGATGCGAGTATTCCACCGAAATGCCCATCTGTTCGAGCATGTTGACGGTGGCGCGGCGGAAGTCCATGCCTGGGCTGCGCGGTACATGGTCGAAATAGCCGCCCTCATCGATTGGGGCTGGCGTCTGGGACCAATCATCCTGTCTTTCGAACAGATAGAATTCGATTTCCGGATGCACGTAGAAGGTGAAGCCTTTTTCCTTGGCTTTCGACAGAGCCTGCTTCAGCACATGACGCGGATCGCCCAACGACGGCTCGCCATCAGGGGTAAGCACGTCGCAGAACATGCGCGCGGTGCCTTGCGGGCCTCCACGCCACGGCAGAATCTGGAATGTCGACGGGTCGGGCTTGACGATCATATCGTCTTCGGACACACGGGTGAGGCCTTCCACTGCGGAACCGTCGAATCCGAGCCCTTCCTCGAACGCAGCTTCCAATTCAGCCGGTGCGATAGCCACGGACTTCAGCGTTCCCAACACATCCGTGAACCACAAACGAATGAAGCGCACGTCGCGTTCTTCGACTGTGCGCAAAGCAAACTCTTGCTGTTTATCCATAGTGCCCCATCGTTCCATGCGCATGTTACGAAAGTCGTTAACACGCGCCGAATATGACGAGACCGTCCACGTTGTGGACGGCCGTATCGTCATGGGTTTGCGAACAATGCTCAACGTGCGACTTCAAGCGCCTCTTCCAAAGTGAAGGCGCGCGCATACAGCGATTTGCCGAGAATCGCGGAATCCACGCCCAGATCGGCAAGTTCCTTGATGGCGCGCAGGTCATCGAGCTTGGAAATGCCACCGGACGCGGTGACCTTCGCATCAGTGCGTTCCGCAACCTCACGCAGCAGATCGATGTTCGGACCGCTCATCATGCCGTCGCGAGCCACGTCGGTGACCACGTAACGAGAGCAGCCAACGGAATCCAGGAACGCCATGGTTTCGAACAGATCGCCGCCTTCCTTCACCCATCCGCGGGCTGCGAGGGTGTGGCCGCGCACGTCAAGGCCAACGGCCACGCGATCGCCGTACTTCTTGATGACGGAAGCTGTCCAATCCGGATTCTCAAGCGCTGCCGTGCCAATGTTCACACGGGCGGCGCCTGCTTCCAAAGCTGCGTCGAGGGATGCGTCGTCGCGCACGCCACCGGACATTTCGATATTGACCTTGTCGCCAAGCTCCTTGACGATGGCGCGCAGCTGGTCACGGTTGTTGCCCGTGCCGAATGCCGCGTCAAGGTCGACCAGATGAATCCATTCCGCACCGGACTCGACCCACGTGCGGGCAGCCTCCAGCGGCGAACCGTAATCGGTTTCCGAACCGGATTCGCCTTGGCGCAAGCGAACGGCCTTGCCATCACGAACATCGACTGCGGGAAGCAATGTCAAAGACATGTCTGTACCTCTCTGTGATCAACCGACCGCCACTAAACGGCAATCGCAAATAAATGTACCAAGTGGTCGTTTTAAAAGCGTATATGTCAAAGCATCGTCGAAACAATCATCGGCGATCTCGCACCATCAGAACGTCGCAATCCAATTGCGCAGCAGCTGCGAGCCCGCTTCGGCGGATTTTTCAGGGTGGAACTGCGTGGCGAACAGCGGACCACGCTCGTAGGCCGCCACGAAACGGCTACGTCCGTACGTGCACCAGGTCACGCGCTCCTCGGCGTCACCGAAATCAAGCTGGTCGCCGGACGTGTCGGCGGGAGCGGCACTCATCGCGGCGAAGGAATGTACGAAATAGAAACGTTCACCTTCCACACCCTTCATGAGCACGGAACCTTCCGGCGCCTCGACGGTGTCCCATCCCATGTGAGGCACCACATCGGCGTCAAGCAGTTCCACGTCGCCCTTGATCAGGCCAAGGCCCGGAGTGCCGGTGCCGTGTTCCATACCGCGTTCGAACATGATCTGCTCGCCCACGCACACGCCGAGCACCGGTCGCCCGGCACGCAGACGATCCTTGATCACGGTGTCTCCGCCCACCGACTTGAGTCCTTCCATGCATGCGCCGAAAGCGCCCACGCCGGGCACTACCAGACCGTTGGCTTCCAAGGCCTGCCGATGGTCGGAAGTGAGGGTCACGTCAAGGTCGAGATCAGCCAGTGCACGAACCATGGAACGCACGTTGCCGAAACCATAATCGAAAACCACCACGGAAGTCATGGGCGTTCTCCTTCTTGTGTCATTCGTTGTTCTGTGACGCGAGTCGTCTTGTGTCGCATAACGCATGTTCGGCAGGATGACTCGCGTTTACCGTCGTTAACTGATGCTTGATGTGCCGCGTCCGAACCGCGTATGCTCGGCGATAATGCTCATCGCCGCATCCCGATCAAGGTCAGCGGAATCGAAAATGGTCATATCCGCCTGTTCCAGCGCGTTCATATCGGTGATGCCCAGCATGAGATCCTCAACGAACGGCGCGGTGGAGGTGAATAGCACCGGCGGAGCGAAGGTTTTGCCCGCTCTGCCTTCCACGTACATCGTCGCTTCGAGCTTGTCCGCACGGTTGACGGCAAGAATCGCGGGCATGCCGGCAACGACGATCGTCATGTCTTTGACCGCCGCTTCCGGACCGTCTCCGTCGAGATTGCGCAGCACCGCGACAGCACCTTGCGCCGATCCGATGCATTGCGCGGAAATGTCGGACAATTCACAGAATGCCGACAGCAATCGTGGCGAGGTCAGTCTGGTGATGATCACCGCCACTTTCGCGCGATTGCCAAGCAGTCCCTGCAGCTCGTCTTCGAATTTCAACGAATCCTCAGCCGCGTTGAGCATATCGTCGACTTCCGAGGATTCGGAGGATTCGGAGGATTCCGCGTTATCGGAAGCTTCGGAGGAATCGAAAGCTTCAGATGGCGGATTGTCCGCCCGCTCATGCTTGGACGCTTCGGCATCCTTGAATTCCTGCTCGAAGCCGGCCATGGCCGCTTCCAATTCCTCTTCGCTGAAATGCATGCCGTCAGCGTTGAGGTCACCAAAATCTTTCGATCCGTCGAAGCCTTGGAAATCGTCGAAATCGTTATCCCGATCGTTGCTCATCACAGAGCGCCCTTCGTGCTCGGAATACCGTCGACACGCGGATCCGGCTCGATGGCGAAACGCAGCGCACGTGCCAAGGCCTTGAACTCGGCTTCGGCGATGTGGTGCGGATCGCGACCGGAAATCACCTGCAGATGCAGGCAGATTCCGGCATGCATAGCGATGGATTCCATAACGTGACGCACGAGCGAGCCAGTGAAATGGCCGCCGATCATGCAGTATTCGAAGCCCTCCGGCTCTCCGGTGCACACGCAGTACGGACGTCCGGAAATATCGACCACAGCCTTGGCGAGCGCCTCATCCAACGGCACGGTAGCGTCGGCGAAACGACGGATGCCGCGCTTGTCTCCCAATGCCTGCTTCAACGCTTCGCCGAACACGATGGCGATGTCTTCGACGGTGTGGTGCGCGTCGATGTCGGTGTCACCGGTGGCTTTGATGGTCAAGTCGATCAGCGAATGCTTGCCGAGCGCCGTCATCATATGGTTATAGAACGGCACCGACGTGTCGATGTCGGTTTTGCCCGTGCCGTCGAGATTCAGGCTCAGTTCAACTTTGGATTCGCTGGTTTCACGAACGATGGTTGCGGTACGCGCCATGTTGCGACTCCTTTTGGAAAATGTTCGGTCCTGTTGTGTTGGTTCGATCCCGTATGTGCTCAATCTTGTTCCACAATACGCAACACTTCGACCAAGGCTTCACGGAAACGTGCCATTTCCCCGTCGGTGCCCATGCATACGCGCATCCAGCCGTCAGGGCCGACGGTGCGGATGAGCACGCCACGCTGGAGCAGCTCGTCGAAGATGCGGTCGCGATTGTCGAAATGCCCGCCGAATAGAATGAAGTTTGACTGTGTTTCGGCCACTTCGAGCGGCTGGCCCTTGTAAGTTTGTTCCTTGAGCCATGCTGCGGTCTGATTGCGGGTGTCGCGCAGGTGTGCCACACGGCTGAGCTGCTCGTCGGTATGTTCGAATGCGGCGAGGGCAGCAGCCTGGGTGACGGCCGACAGGTGGTACGGCATGCGCACGATGCGTACGCAGTCGATGATGCCCTTGTTGGCGGCCAGGTAGCCGACTCGTGCACCTGCGAAGGCGAACGCCTTGCTCATGGTTCGGCTCACTGCGAGGTTCTCATACTCGCCGATGAGTTCGAGCGCGGTGGGCGTGCCCGGATCACGGAATTCGATGTAGGCTTCGTCCACCACGACCACCGGATGCACGCCTTCGGCGGCACCTTCGACTTCAGCGGTTTTGGCAGCGTCGAGCACGCGCTTGAGATCGTCCATCTTCAGCGGGGTGCCGGTCGGATTGTTCGGACTGGCGAGCACGATCATGGCAGGCTTGATGTTTTCGATGGCTTTGATAGTGGCGTCGACGTTCAGAGAGAAATCCTCGTTGCGGTGCGCAAGCTTCCATGTGGTGAACGTGTCGCGGGCATATTCCGGATACATCGAATACGTCGGATCGCAGCTGAGCGCAATGCGCCCTGGACCACCGAAAGCTTGGAACAGCTGCAGCATGATCTCGTTGGATCCGTTAGCGCCCCACAGCTGGTCGACTTCCAGCTTGACGCCAGACTCGCGTTCGAGATAGTCGCAGAATGCCTGACGCAACGCGATATGCTCACGATCCGGGTAACGGTTGAGAGTCGGAGCGATTTCCTTGACTCGCTGCGCAATGGTTTCAACCACGGCCAATTCCGGCGCATACGGATTCTCGTTGACGTTGAGGCATACAGGCCCGTCCAATTGCGGCGCACCGTACGGCTCTTCGCCGATCAGATCGTTGCGCAGCGGAAGATATGCCGGAATGGCGTTGCTGGAAGTCTCACTCATCGAAGGCCTGCCTGCTCTTCCTGTTCCTTGATGGTTTCCTTGTTGTATGGATCGTCGATGAAGCGGCTTAGCACGCTTTCACCGTGTGCCGGCAGATCTTCGGAAACGGCGAAGGCGTTCACCCGAGCAGCGAGGGTCTTCAAGCCCTGCTCGTCGTATTCGATGACTTCGACCGGCTTCATGAAGGTGTGCACGCCCAAGCCGGAGGCGAAACGTGCAGTGCCGGAAGTCGGCAGCACGTGGTTGGAGCCGGACATGTAGTCGCCCAGCGGCACCGGAGAGTACGGACCACGGAAGATGGCACCGGCGTTGCGGATCTTGGCGATCACGGCATCCGGGTCGGCGGTCTGGACCTCAAGGTGTTCGGCGGCATACGCGTTGGCCGCATCAATGGACTGTTCGATGCCATCGGTGAGGATGATGCCAGACTGACGACCACGCAGCGACGTGTTCACACGCTCGGAATGTTCGGTGCGAGGCACACGGTACTTGAGATCCTCCTGCACCTGTTCGGCAATCTCTTCGCTGTCAGTGATGAGTACGGAACCGGCGAGTTCGTCATGCTCGGCTTGGCCGATCAGATCGGCGGCCAGCCAGCTCGGGTTGGCACCCTTGTCTGCGATGATGGCGATTTCGGTCGGTCCTGCCACGGCGTCGATGCCTACAATGCCCGACACCATGCGCTTGGCGGTAGCGACGAAAATGTTGCCAGGACCTGTGATCTTGTCGACCGGATCGCACAGGATCTCGCCGTCCTGCGGTTCGGAACCCTTGGCGCCGTAGGCAAACATGGCCACGGCCTGAGCGCCGCCGACCGCATACACTTCATCAACGCCAAGAATGGCGCAGGTGGCGAGAATGGTCTTGTCAGGCAGACCGTCAGCATTGTTACGACTCGGCGGGGTTGCGATGGCGAGGGATTCCACGCCGGCGGCCTGTGCCGGCACCACGTTCATGATGACGGAGCTCGGGTAGACGGCCTTGCCGCCAGGCACATACAGACCGACACGCTGCACCGGAATCCAACGTTCGGAAACGCGGGCGCCCTCAGCCAAATCGGTGTGGAACGGTGCCGGCACCTGGGAAGCGGACACTGCGCGGGAACGACGCACGGACTCTTCGATGGCGGCACGCACTTCCGGATCCAACTCGTCGACGGCGGCCTTCATTGCTTCCACCGGCACGCGCAGATTCTCCGGACGGATATGGTCGAATTTCTCCGCGAAGTCACGCAGGGCCGCAGCACCGCGGGCCTTCACATCGTCAAGAATGGGCTGCACAAGATCGGTTGCCTCGTTGGTGCCCATCTCGGCGCGAGGCATAGCCTCCAGCATTTCAGCTCGGGTCAGCTTCTTGCCACGCAGGTCAATGATTCGCATATAGTTTTCTTCGCTCATAACGCCCCATGGTAACAACGTGATGTCACGAGAACGACCGCGCGTCTCAAGTTCAGCCGCATAGTGAGATATTCGGCTGAACTTTCGACATCATCCCCACGACCGGTCAGCCCAAAGGCAGAGAACTGGGACCGAAAAGGATTTTGATCTCAGCGAACAGACTCGTGTCGCGGCGCACGCGGAAACGGTCGCCGAACGTCAGCACCTTGGCGTTGCCCTTATCGTCCATCAACGCGAGCTTCACTTCGCAGGGTCCAGGATGATTTGAAAGAATCTGCCCCAACTGCTGCACATGCGATTGGTCAAGCGCAATCGGCGGCAACATAATCGTCACCGGCTTCTCATCCTGCGCCTCCAACATCGGCACGCTAAATTCCGTGGCACGCATGCTCACCGTCTCATCGCGTTTTTCAACCTGTCCACGAATCTGTACCACCGTATCGACCGCCAGTTCGGGAGCGGCGGCCTCATATACTTTGCCGAAGAACATGCACTGGATAGAGCTTTCCAAATCCTCAATCGTCACAATCGCCCAAGGATTGCCCTTCTTCGACACGCGACGATCCACATTCGTGATCAAGCCTGCCACCGTCACCTGCTGGCCGTCAGGCATATTCGCGGCACGATCGATCAGATGCGCGATCGACATTTCACTCAACGACACCAGAATCGACTGCATACCGCTCAACGGATGGTCGGACACATACAAACCAAGCATTTCACGCTCGAAATTCAACTTGGTTTTCTTATCCCACTCCTCCACGTCAGGCACACTCACCATGGCATCACCCATGCCGGCATCATCCTCGCCGGAATCCTCCAAATCAGCGAACAAATCAAACTGGCCCTCAGCCTGCTTACGTTTCAAACCGACCACCGAATTGATCGCAGCCTCATGAATCGTAAACAACGCACGACGGTTCGGATCAATCGAATCAAATGCACCAGCCTTGATCAACGATTCAACCAATCGACGATTCAACGCCTCCATCGGCACACGCTTGATGAAATCAGGGAAATTCACATACCTGCCATGACTGCCGTCACGTTCCTTGACAATCGCGTCAACCGCAGCCTTGCCAACATTACGAATGGCGCCAAGGCCAAAACGCACCACATCGCCAACAGCGGAATACTCATACACCGACTCGTTCACATCAGGCGACAACACCTGAATGCCCATACGGCGAGCCTCACCCAAATACAACGCGGTCTTGTCTTTGTTCGTACTCGCACCCTGCAGCAAAGCCGCCATGAACTCCACCGGATAATGCGTCTTCAAATACGCGGTCCAATACGAAATCAAACCGTATGCGGCCGAATGCGCCTTATTGAACGCGTAACCTGAGAACGGCACCAAAATATCCCACACGGCCTGAGCCGCCTCTTGGGAATACCCATGCTCCTTCATGCCCGCGAAGAACGGCACCTTCTCCTTGGCTAGTACCTCAGGCTTCTTCTTACCCATCGCTCGACGAAGCACATCTGCCTTGCCCAACGAATAACCAGCCAAAATACGCGCAGCCGACTGCACCTGCTCCTGGTACACAATCAGACCATACGTCTCATCAAGCACTTCCTTCAGCGGCTCAGCCACCTCAGGATGAATCGGCGTGATCTTCTGCAAACCATTCTTACGCTTCGCATAATTCGTATGCGAATCCATATCCATCGGACCAGGACGATACAGCGCGATCAATGCGGAAATATCGTTGAAGTTATTCGGCTTCAACGTTTTCAGCAACGAACGCATACCATCGGAATCCAACTGGAACACGCCAAGCGTGTCGCCTCGCGACAACAGATCGTACGTGGCACGATCATCCAACGGAATCTTCGTATGGTCGATACGTTCCTTGCCATTCGCCTCGATATTGTTCAACGTATCGCGAATAACCGTCAAGTTGGAAAGACCAAGGAAGTCCATCTTGACTAAACCAAGCGTTTCACACGTATGATACTCCAACGTGGTCGTAACCGTACCATCGGTACGTTCCAGCAGCGGCGACGTATTCGAAATCGGCTCGCTACCCATGATCGTGGCGCACGCATGCACACCGGTCTGACGGATCAAGCCTTCGATACCCATCGCCTCATCCGTGACGCGCTTCACATCCGGATCGGAATCATAAAGCTCACGGAATTCGCGGGCCTCCGCATAACGCTTCGAACTCGGCTCGAAAATATCATGCAGCGGAATATCCTTGCCACCCGTCTGCGCCGGCGGCAACGCCTTGGTGATGCGCTCGCCCATGGAGAATTCGTAGCCCATGATTCGTGCGGAGTCCTTCAGCGCCTGTTTGGTTTTGATGGTGCCGTAGATCACGCATTGCGCGACCTTGTCTCGCCCGTACTTGTCTCCGACATAGTCAAGCACGCGACCGCGGCCGTCCGGATCGAAATCGACGTCGATATCAGGCAGCGACACACGTTCCGGGTTAAGGAATCGTTCGAAGATCAAGCCGTGCTTGATTGGATCGAGTTCGGTGATGCCCATGGCATACGCCACCATGGCGCCTGCCGCGGAGCCACGGCCAGGCCCGACCATCACACCATGCGATTTGGCCCAGTTGATGTAGTCGGCCACCACAAGGAAGTATCCGCAGAACTGCATCTGACAGATCACACCGCATTCGTAATCGGCCTGCTTGAGCACTTCGATCGGCGGATGCCCGTCATAACGCCGTTCCAAGCCTTCCTCGACTTTTTTCAGGAACAGCGACGTCTCATCCCAACCTTCCGGGCAGTCGAATTGGGGCATGAACGCGCCATCTTCATGATCGTCGAACATGACATTGCAGCGTTCGGCGATTTCCAACGTATTGTCGCATGCTTCGGGAATGTCTTTGAACAGCTCACGCATTTCTTCGGCGGATTTCAGATAGTAGCCGGTGCCGTCAAATTTGAATCGTCCCGGCTCGTCAAGCGTGGATCCCGAATTGATGCACAGCATGGCATCCTGAGAGCCGGCGTCTTCGGCGCGCACGTAATGGGAATCGTTGGTGGCGAGCAGCGGCGCGTTCAGTTTTTTCGCAATGTCCAGCAGACCGTCGGTCACCTGTTTTTCGATTTTCAGACCGTGGTCCATGAATTCGATATAGAAATTGTCACGTCCGAAAATATCCTGCAATTCGCCTGCCGCACGTAATGCCTCGTCGAATTGGCCGAGCAGCAGTCGCGTTTGGATGATGCCCGACGGGCATCCGGAAGATGCGATAATGCCTTTCGAATATTTGGCAAGGATTTCCTTATCCATTCGGGGGTATCGCATGACACGTCCCTCGAGATTCGCGTCAGTGGACGCTTTCATAAGATTGACGAGGCCTTCGTCGGTTTCCGCCCACATCGTAAGGTGGGTGATCAGGCCACCGCCGGATACGTCGTTGGGGTTGCGCCTGCGATGTTGCGGATCGATATCGGGATTCCAGTTGGTATCCCAGCTGACGCGGGTTTGATCTTGGCGTGCGGTTTCCGGCGTCACATACGCTTCAATGCCGATAATCGGTTTGACGCCTTCCTTGACCGCAGTGCTCCACATTTCGTATGCGCCATGCATGTTGCCGTGATCGGTGATGCCGACGGCCGGCATGTTGAGTTCTTTGGCGCGCTTGACCAGATCCGGAATCTTTGACGCCCCGTCAAGCAGTGAATAATGCGTGTGATTATGCAGTTGCACGAAATTTCCGGAAGTAGCCATACGTTCCAATCTACCGGTGATTGGTGACGTGCGATCACACTTCAGGCTTGTCTTGTGTGTCGTGCCTGCCGCGCATCACGTCGAGCGCATGCTGCAAATCAGCTGGATAATGCGATTTCACCGTGGTCCACACATGGGTTCGCGGATGGCGGAATTCAAGTTGCTTGGCGTGCAGCCACTGCCGTTCCAATCCCAATGCCTCACCCAACTGCGGATTGGCACCGTACATGGCGTCTCCCGCAAGCGGATGTCCGATGGACGAGAAATGCACGCGGATCTGATGGGTTCGACCGGTTTCCAGATTCACGGAAACCAACGTCGCCTCACCGAAACGTTCCATCACATCCCAATGGGTGATGGCTTCTTTGCCGGCGGGCGTAACGCAAAAACGAAAATCGGAGACTTTGGCACGTCCGATCGGCGCTTCGATCGTGGCCTTGTTTTCCTTGAGATTGCCTTGCACGAGCGCATGATAGGTTTTGACGACTTCATGTTCGGCGAACTGCCTGCGCATTTCCACGTAGGCGAGGTCAGATTTGCACACGAGCATCAATCCGGATGTGCCCACGTCGAGGCGGGATACGATACCCTGACGTCCCGCGGCGCCGTAGGAGGTGATGTGCACTCCCCTGTCAAGCAGACTGCCGAGCACCGTCGGACCGGTCCAACCGACGGAAGCGTGAGCAGCCACACCCACTGGCTTGTCGACCACTATGACGTCATCGTCTTCGTAGACCACTGTCATATCTCGTGCGATCGGTTCAGGCTCGGTCCGTTCCTCGACAATATCGAATTCGACGGTTTCGCCTGATTGCAGAGTCGATGATTTGGAAATGTCACGACCAAGCACGCGCGCCTGTCCACTTTCGATGAGTTCCGCGGCCTTGGCTCGGGAGATACCAAGCATCTTGGCCACGGCCACATCGAATCGTTTGCCGACAAGCGCGTCGGGTGCGGGAACAAGACGGCTCATGCGTTCTGGTCTCCGGTCGTCTGTTTCGTCTGTTCTGCGGCCTGTTCGTCAAGATCCTTCTGGCTGAAGGGCTCTCCGACAAACAGCAGTACGACGGCGGCGACGCCCGCCACCATCAGGAAAATATCCGCAACATTGCCGACCGACCATCCGTAATTGAGGAAATCGACGACCTTGCCATTAAGGAAACCTTCGGCATACATCACACGATCGATGAGATTGCCCAATGCTCCTGCGAAAGCAAGAGCGAACACCACCGTCCATTTCATGGAAATGGTACGGATTGCCAGTACGGCCAACGCCACGCATGCCACGATGGCAAGCAACGAAATCAACCAGGTCATGTTGGATCCCATGCCCAAGGACGCACCCGGATTATGCACCAGCGTGAATGAGAGGATGCCCGGAATCACACGTACCGTCTGCCCGTCGGCAAGCGCCGACTGCGCCCATGCCTTGCTGATCTGGTCGAGTACCAGTGCCACAACGGCGATACACGCAAAGACGGCCACGCGGGTGCGCAGCCGTCTTTGATCATTTGTCATGATGTCAGACACAGCCTAATCTCAGTCGTCCTGGGAGTCCTGATCATAGTTGTTCGTGTCAGACACCTGCGACACGAGCTGGCCGAGGAATTCGGTAAGACGCGCGCGGTATTCGGTTTCGAACTGCTTGAGACCCTGAATGTTCCCTTCGATGACCTTGGTCTGTGCTTCGAGATTGTCGCGGACCTGCAGGGCATAGTCGTCGGCCGCAGTACGGGTCTTCGAATCGTAGTCGAAAGCACGCTTCTGCACTTCGGACTCGTATTCGTCGGCTTCATTGTGCTTCGTGGAGAAGTACGTATCGCCCTCCTGCGTCTTCTGTACAAGGTAGGCATCGCCTTCCTGAGTCTTCTGATCCAAGTAGGTATCGCCCTCCTGCGTCTTCTGCGCAAGATAGGCATCACCTTCCTGAGTCTTCTGCGCAAGATAGGCATCGCCATCCTGAGTCTTCTGATCCAAGTAGGTATCGCCCTCCTGCGTCTTCTGCGCAAGATAGACATCACCTTCCTGAGTCTTCTGATCCAAGTAAGCGTTACCCTCCTGAGTGCGCTGTGCCAGGTAATCATCGCCTTCCTTGGCACGCTTGGTCAAGTACGCGTCACCTTCCTTGGCACGCTTAGCCAAGTATGCGTCACCTTCCTGAGTCTTCTGACTTAGGTAACCATCAGCCTTGGCACGAGTATCGGCCGAATACTGATCAGCATCAGAACGGGTGCTTTCGGAATAGTTGTCAGCCTCGGAACGAGTACGGTTGGAATAGTCGTTGGCGTTGCCGATGAGCTCGTCGTACTTGCGCTGGGACTCATCGGTGATTTCCTTGGCCTTGGCCTTACCTTTGTCGACATACTGGTCATGCAGCTGCATGGCCAAGGTCAGCATGGCGGTGGCGCGCTCCGGCTCCGTATTGGCACTGGCTGCGGCTCCTGCGATCTTCTGCAGGCTGCCGGTTTCGGTGCTCGGCTCAACCTTAGCGACCTGTTCGCGCAGCTGGGCTTCACGCTGCTGCGATTCCTGCAGCTGCTGGGCGAGCTGCTGAATCTGCATGGCCTGCTGCTGGGCACGCTCATCCTGTTGCTGGGCCTGGGCGGCCTGCTGCTGGGCTTCATCAAGCCTTGCATTGAGCTGCTGAATCTCAGCGGCCTGCTGCTGGGCCACCACAACCTGCTGCTGGGCGGAAGCCAGCTGACGGGACAGGTCTTCGGTCTGTGCGCGGAATGCGTCGCGCTCATGCTGCATGGCGGTCAGCTGCTCGCCCAAATCCGCCTGGCCTGCGGCTTCAGCCGCCTGAGCGGTAAGCTGGTCAACCTGCGCGGACAGGCGATCCACCTGACCTTTGAGCTGTTCGTTCTGGGCCGACAGAGCACGGTTGCTTTCCTCAGCCTCGGTGAGTTTGGCTGCTGCGACCTGTGCGGCCTGAGCTGCCTGATCTCCAGCGCCGGCTGCCTGCTCGGAGGCGGACTTCAATGTCGCATTCTCCTGCTGCAGGGACTGAACCTGAGCGCTGAGCTCGGAAATCTTGGAGTTGAGCCCCGCAACATCCGGGCCGAGGGACTGAGTGGCCTGGCCGCTGGCGACCGCCTGCTTGCCTAGAGCCTCCACCGTCTCGGTTACCTGATCGAGAAAATCGTCGACTTCGTCGACGTCATACCCCTCTTTGAACCTTACGGTCTGGAAAGTATGCTCTCTGATATCTTTCGGCGTCAACAGAGCCATAAATCTTACACCTCGCTTTGGGCTTGATGCCTTGCTGTTGTTGCTTTCATTTGTTGACTCTAGCACGGAACCACCGATTTTTTGCGAAAAATCGGCATTTGACATGCATTAAATGAGGAAATCAATAACAATGAGAATGAAATAAAGAACGATGAATGCTACATCGAAGTAAATGGGACCCATTGGAATAGGGCGGATATATTGGCGTAGCCAGCGCAGCGGCGGTTCCGTCAGCTGGTAAATGGCGTCAATCAGCGATGCAGCCAACCCCCGTGGACGCCACAACGGAGCCAGCACGGCAACCCAATCGAGGATCATGCGAATGAACAGCACCAGAATGTAGGCATTAACCAGAAAGTGGACGATGCTACCAATCAAAGACAAAATCATGGAGTACCACCATAGCAACAGAACATAACAAAGCCTCCATCATGGCTGATGGAGGCTTTGCACAGTCTGCTTTCGCAATGGCTTTCGTCTGCGTCAGTCGGCGAACAGATCGTGCGACGAGTTATTCGCTTGCGGCTCTTCGACCTTGATGTTCACCTGGGCTGGGCTCAGCAAGAACACGCGCGGAGTGACACGCTCGATGGAGCCACGCACGCCGAAAACCACGCCTGCGGAAAAGTCCACAATGCGATACGCCACGGCCTCGGCAACGCCAGTTAGGTTCAGCACCACCGGAACGCCGTCACGAATGGCACGTCCGACCAGCTGTGCGTCCTCATAGGACTTCGGGTGAATCGTGGTGATACGGCTCACCCTTCCTCCTTGGAACGGGTTGGCTTTGGTTTGCTCGCGCGGTGCAGACGTCGCGGCAGGCGTCGAAGCCATCGGGGTCACGGAATGGTCGGAATCGAACGAGGTTGCACTGCTCTCATCCTCCTCACTGAAATCCTCGTCACCCTCAGCAACATCGGTCATGCCCAAATAGGACATCGCGCTTTTCATAAAACCTGCCATGAACGATCCTTTCGCGTCTGCGCGTTGCTTTTAGCGCAGGAAATCCGGAATATCCAAATCGCCGGCGTCGCTCGAAGATACCACTTCATGCTCGGTGGTCTGATCGAATGACGGAACAACGGGTTCCGGAGTGGACGGAATATAAGTGGACAGCGGCTGCACCTTCGGGGCTTCCGGAGTCTGAATGAGCTGAGGCTGAGGCTGAGGCTGCTGCTGAGCCGCCGCTCTCGGAGCCGCGGACAGCGCCGACAGTGGAATCGTGTTTTCCGCAGGCTCGTCCTGCTTCTGGGCCTCGGCCTGAGCCGCCTTCTTGGAGTTGGCGTCGAAGCCTGCGGCGATGACTGTGACACGCACTTCGTCGCCATAGGCGTCGTCGAGGGAAAGACCCCAAATGATCTGCGCTTCCGGGTGGATGGCCTTGCCCACCAGCTGGGTGGCAGCAGCCGCCTCCTGCAGCTTCAGATCGGACGGACCTGCGATGTTGATCAAAGCGCCGTGAGCACCCTCGATGCTTTCTTCCAGCAACGGAGAGCTGATGGCGATTTCGGCGGCCTGGGTAGCGCGATCCTCGCCCCGAGCGGAACCGATGCCGAACAGTGCGGTGCCTGCTCCACGCAGAATGGCATTGACGTCGTTGAAGTCGACGTGAATGTACGAATTGGAGGAAATCAGGTCCGTGATGCCCTGCACGCCTGCCAGCAACGCGGTGTCGGCGGTCTTGAACGCATCGACGATGCCAATGGTGCGATCAGAAAGCTCAAGCAGTCGATCGTTCGGAATCACGATCAGCGCATCGACTTCCTTGCGCAGATTCTCAATGCCAAGTGCTGCGGAAGCCGCACGCTGGGGACCTTCAAAGCTGAACGGACGGGTAACCACCGCGATGGTCAATGCACCCTGCTGGTGTGCGGCACGAGCCACGATCGGGCTTGCACCGGTACCGGTGCCACCACCCTCACCGCAGGTCACAAACACCATATCGGCGCCCTTGAGCGATTCCTCGATATCAGACTGATGATCCTGAGCGGCCTTCGCACCCTTCTCTGGGTCGGCACCGGCGCCAAGACCACGGCTAGTGGCATCGTTCAAGGAAATCTTGACGTCAGCGTCGGAACGCATCAGATCCTTCGCGTCGGTATTGATCGCAATAAATTCAACACTTTGAAGACCCTCGGCAATCATGCGATTGACGGCATTACCGCCAGCTCCACCAACACCGACAACCTTGATATTCGTCTTGTCATTGAAATTGTCAGTCTGGGCAATCTCGCTCACCATAGTCTCCTGTCACTCGCGTTTACGCACAACTCTATCGCAGACACGCCGTAATACGCGCGCTTTTCGTCGTGTGTAACGACGTTTTTTCACTTTTTTATTGCTAACGTGTTCATTTCGCCTGAGATGTATCTTCTTTCGGCACCCCCACGCAATTTAACCACATCAGCACGTCATGTTCAATAACTGGCATCCATAGGATCGTCGCCGAACAGCGCCTGACGTTCATCATGCGTCGTTTCCCGTGATTCCAACCACCCGTAAGGCAAATGCACTTTTTTTGCGAAGCGCACGCGCCCCCTTGGCTTGTCGACCACTCGTTCGGGGAAACGGATGTCGGGATCCAGCTTGCCTATTTCGGTTCTGACATCCTCAAGATTTTCACATTCCATGAACGCGCGACGGGTGGAGCCCCCAACGGGGAATCCCTTAAGATACCACGCGATATGCTTACGCAGATCATGCACGGCCATCTGCTCATCGCCATCATAGAATTCAGTCAACAATTCCGCATGACGTTCAACCACACGGCACACGTCTCCCAGCGTAGGGTCGACACGCTTCTCACTGCCAGCGAACGCGTTCTTAATATCAGCAAACAGCCACGGCCTACCTTGGCAGCCACGGCCGATCGCAACGCCAGCGCAACCGGTTTCGGCAACCATGGCAAGCGCATCGTTCGCACCCCAAATGTCACCGTTGCCGAACACTGGAATATCAAGCGCCTCGACCAATTCGCCGATTCTGCTCCAGTCGGAATGCCCACCGTAATATTCGGCGGTAGTACGCGCGTGCAAGGTAACGGCCTTGCAACCTTCCTCCTGCGCGATATGCCCGGCTTCAAAGAACGTCTCATGCTCGTGGTCGATGCCGATACGAATCTTCGCCGTAACGGGCACATTGGCCGCGTCGCAGACCTTGACTACGCGTTGGATGATCTCGCGGAACAGATCCATCTTCCATGGCAACGCCGAACCTCCGCCACGTCTGGTCACTTTGGGTACGGGGCATCCGAAATTCAGGTCGACGTGGTCAGCCATGTTTTCGTCTATGACGATTTTCGCGGCTTGTTCCACAATTACCGGATTCACGCCATACAGTTGCAGCGAGCGAATCTTCTCGCTGGGAGCGAAATGACACAACCGCAATGCTTTGGGATTGCGGGCAACCAACGCGCGTGCGGTGATCATTTCAGCCACGTACAGACCGTCCGGCCCATAGCTTTCGCAAATCACGCGGAACGGCCAGTTGGTCACTCCCGCCATAGGCGAAAGAACCACCGGCGTCTCAACATGCACCGGTCCTAAATCAACAGGCTTAATAACCGGAGGAACCGACGGCCTCACCGCGTCGGTACGCGGGTCGAGCACGTCGGATTCCTCGTAAGCAGTCACAATGCTATCTGGCATAAGAACGCTATGGTAACCAGCAACCAGCTTTAGTACAAGCCACCGGCTTCGGCGATCTTAACGGACTCAGGCCAAGCCTCACCACCCATCTCAACCGGTACCTGCGGGTAGCGCACATGCTTCTCGCCAATGCGTGCAGCCACATAATCGGCCACCTTATCGAGTGCGACGCGCTCCTGCTGCATGGTGTCACGTTCACGAATGGTGACGGCCTGATCGTCGAGCGTGTCGAAATCGACAGTGATGCACAGCGGGGTGCCGATTTCGTCTTCACGGCGGTAGCGACGGCCGATCGCACCGGCTTCATCGTAGTCAATCATCCAGTCGTGCTGACGCAGGTCGGCTGCCAGATCATGTGCCACGGTCTGCAGTTCCGGCTTCTTGCTCAACGGCAGCACGGCGGCCTTGACCGGAGCTAGGCGAGGATCAAGGCGAAGCACGGTACGCTTGTCGACGCCGCCCTTGGTATTCGGTGCCTCGTCAACGTCGTAGGCGTCAACGAGGAAGGCCATGAGAGAACGGGTCAGGCCTGCGGCCGGCTCGATGACGTACGGCACGTACTTTTCGCCAGTGGCCTGGTTGAAGTAGCTCAGATCCTCGCCGGAATGCTTGGCATGCGCGGAAAGGTCGAAGTCGGTACGGTTGGCTACGCCTTCGAGTTCACCCCAATCGGATCCCTGGAAGCCGAACTTGTATTCAATGTCGACGGTGCGCTTCGAATAGTGGGCCAGCTTCTCCTTCGGATGCTCATAGTGGCGCAGGTTTTCCGGCTTCACGCCAAGATCGATGTACCACTGGGTGCGTGCATCGATCCAGTACTGGTGCCATTCCTCATCGGTGCCCGGAGCCACGAAGAATTCCATTTCCATCTGTTCGAACTCGCGGGTACGGAAGATGAAGTTGCCCGGGGTGATTTCGTTACGGAAGGACTTACCCATGTTGGCGATGCCGAACGGCGGCTTGGAACGAGAAGAGGTCATCACGTTCTTGAAGTCCACGAAAATGCCCTGCGCGGTTTCCGGACGCAGGTAGTGCAGCGAGTTCTCGTCTTCGACCGGCCCGAGGTGGGTACGCAGCATCATGTTGAAGTCGCGCGGTTCGGTCCAGTTGCCACGGGTGCCGCAATCCGGGCACACAATATCTTTAAGACCGTTTTCCGGCAGCTTGTCGCCATGCTTTTCGGCATAGGATTCCTCAAGCTTGTCTGCACGGTGGCGCTTGTGGCAGTTGAGGCATTCGATCAGTGGATCGTTGAACACGGACACGTGGCCGGAAGCTACCCACACGGCCGGCGGAAGAATGATGGACGTGTCAACGCCCACCACGTCGCCACGGGTGACGACCATGGAACGCCACCATTCGCGCTTGATATTGTCTTTCAGCGCGACGCCGAGCGGACCGTAATCCCACGCGGAACGGGTTCCGCCGTAGATTTCACCGGCGGGAAAAACAAAGCCACGACGCTTGGCGAGGGATACGACTTCATCGAGTTTGGATACAGCCACAATGCACCTTCTGGTTTGAACGGTTTGGGGTCTTTACAAGCGCAAAGCCTACCTTTACGCGGTGACAGAACGCCACCCCGCGTTACTATTTCGTGGCGTTCTCGCCTCCAACAGTGTCGTTGCCAAGCACCAGCGGCCAGATCTTGCAGTCGATCATCACGGTTTTCTTATTCAGATTTGCCTATGAGATTTACGTACGCAACTACATTTACGAGAACGTGCTGAATTCACCTGATCCCGGAGTCGACTGGCCCGCTCCAGTGTCAGGGCCTTTGTATAGATTAAGTACGTTATGTACATGCAGGGGGGCTTTCCGACGAAAGTGGAAGCTGAGATAGGCGGATGCCTGACCCTTTGAACCTGTTGGTTAGGACCAACGTAGGGAGCAGACAATGAGCGACGACTCATTTTCGGCAATGCTGCGCGAACAGATTGTGCAGGCAGTCAACAAAGTACGAGAGACCACGCCTTTGGCGCAGTCGTTTACCAATTTCGTTACGATGAATCTTGTGGCCAACGCGCAGCTTGCCGCCGGAGGCACTGCCGCCATGAGCTTTCTGCCGGACGATGTGATCGACACTGCGGAAATCGCCGGATCGAACTACATCAATGTGGGCACGCTGCTGCCGTTCTTCAAAGATGCGCTGCCGGAAATCGCCTACAAACTGCACAAGAACGGCAAAACGTGGGTGCTAGATCCGGTCGCCGCGGGCATCGGCAAAACCCGTACCGCCATTCTTGAATCGTTCCGTACCTATACGCCAACCATCGTGCGTGGCAATGCGAGTGAGATCATCGCACTCGATGCGATGTGGGGCCTTGCTCAAAACGATTCTACCGTTCCCGGCACGCGTCCGGCAGGCGTGGAGGCTGTGGACGAGGTCGATGCAGCCGTTGATGCGGCCAAGAGGCTGGCCCGCCATCTTGTGAAACGCTCCCCCATCGGCGCTGGTGCGGTGGCTGTTTCCGGTGCGGTTGATCTAGTGACCGACGGCGAGCATGTGTTCCGTCTGCCAGGCGGCAGCGCGATGATGACGAAGATCACCGGCGCTGGCTGCTCACTTGGCGGCGTGACCGCAACATATTTGGCCGTAGCGGAACCGTTGGTAGCTACGATTTCCGCTTCGCTGCTGTACAACAGAGCTTCCGAAATCGCCGAAGCGAAATCTTCAGGCCCGGGATCCTTCCAAGTGGCGCTGCTTGATGCGCTTTGGAACGTCACCGCCGAGGAAGTCGCCGCCTCCGAAATCATCGTCGACTAGACTTTGCTGCTGCCCTGCATACCATGCGGCATGTTATGCAGAGTTCGGCAATTGCGTATGCAGAAAAACGGACGAATGCCGGTTTCACATTGTAGGCTTTCCGAACCACTTACCGAGAAGGGTTGATTATATGAACAATTATTCATATGAATCGATGCGCGATACATTCGATATGAGCGCCTACTTTGTGGTCGGCCCACAGGATTGCAAAGGATGACCGATTACCGGCGTGGTTGAGGACGCGCTGCGCGGGGGCGCAACGTTCATCCAGCTGAGGGCCAAAGATACCGACGCGAAAGATATCACCAGCATGGCACGCGATATCGCACAGGTTATCGAACACAACAGCAAATCCGATTCCGTGGCGTTCGTGATCGACGACCGTGTGGACGTGGTCTGGCAAGCACGGCACAAGGGCATCAAGGTTGACGGCGTGCATATTGGGCAAACTGATTTGGAACCGACGGATCACAAGTATTTCAAGACTTCAGATCATAAGTAAGCAAAAGCAAGTAAGGAGTCATTCATGACCAGCACATTGCCACCGGTATTGAGCATCGCAGGATCGGATTCCTCCGGCGGCGCCGGTATCCAGGCGGACTTGAAAACCATGCTCGCCAATGGAGTATTCGGCATGACCGCCATTGCGGCGCTGACCGCGCAGAACACCACAGGCGTGACGATGGTTACGAACACGCCTGTGGAAATGCTGGCCGCGCAGATCGACGCCGTGTTCGACGATATTCCGCCGGTCGCGGTGAAGATCGGCATGGTGTCAAGCGTGGAGCTCATCAATGTGATTGCCGACCGTTTGACCGCTCATGATGCCGAGAATGTTGTGCTTGACCCGGTGATGGTGGCAACGTCCGGTGCGAAGCTCATCGAAGATGACGCGATCGCCGCATTGACTTCCAAGCTGTTCCCGCTCGCCACCGTAATCACGCCAAACATGCCGGAAACCCAAGCATTGTGCGAGCTGGCTGTTGAGCAGGGCGCCGATGCGATCGACTATGAGAATGGCGAAAGCATCTCCAGCGAAAACGACATGGTGACGGCAGGCCATCTGCTTGCCGGCCATTTCGGCTGTGCGGTGCTCGTCAAGGGCGGCCATGGTACGCAGGGCGCCAGCGATGTGCTCGTCGAGCCGAGCGGCAAAGTCACTTGGTTCCGCGCGCGCCGCATCGACAATCCAAACACGCATGGCACCGGATGCACGCTGTCGTCGGCGATCGCATCGCACCTGGCACTCGGCGAAACATTGCCGGAAGCCGTCGACAGTGCAAAACTGTATCTGACGGGCGCTTTGGAGGCACAGCTTGACCTCGGTCACGGATCCGGACCGATGGACCACGCTTGGAAATGGCGCTGACAGCCAAATCCGCATCAACCAATCCAAGCCATATCAAGCCGATAGGAACGCAACGAAAGGAACGAACATGACCCTTGATCGCAATGCGGAAAAGCAGGAAGTGCCGATTAACCCGGAAACCGGCAAACCGTATATCAACACACTTGCCGCGGTCGCCATCTCTCCCGCTGGCGCAAGTCCTGAAAAGTCCACGTACGTAGCGCAGGCGGTCGACGTGATCCGCCAATCCGGACTACCGAGCGAAACCAACGCCATGTTCACCAATATCGAAGGCGACATTGACGACGTGCTCAAGGTGATTCGCGACGCCACCATGAAACTCGCCGGTCAGGGCTATCGCACCGACGTGGTGATCCGTCTCGACATTCGCCCCGGTTTCGAAGGCCAGATCCACGCCAAGCAGGCGCTTGTGGACGAAATCCTGTCGGAATAAATCCGGGATGGACCAATAGAATATCGAGTAACAAAAGAGCGCGCTATTTACAAAAATAGTGCGCTCTTCTTATTGATTTAGGTATAGTGTAGCGACTATGACTACGATGAAGGAAATTGCCGAAGCAGCAGGGGTGTCCATTTCCACCGTTTCCCTGGTACTTAACGGCAGAGATGAGGGACGTGTGAAGGCCCCGTTAGCCGCGCTCATACGTGAGAAGGCGAACGAACTCGGCTATACGGTCAATCCTCTGGCGCGCAGCCTACGCACCTGCCGCACACGAATTCTCGGTTTCATCAGCGAGGAAGTCGCCACCACCCCGTATGCAGGCGGCATCATTCTGGGTGCGCAGGATGCGGCAAGCACCTACGGATATATGATCATCACGGTCAGCACCGATGGCAAGGCTAGTGAAGAGAATGAAATAGCCACATTGAAACGGTATGGCGTGGACGGTTTCTTCTATTCGAAGATGTCGAACCGCATTGCGACCGTGCCTGCGTCCCTTGGCGATTATCCGGTGGTGATGGTGGACGCCACCGATGCCGACAACCAGGTCCCCAGCATCGAGCCAGACGAATTCCAAATCGCCTACGATGCCACAAAACGGCTGATTCAAGCCGATTGCGAGAGGATCGCCTATATCGGATGTTCGGAAAACATGATTGCGCAGGACGGTCGTTTTGCTGGATATCAGGCGGCATTGCAGGATTCCGGTTTTGCCTACGATCCTTCGTTGGTGTGCAATGTACTCCATAGTGGCCCGGCGTTGCGCGCCGTCGATAAGCTGTTCGATGAACGCAATCCCGACGGTTTCTTCTGTTTCAACGATGCGCGCGCGTGGTATGTGTATGAATGTGCGGCACGTCGTGGACTGACTGTCGGCAAGGATATTTCCATCGTCGGCGTCGACAACCACCGCGTGTTTGCCGAAACGCTGGAACCGCAGTTGACCACAGTGGAGCTGCCCCACTATGAGATGGGTTATTGGGCCGCCTGCAAGCTGATTTCGCTGATCGAACGCAAGCCTGTCGACAGCTCGTCCTGGCCGAGCACCACCGCTCCCCTGCCACCGTTGGATTCGCCGATCCCCGCGAAGATCCATTGCGCGCTGATAGAAAAGGGGTCAGTCCGAAGCTGATTTCCTTGATTTGAGATCATGCAAGAAGGTCTTTTGACATGTCTGTTGCGACACGCCGAAGGCCTTCTTTTTATACCTCATTTCGGCTTAATTGCAATACTTCCGAGAAGCGTTGCAATTATTGACGTCAATCGATTGACGTCAATCGTTTGACATGCTATTATCTAACCATGTTCATTCACTTGGCACGGCAGCTGGGTGAATGACGGCACAACACCGCATCACTCAAACAATGAAGTGCTGCGCGGCAGCGGCACCGACAAAAAGAAACAGAGAAACAACATGACAAGCAACACTCGATCCGCATGGAAGAATCCTTCCTATCTGCAGAGTTCCTTCGGCATCTTCATGTTCTTCTGCTCGTGGGGCATCTGGTGGTCCTTCTTCTCCCGCTGGCTCACCGACCCGACCCACGGCCTGGGCATGACCTCCGCAGAGCAGGGCCAGATCTACTCCATTAATTCCTTGGCAACCCTGGTCATCATGTTCGCCTATGGTGCCATCCAAGATCAGCTGGGCATCAAACGCAAGCTCGTGATCTTCGTCTCCGCCATCGCAGCGCTCGTCGGCCCGTTCGTACAGTTCGTGTATGCCCCGATGCTGACTGCCGGCGGCACCACCCGT